>FWPV01011935.1_pt1 | contig 13620 bp, 11 predicted proteins | sample 2228371 | NCBI WGS metagenome assembly FWPV01 (sample SAMEA103939776, study PRJEB20133) | metagenome | reverse complement strand
AGGTTCAATGGTGGGGGTGGGCGTCCAGGTGGGGGGCAGCGCCAGGGGGGTGATGGTGGCTGTGGCGGTGGTGAGGATGGGCGGTTGTGTGGGCGGCGGGAGGGGGTTGAACGGCGTGTAAGGGTTGACGAAAATGCTCAGGAAATAACCGCCAACGCAAAATGACATGAACAGCATGAGCACAGTGAGCACGTTCCAAAGAATGTCGGCGTTTTTCTTTTCAGCAGTGCGTGCTCGTGTAGCTTTCTTTTTGGCCGGTTTGTTTTGGGCGTAACTGCTCATCGGCGTCTCCAAAATTTAGAGAGGGGTAAAGTGATTTTACCTTGTTCAGGGCGCAAGGACAATTGCACTTTGCTCACGTTGCTGGGCTACCCACGCTTGCACGGCGCGGTTTTGCAGGGCGCGCAGGGCGTCGGGGCTAAGCGGGCGGTTGCTTTCGCGGGCAAGCACGGTGATGATGTGGTAGCCGACGCTGCTTTTGATGATGGGGCTGATTTCGCCGGGTTGCAGGGCAAAGGCGGCTTCTTCCACTGCCGGTTCCAGCAGGTAACCGCGCGGAAACCAGCCCAGGTCGCCGCGGGTGGTTGGGTCGTAGAGGGCCGCCAGGGTGTCGAAGTCCACGCCGCTGTTCAGACGGTCCAGGGCGCGTTGGGCGGACTCTTCGGTGAAGGTCAGAATTTGCTGTACGTGCACTTGTTCGAGCGCCGGGGGTACCTGGGCGGCAATTTGGTCGCGCATCCAGGCGGCGGCCAGGGCGCGCTTGAAGGCTATGCGGAAGGTTTCGGGGGTGTAGCCGTTTTCAGTTTGCCATTGTTGCAGAGCAGCACTGCTGCCCAGTTGCTCGGCAAGGGCGTTGATGCGGCTTTCGAGCATGCCGTCATCTACAATGTATCCGGCTTGTTGTGCGCCCTGGGCCAGCAATACCTGGGCGATGAGTTCATCCAGCACGGCCTGGGCAGCTTCTTGTGCTGCGGGGGGGTGGCCAACTGCATTTTGCGCGGCAATATAGCGCTGTAATTCGGCTTCGTATTCGGCAACGGTGATTCCTTCGCCGTTTACGGTGAGGGCCAGGGGGATAGGGGTCGCTGTGGGTTGGGCCGGGGTATTGGTGGCGGCGCTGGGGGGCAGGGTAGCGGCGCCTGGTGGTGTTTGGCTGCCGTTGCAGGCGGCAAGCGTTAGGGTAACGGCAAGCAGGATAAGGGTGGTTTGAAAGGGTTTGAGGGACATCAGGGGCAAATTATACCGTAAAGGGGAGCGGGCAAATTGGGGCTGTTTGGCGTGCTGTTGCAACGGCGGTATAAAAAATCTGCTCTTCGGGGAGTAGCCCCCGAAGAGCAGCGCTGTGCGGATGTTTGAGTTCGGTTTAGTACTCAGGCATGGGCGGCGTGGCGGGTTTTTCTTTTTCCGGCACGTCGGTGATGAGTACTTCGGTAGTGAGGATCATGGCGGCAATGGAGGCTGCGTTTTCGAGCGCGCCGCGCACCACTTTGACCGGGTCAATGACGCCGGCTTTGATCATGTCGGTGTATTCGCCGGTGAGCACGTTGTAGCCGATGTTCTTGTTCTTCTTTTCGGCAGCCATGCGGCGCACGCCGTCAATGATAACAGAGCCATCTTGCCCGGCGTTGGCGGCCAGTTTGCGGATGGGCGCTTCGAGGGCTTTGCGCACGATGCTGACGCCAACTTTGATTTCTTCGTTTTCGGGTTTGATGCTGTCGAGGGCTTCGGCGGCGTTGATGAGGGAGATTTCGCCACCGGCGACGATGCCTTCTTCAACCGCGGCGCGGGCGGCGCTGAGGGCGTCTTCGACGCGGTGCTTCTTTTCTTTCAGTTCGGTTTCGGTGGCAGCGCCAACGCGAATGATGGCGACGCCGCCAGAGAGTTTGGCCAGGCGTTCTTGCAGTTTTTCGCGGTCGTAGTCGCTGGTGCTCTTTTCGATTTCGACGCGAATCTGGTCAACGCGGCCCTTGATGGCAGCCGGGTCGCCTTTGCCGCCCACGATGGTGGTATTGTCTTTATCGGCGGTGACTTTTTCGGCGCGGCCCAGGTCAGCGATGGTGGCGGTTTCCAGTTTGCGGCCGGTTTCTTCGCTGATGACGGTACCGCCGGTCAGGACGGCGATGTCTTGCAGCATGGCTTTGCGGCGGTCGCCGAAGCCGGGGGCTTTGACGGCCAGCACGTTGAGCATGCCGCGCAGTTTGTTCAGCACGAGGGTGGCCAGGGCTTCGCCGTCCACATCTTCGGCGATGATAACCAGGTCACGCTTGCCAATTTGGACCAGTTTTTCGAGAATGGGAACGAGGTCTTGGGCGGCCGAAATCTTCTTTTCATTGATGAGGATGTACGGCTCGTTGATGACCGCTTCCATGTGTTCGGGGTCGGTGATGAAGTAGGGCGAGATGTAGCCGCGGTCGAACTGCATACCTTCGACGTATTCCGTTTCGAACTGCAGCGATTTGCTCTCTTCGACGGTGATGACGCCGTCTTTGCCAACTTTCTCCATCACATCGGCGATCAGGTTACCGATTTCGGGATCGGCGGCCGAGTTGGTGGCAACAGAGGCAATTTCTTCTTTGGTTTCAATTTTGACCGACATCTTGCGCAGGGCATCTACGACGGCGTCGGTGGCTTCTTCGATGCCGCGCTTGAGCAGCATGGGGTTGTAACCCGCAGCCAAAGCCTTGAGACCTTCGTTCACGATGGCGTGCGCCAGCACAGTGCTGGTGGTGGTGCCGTCGCCGGCGATGTCGTTGGTTTTTTGGGCGGCTTCTTTGAGCAGTTGCGCGCCCATGTTTTCAAAGGGATCTTCCAGTTCGATTTCTTTCGCAACCGAGACGCCGTCGTGGGTGATGGTGGGGGAACCAAACTTGCGATCCACGGCGACGTTGCGGCCCTTGGGGCCCAGGGTGGTGGCCACCGCGTTGGCAACGACATCCATGCCGTTCTTCAACTTGCGGCGGGCTTCTTCGGTGAAGACGAGTTGTTTAGCAGCCATAGTTTATACCTCCAGGTTGGGTGGTGAGTTAACCTTCGATGATGGCGAGCAGATCGGTCTCGCGCAGGATGAGCAGTTTCTTGCCGTCCAGTTTCAGTTCGGTGCCGGCGTATTTGGCGAAGAGAACTTTGTCGCCTACTTTGACATCCATGGGGATGTAGTCGCCGTCTTCGTCACGGTCGCCCGGCCCGGCCGCAATGACGAAACCCTGCTGGGGTTTTTCTTTGGCGGTTTCAGGCAAGACGATGCCACCGGCGGTCATTTCTTCCTGCTCGATGGGCTCGACCACAACACGGTTGCCGAGGGGTTTGATGGAAGTAGCCATACGTTATTCTCCTCTTGTTTCAGTTTTTTAGTTAATTTGGATGGTTGTATTCAAGATTTTAGCACTCAAGTGCGCTGAGTGCTAAATGCGCCCCCATCATACTTTTTTTTGCAGGGTGAGTCAAGAGGGGTTGTTGAACATTAACAAATTTCTGACACAGCCCCCCCCAGACAGTTGCGCTCCTGGAAGTGTTTATGGTGTAGGGGTGGGGGCAGGCTGTGTTTGCCCCAGCGATGCGCAGATGGCCAACCCGTCGGCAGCAATGCGCACGATGTCGGGCTGGTCGGCAAAGGTGGTGGTCACCTGGGTAAGGATGTTGACGGCCTCGGGGCATTTGTTGTCTTGCGGGCGGCTGAGGGCGGCCAGCACCGAGCCGTAGGTGTAGTAATAAACGACGGTGCTGTTGGTAAGCGGCAGTCCTTCAATATCTGCGCCTACTTCGCCATAGGTTGGGTCGCAGTCGCGCGCGTAGCGGGCCTGGCAGGTTTGTTGAGCGGTGCAGCCGTAAATGGCACAGGCCAGGATGGGGATAGAGCCTTCGTAGTTGCGCGATTTGAAGTAGATAACGCCCAACTGCCCGTACAGATCGGCGCTGGTGGGGTTATAGGTGATGGCTTTTTGGATGTTGCGGGCGGCGGCAAAGAAATCGCCGGTTTGCGAGTAGGTTTTGGAGATGGAGACGTAAGGGGCCGGGTTTTTGACCTGATTTTGGGCATTGATTTTGGCCGCCCGGTCAAAATATTCTAGCGAGCGGTCGTAATCTTTCAGGTGGCGGTAGATAGCCCCGGCTCGAATGTGCAGGAAGGTGAGGTTGGGGGTGATGGCAATGGCTTTGTCGTATTCTTCAATTGCCCGGCGATATTGCCCCAGCGATTCGCTTACATAGGCATAAACGCGGTGTACATCCATCAGGTCTTCGCCGCGTTCCAGGGCTTGCTGAATGTATTGCTCGGCCTGATTCCATTTTTGCTGGTCTACCAAAATTTCGGCAAAGTAGGCCAGGGCCAGGGTGTTGGTCTGGTCCAGTTGCAGGGCGCGCACAGCTTCTTGCTCGGCTTCGGCCAGCATGCGTTGGGCTTCGGCGTTGCGGCCTTCTACGAAGGCCTGGCTGGAATTCCAGTTTAGCGCCAGGGCGCGTACAGCGTGCGCGGTGCTATCGTCGGGGGCGACGGCAATAGCCCTGTTGGCCGATTCAAGCGCTTCTTGCAGGCGTTGGCGGCGTTCGGCGTCGGTGGTGAGCAGGGCCGAGGAATAGACCTGAATACGTGAGAGTTTGGCCCACACCTGTCCGTTGTTGGGGTCTACGCGGGCGGCGTCGCCAAAGGATTGAATGGCAGCATCCAGGTTGCCGGCCGCAAAGTAAGATTCGCCTTCCAGGGCATAGGATTGTGCGGTGCGCGTGGGCGTGGGCGTGGGCGCAAAGGGAGAGCGCACCTGCCCGGCGTTTACGCCGCGAATCATGCCCAGGCTGACCAGGATGAGCATGATCCACAAAAATATGCGGTATACGTTGGAACTGGACCGACGGTAAAACAGTTGTCTGCGAGGTGCAGGGTACATGGCAGGCTTTAGGGGGTGCTGGCTGGGGCTGGGGTGGCCGTGCCGATGGCGGCGGCGCATTTTTCCAGCCCAAAGTTGGCATTGTAAACAGCGACTTCGTTGTTTGGCACAACGTTGAGGATGTTGTAGAAGATGGGAATAGCCTCGGCGCAACGGTTGAGGTTCATCAACACCAGTCCGTAGGTGTAGTAATACTCGGTGACGCGAATGCTGTTGGTGAGCGGCAGGGGGGTGATGACTGATCCATCGGGGGCGACGCCGCCGCCAATTGCCAGCGAAAGTTGTTCGGCTGCTTCTTGAAATTGCAGGTTTTTGTAGTACATTACGCCCAGGTTGCCGCGCAAGAACGCATCGGCTGGGGCGTCGTTGACGGCTTGCTCGGCATATTGCACGGCTTTGGCGTAGTCGCCTACGGTAAAGAAGGTGCGTGAGGTGTACAGGTCGGGGTTGGGGTCGCTGGGGCGCAGGGCGTTGGCGCGCGTGAACGCAGTGATGGCCTCGGTATATACGCCCAGGGCGCGGTAAGCCAGCCCCAGGTTAATGTAAAGATCGGGGATGTTGCGGTTGATGGCGATGGCGGCTTCGTACTCGCTAATGGCTTGTTCATAGTTGCCGGTGTTGAAGAGCACATAGCCGCGTGCGCGGCGTGTTTCCAGCGCGTTGGGGTCCAGGCTGATGGCCAGGCGCGATTCTTCGATGGCTTTTTCGAGCGTATCCAGCCCGCCCTGGTTGTTGAAATGCTGGTTGGTGAGAATTTCTGCGTAGTACGCGTGCGCAATGGCGTTGTTGGGGTCCAGCGTCAGGGCCTGGGTAATGGCTGCTTCGGCTTCCAGGTAGTCGCCCATGTTGTTGAGCGCCCAGGCCCGCATAGCGTGGCTCATGGCGTTGTTAGGGTTGAGCAGCAGGGCGTTTTCGGCATTGGTTTTTGCCGATTCGTAATCGCCCGCAAAGATTTGCGTACGCGCCAATGCGATGTAAATTGAAGCGTCGGAGGGGTTAGAGCGGACTGCCTGTTCGTATGCAGAAATGGCCTGGGCAATTTTCCCTTCCTCGAACAACGTGCGCGCCTCTGAGACGAATGATTCGGCATCGCGGGTAGGGGTGGGGGTAGGCACAAAGGGCGGGTCAATGGTGGGCACAACCACTTCGTTGACATACAGCGCTGCGCCGATCAGCAGGACCAGAAATGCTATTCGGAAAATATTGACCGGTTTTCTCCGGCGTTGCATGCTCCATTTACTTCCACGTAAGTACATGCAATCATCTTACCATTGGCAAAAAGGGCGCGCAAGAGAAGCCCCCATGGCATTAACAGGATTATTAGAAACACCTTGCAGGTGTGTCGGTTTCTAGTATAGAATGAGGTCATGCGTTTCGATGTGTTCACACTGTTGCCTGAAGTTATTACCCCCTATTTGCAGGTCAGCATTTTGCAAAAAGCGGCCGAGCGTGGGTTAATTGAAGTGGGGGTGCACAACATCCGCAACTACACACATGACCGGCATCACACCACCGATGATACGCCCTATGGCGGCGGCGGTGGGATGGTAATGAAGCCAGAGCCGGTTTTTGAAGCCCTTGAAAGCGTGTTGGGCGCGCCGCCTGCCTGCCCGGTCATCTTGCTCGACCCGCAAGGGCGGGTGTTTACGCAGGAAATTGCTTACGAACTCTCCCGCCTGCCGCGCATTGCGCTGTTGTGCGGGCGTTATGAGGGTGTAGATGAGCGTATTCGCACGGCAATTGTGACCGATGAACTTTCGATTGGCGATTTTGTACTCACCGGCGGCGAATTGCCCGCCCTGGCTGTGATCGATGCCGTGGCGCGCCTCATTCCTGGTGTGCTGGGCGACCCGGATGGCGCGGCAGATGACTCGCACGCTTCGGGGCTGCTGGAGTATCCGCACTACACCCGCCCGCCCGAATTTCGCGGGATGCGCGTGCCCGATGTGTTGCTTTCTGGCGACCATGGCAAAATTGCCCAATGGCGGCGCGAACAATCGCTGTTGCGTACATTTATCCGCCGCCCCGATTTGCTTGAAAAAGCCCCCCTTACCGAACAAGACCATAAATTTCTCAGTCGTTTGCGTGAAGAGAGAGAGAAAGGCTAAGCGCTTTCTTCTCTCTTTTTCTTTTTCTGGTCGCTATAAGCCTTTTGAACCGTCCCGAAGACTTTGTACGGGCAACTTCACGAGTCGAAATCAGCCTTCGGGACGCTTATCCCGAACTGACGTTTTTTATGTACATCATGTACTCAAACAAAAAGGAGCACCCATGAAATTCAATTACGGCAAAATTTTTCTGTTGGGGTTTGGTTTTTTTGGTACCAGCGTCATCTGGAGCGTGTATAACGCCTTTGTGCCGGTTTTTCTGGCGAACAAATTCAACATGTCTCCGGCGCTTATTGGCTTTTTCATGACGCTGGATAACATTGCGGCGCTTTTCATTCAACCGCCTGTGGGCGCCTGGAGCGATCGCCTGCGCACGCCGCTGGGACGCCGTATGCCATTCATTCTCATTGGCGCGCCGCTTTCGGCGCTGGCGTTTGGGCTTATTCCGGTTGCAGCGGTGCTGCCGCTGTTTGTGGCCTGCACTACCTCCCTGTTGTTAACGATGGCGCTCTGGCGCACGCCTGTGGTGGCGCTTATGCCCGACATTACCCCTTCGGACAAGCGTTCGCAGGCAAATGGCATCATCAACTTTATGGGCGGGGTAGGGGCGATTATCGCTTTTCTCATTGGCTCTATGCTCTACCGCCTTAACCCGGCCTTTCCGTTTTGGATGGGGTCGGGGCTAGTTATTCTGGCCGCTGTGCTGGTCTTTATCTTCATCAAAGAGCCACACGAATATGAGGATAGCGAACATCAGCCCAATATGTTTGCCAGCCTGCGCGAGGTCATCGAAGATAAAGATAAAAGCGCCCTGCGTTTGTTCCTGGCTATCTTCTTCTGGTTTGTAGGCTATAACGCGATTGAAGCCTTTTTCACTCTGTATGCGGTCAATCAGTTGGGGTTGAATGAAGCCGACGGCGCAGGGCTGCTTGGGCATCTTTCGCTGGTTTTTGTGTTATTTGCGCTTATTTCCGGGTTTATTGGCGGCCGGTTGGGGCGGCGCGTCACCATTTCGGCGGGCATTGTCTTACTGGGTGGGCTGATTTTTGCCCTCTACGTTTTGCCCCCCGCGCTGCTGGCCACGCCGCTGGCTGTTTTGCCCGTGCTGGGGACGCTGCGCGTGATCAGCCTGTTCCTTATGGGGGCGGGGGTGGCCTGGGCGCTCATCAACATTAACTCGCTGCCTATGGTGGTGGATATGACCACCAATGCCCGCATTGGCACATATACCGGCTTGTATTACCTTTTTTCCACGCTGGCCGCAATTGCTGGACCTAACATCAACGGGTGGATTATTCAGGCAACCGGTAATAATTACAACAACGTTATGCTGGTTGCGCCCATCTTTATGTTGCTCGCTTTTGTGATGATGCTGGGCGTGCGCCGCGGCGAAGCCAGGCGCTAAAGAACCTGCAATGCAGCCGTATTGATTTTTTAATGCGCTTCGGCTTGCCACTTCGCCATTTGATAATGTATACTCTTAATCACTTGTGCCAAAGTGCACATTAATTCAGTTTTTCACTGCAAGAGGAGAAGAAACGATGAAAAAGTTCTATACACTGTTTGCGCTGCTCGTCATTGCGGCCATGGCGCTGCCGGCTTGCGCGCCCTCGGCTCCTGACTGCTCGAAGCCGGAGGTTTTCTGCGTGGGTCTGGTGACCGACGTGGGCAAGATTGACGACAAGTCCTTCAACCAGTCTGCCTGGGAAGGCGTTCAGAAAGCCAAAGACGAACTGGGCGCTATCGTCAACTACATCGAAACCACCGACTCGAAGGACTATGACAAGAACATCAGCACCTTCGCCGATGAGAACTACGATGTGATTGTGACGGTAGGCTTTGGCATGGGCGATGCAACCGCCGCTGCGGCTGCTAAATATCCCAATGTCAAGTTCATCGGTGTTGACCAGTTCCAGGGCGAAACCATCGCCAACGTGGCCGGGCTCATCTTCCCCGAAGACAACGCGGGCTTCCTGGTTGGCGCGCTGGCTGCCATGATGACCAAGACCAACAAGATTGGCGCCGTGCTGGGCACCGATGTTGTGCCGCCCGTCTGGCGCTTTGGTGAAGGCTATCGCGCTGGCGCGGCCTACATCAACCCGGATGTGGAAGTCTTCGTGGTCTATCACAGCGATGTTGGCTTCGACAAGACCTTCACCGATCCCGAATGGGGCGCCCAGACGGCTAACGCCATGATTGCCCAGGGCGCCGATGTCATCTTCGGCGCTGGCGGCAAGACCGGCAACGGCGCCGTGGAAGCCGCTGCTCAGGCGGGTGTGTATGCGATTGGTGTGGATACCGACCAGTACTACACCCTGCCCAACGCTGCGCCGCGCCTGCTCTCCAGCGCCACCAAGGAAATTACCGCGGGCGTGTTTGACCTGCTGAAACTGGCCAAGGAAGGCAACTTCCCCTCGGGCAACTACCTGGGCGCGGCTGGTTACGCTCCTTACCACGACCTGGAGAACGAAGTCCCGGCTGACGTGAAGGCGAAGATGGAAGAAATCAACGCGGCCCTGCTCAGCGGCGCGCTGAAGACCAACGTTCCGCCTGCCAAACCCTAATCCGTAACCTGTTCGTCAATGCCGAACGGGGAAAGAGCGCAGTCTCTTTCCCCGTTCTTGTGTATAATTACGCAATCTTTTCAAATCATACGAAAAAAGGGAAGTGCGTTAATGGCTGAACCCAAACCAAAACCCGCATGGCTGGAAAAATTGGTAACGTACCTGAAGCCGGTTGGCGACGCCATGCTCGTACCTGCCCTGGCAGTGCTTACTGCGGTTTTTCTGGGCGGGGTGATTATCGCTTCGGTAGGCGGCAATCCGTTTGCGGCTTATGCTGGTTTGTTGCAGGGGGCGTTTGGTTCGCCCCGCGCGCTCAGTGAAACGGCCGTATGGGCAACCCCCTACATTTTTGCCGGGCTGGCGGTTGCGCTGGCTTTCAAAGGCGGTTTGTTCAACATTGGCGCGGAAGGTCAACTGGCCTTCGGCGCTGTTTTTTCTGCGCTGATTGGTTACGCCCTGCCAGGCTGGCTGGGGTTTGACCTGCCGGCCGTGGTGCACATTCCGCTGGCGGTGGGCGCGGGCATGCTGGCCGGGGCGTTGTGGGCGGCTATCCCTGGCGCGCTCAAAGCATATACCGGCGGCCATGAAGTCATCAACACCATCATGATGAACTACATTGCCCTCAACCTGACCAGTTTCCTTTTGAACGGCCCAATGAAAGACAGAAGCCCCAGCAACGTGATTGCCCGCACGCCGCTGATAGCCGAAAGCGCTCAAATTCCCGTCCTCTTCGAGGGCTTTCGCGTGCACTGGGGCTTTGTGCTGGCGTTGGTGGTGGCTGTGGCGATCTGGTGGCTGTTGTGGAAAACCACCCTGGGATTCGAAATTCGCACCGTGGGCGCCAGCCCCGATGCCGCCAAATATGCCGGAATCAATGTCAAACGCACCGTTATCCTCACCATGGCGCTTTCGGGCATGCTGGCAGGCCTGGCGGGGACGATTGAGGTGACAGCGCTCAACTACCGGCACGAATTGGGTTTTTCGATGGGATACGGTTTCGATGCAATTGCAATTGCCCTGTTAGGTAAGACTCACCCGCTTGGCGTGGTACTGGCATCCCTTTTGTTTGCTGCCATGCGCAATGGCGCAACCCGCATGCAGTTCCTTACGCAGATTCCGGTGGATGTGATTTCGGTCATTCAATCCATGATTCTGCTCTTTGTGGCGGCAGACGCTATCATCCGGTTCATTTATCGCATTCGCTCGTCTGGCGAAAAACTGGTGCTGACGCGCGGTTGGGGCGGTTAGGAGGCGGACATGGATTGGAAACGTTTTGGCTTTATTGCGCTCATCATTGCCGGGCTTTACACGGTGGTGGTGCTTATTGGCGGCAAAACCAGTTCGCCATTTTTGATTGTCACCAGTCTGATAGCCACCACCATTACCGTGGCCACGCCCCTTACGCTGGGCGCGCTTTCGGGCGTATTTTGCGAGCGCTCTGGGGTGGTCAATATTGGCATCGAGGGCATGATGCTCTCTGGGGCGTTCTTTGGCTGGCTAACCGGACTGTACTGCTACGAAATTTTCAAGTTTCCGGCCCTTACCAGCCAGCTGCTTGGTGTTTTGGCGGCCATGCTTACGGGCGGGCTCATGGCTTTGTTGCATGCCTGGCTTTCTATCACCTTCAAGGTAGATCAAATCATCGGCGGCACCGTCATCAACATTCTGGCAGTGGGCATCAGTGGCTTTCTCAACCGTCAGCTGTTTTTTGAAAAGAACAGCGTTTTTGGCGGCTCTGTACCGGCTGGGCCGGGCACCCTGCCTTTTATTGACCTGCAGGTTGGCAAATTGGTCAACTTTGTGTGCGGCGGCGGCTGCGTCGAGGTATCTAAAGCCCTGGGAGAGCTGTTTACCCAAAAACCAATCACCATTCTGGCAATTGTGCTGGTGCTGGTAAGCCATTATGTGCTGTTCAAAACCCGCTGGGGCTTGCGCACCCGCGCCGTAGGTGAACACCCCAAAGCCGCCGATACAGTGGGCATCAACGTTATTTTCATGCGCTATACCAATGTGGTTATTGGCGGTTTATTGGCCGGGTTGGCGGGGGCTTATCTCACCATCGAGTCAATAGCCTCTTTTGAACCGCTTATGACCAATGGGCGCGGCTTCATCTCGCTTGCGGCAATGATTTTTGGCAACTGGACACCTTTTGGCGCCTGGGCGGCGGCTCTGGTCTTTGGCGCATCGCAGGCCTTCCAGATCAAAATGCAACTGTTCCGCGGCGTCATTCCAGAAGCCTGGGCCTTTTTGCAAAATGCCTATGTGGTTGGTCTGGCGCCTTACATTCTGACCATGCTCATTTTGACCGGCATCATTGGCAAAACCACACCCCCCGCCGCTGACGGCGTGCCATACGAAAAATAGGCGGTACCATGACCGAAGCAAAGATTGTTCTTGAAGCAAAAGGCATTACCAAACGCTTTCCTGGCGTGCTGGCCAATGACCATGTGGACTTTGATTTGCGCCAGGGCGAAATTCACGCCCTGTTGGGCGAAAACGGCGCCGGAAAAAGCACCCTCATGAACATTCTATATGGCCTTTACAAGCCAGAATCCGGCGAAGTGCGCGTCAACGGCAACCTGCTCGACTTACACTCCACCAAAGATGCCATCAAGCATGGCATTGGCATGGTGCACCAGCATTTCATGCTTATTCCGGTCTTTACCGTGACCGAAAACATAATGCTGGGCGCCGAGACGTTTCACCGCGCCCAGGAAAGCGACTCGCCGCTTACCCGCCTCGATCAGCGCGAAGTGGCCAGGCGCGTGCGGGAACTCTCACAGCAATATGGGCTGGAACTTGACCCCGATGCGATTGTCGGCAACCTGCCGGTAGGCATTCAGCAGCGCGTCGAAATCGTCAAGGCGCTTTACCGCAATGCAAATATCCTCATCCTGGATGAACCCACCGCTGTGCTTACCCCGCAAGAAGTGGAAGACCTCTTCCGCATCATGCATGGGCTGACGGCGCGCGGCGTCTCAATCATCTTCATTACCCATAAGTTGAAAGAAGTCCTGGCAGTAGCCGACCGGATTACCGTCATGCGCGCCGGGCGCGTGGTGGGCAGCGCCATACCCGCCGAGAGCGATGAACATTCGCTTGCCGCCATGATGGTGGGACGCGAAGTCATCCTTACCGTTGAAAAATCCCCCGCCCAGCCGGGTGAAGAGGTACTGGTCGTAGAAGATCTGAACGTGCGCGACCAGCGCGGTTTAGACGCCGTCAAACACGTCTCTTTTAGCGTGCGCGCCGGAGAGGTGCTGGGCATTGCAGGCGTGCAGGGCAACGGACAAACCGAACTGGCCGAAGCCCTTACCGGCCTGCGCCCCAGCCATAGCGGGCGCATCAGCCTGGCCGGCCGCGACCTAACCACCCCCCCCCCGCGCGTTCTTACCGAAACCGGGCTGGCCCACATTCCCGAAGACCGTCAGCGGCATGGACTGGTGCTTTCCTACACCGTAGCCGATAATTGCGTGCTGTGTGACTACTACAAACCGCCATTTTCGAACCATGCTGTTCTGCAAGAAGCCGCCATTGACCAGTACGCCAGAAAACTGATAAACGACTTCGATGTGCGTACCCCTTCGCCTTATGTTGCTGTGGGCAAACTCAGCGGCGGCAACCAGCAAAAGGTTATCGTTGCCCGCGAACTCAGCCGCCCAGTTAAACTGGTGATTGCCAACCAGCCGACGCGCGGGCTGGATGTGGGCTCTATTGAGTACATCCACAAAGAAATTATCGCCATGCGCGACCGCGGCGTAGGGGTGCTGCTCATTTCTGCCGAATTGGACGAAATTATGGCGCTTTCTGACCGAATTGCAGTGATGTATCGCGGTGAGATTGTGACCATTGTGGACGCAAACAGCGTCACCCGCGAACAACTGGGTTTGTGGATGGCTGGCGCTCAGCCACAATAATTTGCTTGCCAGGCGCTGCTTTGGTTTGCATGTTCGTCCCCGCGGGCGCAGCCTGTGGGGGCGTCGTATTATTTGCGGGAACACAATCTTACCCACAGGCGTCTAATGGTCAGACGAGCAGGTCTTTAGCCTGCTTTTATGCCGTATTGAG
>FWPV01011934.1_pt1 | contig 13621 bp, 12 predicted proteins | sample 2228371 | NCBI WGS metagenome assembly FWPV01 (sample SAMEA103939776, study PRJEB20133) | metagenome | reverse complement strand
AGCAGCGTTGACTTGCCCGATCCGGAGGGCCCCATGATCGCCACGAACTCGCCCCGCTCGACCTCCAGGTCGAGGCCGCGCAGCGCGTGCACGGCAACCTCTCCCTTGTTGTAGACCTTGGTCAGCCCCCGGATCTCGATGACCGGGCGGTCGCTCATGGCGGCCCCCCTCCGAAGAACATGGGCCCGCCGCCTTCCGGGCCCGCCATCTGCCCGAATGGGCTGCGTGCGGAAGTGGTCTGGCTGGACGCCGCCTGGGTCTGGGCCAGGACGACCTGCTCGCCCTCCGCCAGGCCAGCGCGGATCTCAGCGCTGACCAGGTCCTTCAGGCCCACGGTTACGGGACGCAGGGCCAGCGTGCCGTCGTCAGCGACGACCATCACGGCATACTGGTCGGGTGCCAGTTCGCGTAGCGCCTGGACGGGCACCAGCACGGCGTTACGGGCCTCTCCGGCCACGACTTCGACCTCGGCGTTCATGGCGGAGAAGAGGCGCACTGGCTGCTGAGTCAGGTCTATGCTGGCATAGGCCTGGACGGCGGACAGGTTGCTGACGGTGACCAGCATCGGGTCCACACTGAGGATCTCGCCGCGGAAGGTATAGTCGGGGAGCGCCTCGAAGACGATGTTGACGGCGTTGCCCGGCGCGGCACTGGCCATGTCGGCCTCTTCCACCCAGAACTTGAGGCGCGGCTGGGACAGGTCGGCCAGCGTGATGATGGCCCCGGAGCCGACAGAATCGCCGACGCGGGCATTCACGGCCGTCACCGTGCCCGCGATGGGGGCCTTCAGCACGAGTTGGTCGAGTTTGCGCCGGGCGCTTTGGAGGTTGAGGCGCGCCTGCTCAAGGCTGAGCTGAGCCTTCTCCAGTTCGGTGGCGTCAGCGCCGGCCAGCAGCGCGTCCAGGTCGCCCTGCGCCTTGGCAACCTGCGCTTCGGCTGCGGCGATCTCGTCGGCGCCGGGCTTCGCCAGCAGGGAGTCGAGCTGGGCCTGCGCCGAGGCGACTCTGGCGCGCGCGTCGGCGATCTCGTCGGCCGATGGCCCGGCCAGCACGGCGTCCAGTTCTTCCTGCGCCTTGCGCACGGCAGCCTCGGCGTTGCCCACGGCGGCCTGCGCCTGGTTGCACTTAACGTGGTCGTTCATGCCGCACGCCGCATCGCGGGAGAGCTGCTGGCTCCAGAGGTTGTTCTTCGCCGTCTCCAGGGCATACTGCGCATTCTTGACCTCTGTGGCATCGGGGCCGGCCAGCAACGCGTCCAGTTTCTGCCTGGCACTCTTGAGATTTTCGCGCGCCGCCAGCACTTCCTGGCTGTCGGGCCCGGCGGTCAGCTTCGCCAGGTTCGCCTTCGCGGACGCCAGGCTGGCCTGCGCCGCGGCGATCTCCGCCGCGCTGGCTTCGCGGGTCAGCGCCTCCAGGGACAGTTGAGCCAGCCGGTGGCTTATCTCTGCCTGGGCGACCTCGCGCTGCACATCGGTGTCATCGAGGCGGGCCAGGACCTGGCCTGCCTGCACCACGTCGCCGACCTTGACGAGCACCTCCGCGAGCGTGCCCGATGTTTGGAAACCGAGGGACACCTCGTCGGCCGGTATCAGGGTGCCTGAGCCGGCCGCCGTGATGATCAGGTCGCCGCGCGAGGCGCGCGTGGTTGAGATGGTCGGCTCCGGCGCGGTTGCCGCCTGGGCTGCGGGCCGGAGGTGGAAGTAGTAGTAATAGGCGCCGCCGCCAGCGGCTGCCAGGATGAGTAAGATGAGGATGATCCAGGGAGTTCTCCGCCGAGACACTACGCGCCTCCTCGATCCAAGAAGCGGGGCCTGGCTCCCGCGTCGCACCAGAGCATTGCCCGGCAGGGCTGCCGATCCCGGGCGGACCGGCAGCCCCGGGTACTACCCGAGCGCGAGAACGAACGTCAGGCTCTTCCTCCGCCTAGCCTCGCTGAGAGCCGGGAACCACCGCCGGCGCCCGGGTACCACCATTGCTGGGCGCCAGGCCAGGACCGAAGCCGCGGAAGCCTCGCATGCCTCCGAAGCCCCGGCCCAGGCAGCCGCCCATGCGCCCCGGGCCGAACGCCCAGCCGTTCTCGATGCCTTTCAACATCCAGTCGGCCTGCTCCCGCGTGATCTTGCCGGCCTGCACCGCGTCTTCGATGGCTTTCTTCATGGCCTCCGCCCGAGACTTCTGGGCCGCGTCCTGCAGCGCTTGCAGGTCCACGCCCTGGGCTTCAGCGATCTCTGCCAGGGTCTTGCCGCTGTGCAGTTGCTCGAACAACTCGGTCGGCGTGAGTTTCAGCGCTTCGGCCATGGCGTCAAAGCTGCCCCAATCGCGGCCGCCGAACCAGCCGAACTTGCCGAACTTCCCGAACGGTGGCTGCGGCGCCGTATTGGGGGTCGGTGTGGAGGGCGTAGTGTCCTGTGCCATGACCACGCTGGTCACACCCAGCACGAGCACCAGGAGCGCCACAACCGCCACGATCAACTTTCGCGACATATCTCGTCTCCTTGTCAGTGGGATATCCGAATGGCCTTCTCGCAGCTCGGTCCGATAGGAGTATAGCAGGAGGGCGGGCCGGCGTGGTTAACTGGCGCTTAGGCGCGTGTTAACATCCGGTTAACTGGGGCTGGGGTTCAGTTCTGCCGCAGTTCGCCGCGCGCCAGCAGCACTACCGCCGCCAGGATCAGCGCACCGCCCAGCAGCGCGAGCGGCCGGAGGGTCTCTCGGAGCAGCAGCGCCGCCAGCGCGACCGTCACGGCCGGCTCCAGCGTGGAGAGCATCGCCGCGTTGGTGGGGCCGATGCGCGCCAGTCCCTCAAGGAACCCCGCCACCGGCACCACGGTGGCGACCACCACGACCGCGACGATGACCGCCCAGCCGGCGACGGTCGTCGGCAGGCGCGGCCCGTTGACCGCCATCAGCAGGCTCGCCATGACGCCCGCCGACAGGAAGATCACGGCCGACGACTGGATCGCTGAGACGCCCCGCATCACGCGGCTGCCGGTCAGGATGTAGACGGAGTAGATCAGGGCCGCCAGGATGGCCAGCAGAACGCCGGCCCACTCGCCCCTGGCCGGCCCCACGGTGAGCGCCAGGCCGGCCAGCGCCAGCGCCATCAGCGCGGCTCTCCGGCGGCCGATCGGCTCCCGGAGCCACAGCGCCGACAGGATCGCCACGAAGACCGGGTAGAGGTAGAGCAGCAGCGCCACCAGCCCGGGAGAAGCGTAGCGCAGCGCCGTCAGGTAGCAGAAGGCCTGTCCGACGTAGCCGATAGCGCCCATGCCGATCAGGAGCAGCAGATTGCGGCCGCGCGGCAGCGCTTCGCGGCGGGCCGCGAGCAGCGCCAGCAGCGGAGGCGCCGCCAACGAGAAACGCAGCGCCAGCAGCGTCAAGGCGTCCATCCCCTCAGCGTAGGCGTAGCGGCCCAGGATGCCGAGCGTGCCGAACGCCGCCGCGGAGATGATGACCAGGACGATGCCGGTGAGACGGTGCATTGATGCCTCGGGGCCGGTGCTCGCCATGCCGGTTGGCTGGCGCCCGCATTCCCCGCAAGTATAGCGGCGGATGGCCCGATCGGCCAAGCGGGCGATGCGCTGGCGCTGCCTGCTTGGCCGACTAACCGCAGCCCAGCCCTCCCGCACCTCCTGCCGGCCGTTGACAGCGGGCCCCGGCTTTGATAGACTGGTGCCGGGCACACGGCGCGGCCAGTCCGGGCACCCGATCCCTTGCCCCTGGAATGCGCGCCAGGGGCAGCGTACCCGGGGAAGGAGTGAGAACCATGGCGACGTACGTGGTATTCGGGAAATATGGGGCAGAGGCGATCAGAGGCATCAGCCCCGAGCGCACAGAGCAGGCCGCAGCGCTGGTCAAGGCGCACGGCGGCGAGATCAAAGCCGGCTATGCCCTGCTTGGCGAGACCGATTTGTTGTTCATCGTGGATTTCCCCGACAACGAGAGCGCCATGAAGGCGTCGGTCGCGCTGGCCAGGCTCACCGGAATTGGCTTTGTCACGGCGCCTGCCGTCACCATTGCGGACTTCGACAGGCTGGTGGCGGGGGCCTAGCGTTGGATGTGACGGAGGGAGAACACGGCTGCCGCGCCGTGCAGGCTGTGCCCCCGCTCGCCAGGCCGATGGGACGACCCGCTACCCGCCTCCTCTACCTGGAGGACGACCACTGCTACGAAGCCGACGCGACGGCCATCGCCGTGGAGGGCAACGCGCTCGCTTGCGATCGCACCCCCTTCTACGCGGGCGGCGGCGGGCAGCCCCCGGACACGGGCCGCGTGGCGCTGAGGGGCGGCCCGCTGCTCCAGGTTGAGTCGGTTTATGCCGACGATGACGAAGTCATCTGGCACGTGTCCGCGCCCCCTCCGCCGGCCGGCATTGCGGGCCAGCCCGTGCGCCTGGCCATTGACGCGGCCCGCCGGGAGGCCCTGGCGCGCTACCACACTGCCCTGCACGTTCTGAACACGATCGTCCTGCGGGACTACGGCGGCTGGATCACCGGCGTTGAGATCGGCACCGACTATTCACGGATTGACTTCAGGCTGGAGGGCCTCTCCGCCGCGCTGGCCGCGGAAGTGGCGGCAAAGGCCAATGCCGTGCTGCAGGAAGACCATCCTGTGGTGGCCTACTTTCTGGCAGAGGCAGAGTTCTGCCGGCGCGGCGACCTGCTCCGGACGTTGACAGTGCAGCCGCCGGTGCACGCCGGGCGGGTGCGCGTCGTCGAGATCCAGGGGTTCGACGCGCAGGCCTGCGGCGGGACGCATGTGCGCCGCACCGGCGAGGTTGGCAGGCTGACGATCTACCGCATCGAGAACAAGGGCCGGATCAACAAGCGCCTCTACGTGCGCCTGGAAGACGCGGCCCGATGCGCCCCGGCCCCCTGAGCGCCCGACCCGCCGACGGGTCACGCTGCGGGTCACAGCCCTGCAGCGGCCTGGCAGCGCTTCCACCTCGTCATCGCAGCGCTTTCGCCAGTTCTGCGCCCCAGGCCCGCGCCCGTTCCTCCTCGCCGACGCGCAGCGGGCCATAGATGCCGGTCACCAGGAAGCGTTGTGCCCTGGCCAGCGGCCGGTATCCGGCACGCTGCAACTCCCGCGCGATCCTGCCCCGGGCGCCGCTGGGCGACCCCTTGAAGGCCGTCTCGAAAGCGGCGAAGTGCCCTTGCCCCGGCGGCAGTGCGCTGAGCCAGGTTCGCAACGCAGGGTGCGAGAGGTCCGGCGGCGATGGCGCCCTGCCCGCGCTCGCGTTCACATTCTGCCGCGAGCGCTCGGTGGGAAGGCTGAAAGCGTGGACGGGCGCGCCCGCTACAATCAGGTCGGCGCCGGCGAGCGCTGCCGCAGTGGCCTCAGCGGTGGAGAGCGCTTGCGCGTCCGGCCCGATGCCCTCAGCAATGGCGCGGGCAATGGCCGCCGTGTTGCCCCATAACGATTCGTAGACTACGATGGCTTTCATGCTGCAGACCTCCCTCTGGGTTGGTGGCGTCGCGGCCTGGCTGCACGCGAAGGGCGGCGGTCCACGCCCGCCGCTGCCCAGGCTTCTTCCAACCAGGCGCGGACCTGGTCATCTACGTCTGCGGCTGAGCAAAGTTGCAGATGGTGCATGAAGCGCCCAGGGGCCGGCTGCACGACCTGCTTCCAGCGCGGCGACACGTCGGCGCGCTGCAGCGCCACCGACAGCACGAGCGGTGCATGCCCGCGCCCGAGATACATGTCCGGAATCCAGGCCCAGGCGAAGGCGGCAGGCCGCCCCGCCGAGGCCGCGGGAAGACGCCGGAATGTCACCTGGCTCTTTGTAACACGCAACTCTACCGGCCCGATGGCCGCGACCACCCGGTGCAGCGCATCAAAGATGCGCCGTGCGGAGTCGCGGCCGCGGAAGAAGTCATCCACGGTCATGGTGTCGGCTCCGGCGTTCCCCTGGTGCTGTTGCAGCATCTCTCACCGCGTCGGTCATGCATCCCCATACTGAACCAGCGGGCACATTAGCACAGAGCCAGCGCCCCGGCAAATCGGGTGGGAGCAGATGAGGCGAGTCATTGCGAGAGCGAGACCATCGGAATTCGGTCTTGACAACGTTCTCAGAAAGGCATATAATAACGTTGTCAGGGGCTGTCGCAAGAGGCAAGGAGGCCGTTCAATGCTCCCCACTCTTCGAAACGTTGCTGATAGGGCGGGTGTATCGGTGAGCACCGTCTCGCGGGTGATTCGCGGCGAGCGCTATATCTCCGACGCCACCCGCAAGCGGGTGCTGGACACGATCGCCGAGCTCGGCTATCAACCAGATCTCGATGCCCGCCGTCTGAAGTCCGGCCGCACATTTGTGATCGGCTTCGTCGTCCCCGACATCTCCAACCCCTTCTTCAGCCATCTCGTCAAGGCCGCCGAACGCGTGATTCACGAGCTGGGGCAGTCCAAGTATGAGCTCATAGTCTGCAACACGGATGGCCGGCCTGAGCGCGAGCGTGCGGCTATTGATCTGCTGCTAGGCCGGCGCGCGGAGGGCATGCTGCTGGCCTCGACGGGCGACCCAGCCACTGTGGCCCGTGTGCGTGCTCTTGTCGAATCTCGGAACCTCCCGGTGGTGCTCATTGATAACGACCTGCCGGGCGTGCAAGCTGACTTGGTGACCGTGGACAACCGTGCGGCAGCCCGCGCCTTAATGGAGCACCTTCTCGGACATGGTCACCGGCGCCTGGGGATCATTGCCGGCCCGCTCCACGAAAGCAGCGCCGCCGAACGTCTGGCTGGTTGTCACGATGGGCTGGTTGCGGCTGGTGTGGATCCTACGGCAGCCCTTGTGGCTGCAGGCGACTGGGGACTCGAGAGCGGCCGGCGCATCACGGAGGAGTGGTTGGGCCTGGCCGAGCCCCCGACGGCCATCTTCAGCAGTAACAACTTCATGACCGTCGGCGCCTTGATGGCCATCCGAGATCGGGGCCTGCGCATTCCCCGCGACATCGCACTGGTGTCGTTCGACGAGGTTGAGTTCGGGTTTCTGTTGTCACCGGCATGGACGACCATTGACTATTCGCTGGACGAGACCGGCGCGGGCGCGGCGCGGCTGGTGCTGGAGCGCATCAATGGCCAGGAAAACATGCCTCCGCGCCAACTCAGGATACCGCATCGGTTGCTCGTGCGGGAGTCATGCGGATGCATTGGCTAGTGGGTGGGAGGCTCCCTGAGCACGGATGGCCCCGATGACTGACCAGAGCAGCCCCAAGGTCTTGCAGATGACCGGCATTCGCAAGGCCTTTGCCGGAACTGTGGCCCTTGACAACGTGGACTTCGACTTGCTCGCGGGGGAATGCCATGCCCTAGTGGGTGAGAACGGCGCTGGGAAATCAACCCTAATCAAGATCCTCTGTGGCGCCTACAGCAGTGACTCCGGGACAATCTTGCTCGAAGGAAAGCCGGTGACGATTCGTGATCCGCATCACGCACAGCGTCTTGGCATCGCCGCCGTTCACCAGGAATTCCAGCTCATACCCTATCTGAGCGGGCTGGAAAACATCTTCGTCGGGCGGCTGCGTCGCAATCGGCTCGGCACTGTAGCCTGGAGGGACTTGAGAGCGGACGCAGAGGAGATACTCCGCTTTCTGGAATGGGACGCGGACCTGATGCGGCCAGTTCGAGAGATGAGCGTGGCGGAGAGACAACTGGTCCAGATCGCGAGGGCGATCTCTCTCAATGTGCGCACGCTCATCCTGGATGAACCGACGTCTATGCTCGGTGATCGTGAGGTAGAGAGGCTGTTTCGGGTCATCTCGATCCTCAAGGGCCGGGGAGTCGGCATCATCTATATCTCGCATCGCTTGGGGGAGGTCTTCCGGGTCTGCGACCGGTTCACTGTCCTACGTGACGGGAAGGTGGTGGCCACCGACCGGGTCGAGAATGCCACCGAGCAGCAACTCATCTCGCTCATGCTTGGCCGTCCCTTGGGCGAGTCATTCCCCGAGCGGAACATCAACCTGGGGCCGGTGGTGCTGGAGGTTCGGGACCTGTCAGCCGGCGACAAGTTCAGAGGCGTCAGTTTTGAGCTCCACCGGGGTGAGATTCTCGGAATCGCTGGACTGGTGGGCGCCGGCAAGACGGAACTGGCCCAGGCCATCTTCGGCAACCTCCCGCATGATCGCGGGGCCGTCCTGGTGGCCGGCAGGGAGGCCAGGATTGACTCGCCATCTGTGGCCATCGCGCGGAAGATCGCCTTCATCCCTGACGACCGCCGGAATCTCGGGCTCGTCATGGGCAAGCCCATCCGGGTGAACGCCTCCATGGTTATCTTGAAGACTCTCCGCCGGCTCTTCTTCATCGACCGCTGGAGAGAGAACGCCACCGTGGCGAAGATCGTGGGCGAGTTGGACGTGAGGCACACCTCGATCGAGCAACTCGTAGACTACCTGAGCGGCGGCAACCAGCAGAAGGTCGTGTTGGCCAAGTGGTTGGTTGCCGATTCGGATATCTTCATCTTCGATGAGCCGACGAAAGGCATTGATGTCGGAGCGAAGCGGGAGTTCTACAGGATCATCAGTGACCTCGCGAAGGCAGGAAAGGCCGTGATCCTCATCTCTCCGGAACTCGATGAGCTAATGGGCCTGACACATCGCCTGCTCGTGATGGCGAATGGCCGTGTCGTCGCGACGCTGACGACGGCCGACACGAGCAGAGACGAGGTCATGAAGTACGCGATCGGAGGGGCGGCGCATGCGAACAGCCATTAGCAGGGGTCGGAACCGATATGGCGGCCTCACAGTACGCAACAATCTCACATTCGTGATCCTGATCGCCATGGTCATCGCCTGCTTTATCGGCGTCCCGAATTTCGGCACGCCGGACAACATCGTCAACGTGGTACGCCAGGTCTCGGCTCTTACCATCATCGCGCTGGGGCAGTACTTCGTCATCCTCACCGGGGGCATTGACCTGTCTGCCGGCTCGACTGTGAGCCTGGTTGGCTGTGTGGCGGCCGGTCTCATGTATTTTAGTGGGTGGCCCATGCCGGCGGCAGTCCTTGCCGCGGTCTTCGCCAGCCTGCTCGTCGGCCTGATCAATGGGGTGATGGTTGTTTACGGGAACATCGTGCCGTTCATCACGACGCTTGCGACCATGATCGCTGTCAAGGGAGCGACGTTCCTCTATTCGGGTGGCTTCCCGATCTCGGGCCTGCCGGCGTCCTTCGAGTTCTTTGGGCGCGGCTATGTCTGGAACATTCCCGCCCCGATTGTGATCATGGTTGGCATTGTTGTCATCGCCTACATCTTCTCTGAGCAGACGCTGACCGGCCGGAACATCTTTGCCGTGGGCGGCAACGAGGCCGCTGCCAGGCTATGCGGTGTCGAGACGAAGAAGGTGAAGCTGCTCGCCTACGTGCTGGGAGGTCTTCTGGCGGGCATAGGCGGCATCATCATCGCGTCGAGGATCAAATCTGGACAGCCCACCGTCGGGGACAATCTACTCTTCGACGTGATCACAGCGGTCGTCCTGGGGGGCACCTCCATGGCTGGGGGCGAGGGCCGGGTGCTCGGCGTGCTGGCCGGAGCCCTGATCCTCGGGGTCATCGCCAACGCCATGGTTCTGCTGCGGATTGACCCCTATTGGCAGTGGATCGTCCGGGGCGCCATCCTGGCCCTGGCCGTCTTCATTGATGCGCGCCTGACGAGGAAATAGCCGTTTAGCGGGACCGTTCTTGCCCCCGGGAGAGAGACCACGGGTGCCGCCAGGGGCCGCGGCGTGCAGGGGGCCAGCGGGACCGGGAAGGAGGGAACAGCCGAGCATTGTGTGAGAGCGACCACAGGCCTGGTCACGTTCGGGCAACAGGCATTTCAATTCGAAAGCACAAGGAGGATCACATGAGAAAGCAACGCGCAGTTCTGGTTGTCGTTGCGGCACTGCTGGCCGGGCTTCTGCTGGCCAGTTGCGCGCCGGTGGCCGCCCCGACCGCGGCACCAGCCCCGACCGCGGCGCCTACAGCCGAGCCGACGGCAGCTCCGGCGCCGACCGCTGAGACCAAGCAGCTTTACATTGCTTCTTCGGTGATGACCCTGCAATTCCCGTGGTTCCTTGGCACTGTCGAGGGGATGGAGAACATCGTCAAGAAGCATCCTGAGGTGAAGTTCGAGTGGCAAGACGCTCGCTTCGACATCAACACTCAGGTTGACCAACTTGAGAACTTCGCCCAGATGGGGGTGGATGGCGTCATCGTCTATGCGACCGATGCCAAGGCGGTCATCCCGACCATGAAGCAGCTCAAGGAGAAAGGGATCAAGATCGTCACCGCCGACTACAAGCAGCAGCCTGACTCACCGGAGGATGTGGCCTGGGTGACGTTCGTCGGCCATGACTTCCGTGAGATGGGGCGTGCGGCCGGCCAAGTGGCCGTAGACTACTTGAAGACGATCACCGACCATGATCCCATTGTGGTCTGGCTAACATCTCCGCCCTCGGGTCAGGCTTCGATTGACCGTATTGAGGGCTTCAAGGAAGTTGTGCTGGCTGCACTGCCGAATGTCAAGATCGTGGAGGAAGGGAACCCGCAGGCCACCCGCGAGTCAGCGCAGTCGGTCTACGAGAATCTGATGCAGGTATACCCGAAGGTTGATCTGGTCTCCGGCCATAACAGCGACTTCGTCCTCGGCGCGTTCAACGCGGCCTCCGCGGCAGGCAATACGGAAACCAAGTTCATCGGCCTCGCCGGGTATGCAGACGTGCTGAAGTATATTGACGAGAAGCATCCCCAGTGGCTCGGTGAAGTGCTGCAGGATCCCGTCGTGCTGGGCGAGACGGCCATGGAGGCGATGATCAAGGCGCTCAATGGCGAACAGCTGCCGGAGAGCTATTCGCTGCCAAAGCCTGTGGCCATTACGCCCGCCAACATCGGCCAGTACGATTGGAAGAACTGGGCCTGGCTGGGCCTGAAGAAGTAACGGCACCCTGAAGGCCGCGCGGCGGATGCGCCGCGCGGCCCATGGGGCAGTCCGTTTGTCCTGAGGTTGGTATGAGAAAGGAGCGTAGTGCCATGCACAACGTGCTGCCCGCGCCACGCCAAATCCATCGGCTCGACGATGATGAGACATCCCTGGTGTCCCTGCTGTTCGATTTGCCGGAGGGCAGCCTGGACCGCGCGCTTGTCGAGCACAAGTTCACGGGCATAGACGGGCTACAGGTTGTCTTCGTGCCTGAAGCGGCTTCTCAGCCAGCAGTCAAGGTCCTCTTGCACCGTGGGACCGACTTCCTGGAAGGCGACCTCGCCCCCTTTCAGAAGGACGAGGCCTATGCCATCTCCATCGGCGCGGAGGTCACGGTTCACTACGCGGCGAAGCCGGGCCTTCTTAACGCGCTCTCCAGCTTGAAGCAGCTGCTCGCACGCCACGAGGATGGGTTCCGGTTGCCCCACGTCCGCATCTATGACTTCCCGAACTGCGAGGTGCGCTCAATCTCGACGACCTTCGCCTGGTATGCGGGCTTTTCCAGGGTGGGGTTCGACTCGCAGCTCTGGGGGCGGGAGGAGTGGAAACGCTTCATTGATACGTGTTCTGATCTGAAGGTCAACCAGCTCAACATGTGCATGTATGGCTACTGGCCCTTCCGCTTCGACGAGTTTCCTGAGACCACGCTCAGCAACTACCCGATGAAGGTGTGGAACAAGGAGAATCGGGCCTGGATTGATATCGCCTATACGCACCCGAACATAGCCGACGAGTTCCTTTCTGACCTGATCCAGTATGCGCACGAACGCTGCATCAAGATCTTCGCCTATGTTGGGCTCAACTCCTACAATGGCGGCTATGCCAATATCTACAAGGACCGGAGGGCAAAGCGGCCGTCGGATAAGCACCTCAATGACTTTGACTTCTTGTGCCTGAGCGATCCGCGAAACGTAGACTATCTGGCCAAGTCGGTGCGCCGGCTTGCCGAGCTCGGCCTCGATGGCATCATCTTCGAGGAGTGCGAGGAGAACTACTGGTACTGCAATTGTGATCGCTGCAAGGAACGCTACCTCGCAGGAGCCCTATCGCCCGCCGATGCCAAGCACAGGGCCAACCGTGAACTGATGAGGAATACCCTGTATCCTGCGATCCGGGCGGTCAATCCCAATTGCGAGATCGGCATTCGCATGCTGCGTGAGGAGCCGGTCGAGAAGCCGGTCTCTTACCTGGAGGAGGCCCGCGACGGCCTGCCCCCCGACATCTACCTGTACTGGGCCCCGGGTCCCTACTGCCCGGAGAGCGAGTTCGAGAAGTGGGTGCGTGTCTTTGGCCCGCACCGCATCTGCGCTCGAGATCAGGAATCCAACGCGTACAGCGCCTCGATGGGACGCCTGTTCTACATGTTCAGCAGCAACCTGCTGCGCCCCGAAAAGGAACACCTCTACTGGTCGCTGGAGAACGACATTGACCAGTATCTCGGCGCAGTGCGCAACGGCTGCCGGGGCATCAACGGCTACCTCTTCGAGTACTATGCCTACTTCCTGCACCTCTTTGCTGCGGCCCAGTACGGGTGGAACGCCGGGCTGCCCAAGGAGGAATTCCCCCTCTATGCCTTGCGCGCGGTGTTCGGGGAGAGACTCGCCGACACGATTCTCCACGTGTATCGTCGTGCCAAGATCGTGCACGAGTCGCAACTGCCCATCTGCAAGCTCTTCTTCCCGTTCCTTCGGCACAAGGTTGCCAGGGAGGATGTGGATCTGTTGCATCAAGCGCGCGAGGAGAATCGGGAGCTGATAGCCCTTGCTTCCTCGATCCTCACCATCGTCCAGGCCGACCGCGACCTGTGCCCGTATGCGCTGCACTTTGAGAAACTGCTGAACATGCTGAGGCGCAACGACGTCATCTTCGAAATGTGCCTGGCCGCGATCAGGTACGTGGAGGCCAGCGACCCGGCCGAGGGCAGGCGCATCCTGCAAGAACTCGACGCGCTGAACGAGCGCGACTTCGAGATCGTCAAGGAGATGTTTTTCGACGTGAACCCCCACACCCAGACGGGGATTAAGGTATGCGGCCTGCCTTACCACGAGATCAAGCGGACCATCCATAACCTCCTACATCCGGAACACCAGGACGAGACGATGATCTACCTTGGGACCGAGACGCTGGGCTGGATGTGGCTCTGATTCCACACAGCGCCTTCCGCAACGAGAGCGGGCCCTCAAGGGCTACAAGGCCGTGAGGGCCCGTGTTCTTCCACGTGAGCATCCTGTTGCCACCCGCCTGCCTCACCTGGCCGCCTGGCTCGGCCTGTTGACACGCCTCCCCCCTTCTGCTAGACTGTCCCGTAGTCGGCCGGCAGGGCCAATCGGGCCGGGCCCGCCGACGCCCCTGCTGGGAGTGTTGCGGTGAGGTCACCTGGGGAAGCCGCGCGAGCGGCGTCGCCTTGCTCCAGAGGAGCGCCCCATGAGCGCATGGCGGCGGCCCTTGCCGCGCTATACGGCGATGATGTGGGAGCCGAGACCTATGCCAGGCTGCGGTCCCTGGTGCATCGCTGGCAGTCCAGCGTGCCCCGCATCCCTGAGTCGGACGCCGATCTCACCGCGCGTGATGCCATCCTGATCACCTACGCCGACCAGGTGCAGCAGGCAGGGGTGGCGCCGCTGCGGACGCTGGCTGACTTCGCCGAGCGGCACCTGGCCGGCCTGA
>FWPV01010818.1_pt1 | contig 13621 bp, 6 predicted proteins | sample 2228371 | NCBI WGS metagenome assembly FWPV01 (sample SAMEA103939776, study PRJEB20133) | metagenome | reverse complement strand
TTTCCTGAGTAAATCGTTTCATTAAGTTCTTTAAAGAAATCATCGGAGTGTCTTTTAGATTTAAGGATATTATGTTTTTTGGATTTTACTTCATCAAAAGAATATCCCCAAATGGAAAGAGCTTCTTCGTTAACATAAGTAATATTTCCTTGAATATCTGTTTCAGAGACTAAAGCTGATTGATTGATAGCATTAATTTGCCCAGAAAGCTCTATTTGTGTTGCTAACATTTGAGACTGAACTTCTTCTAAGGTTTTAGAATATTTTCTGAGTTCTTCTTCATTTTTTTGTGATTCTTCTAAGACTTGCTTAATTCTGATAGCTTGACGTTTTTGTTTAGTGATATCAAAAGCTACTGCAATGTATTTGATAGGATTTTGGTTTTCATCAAGCACAGGTGTAATGGTAATATTTACCCAAAAATCACTACCGTCTTTCGCTTGATTTTTTATTTCGTTTTTCCATACTTTACCAGAGGAAATGGTCTGCCATAATTCTGTGAAAAATTCTTTTGGGTGTTCACTGGATTTAATTATGTTATGTTTTTTTCCTAAAACTTCTTCAAGGGAATAGCCCCAAGTTTTAAGACCTTCTTCATTAACAAACAAAATATTTCCATCTAAATCGGTTTCAGAAACCAAAGCAGCATTATTTACAGCGGATATTTGTCCTTCAAGTTCAACTTGCGTTTTACGAAGTATTTGTGCATTTTCTTCTAACAATTTTTGTTGCAATTGGGATTGTTCAAGAGCTGCTTTTAAACTTTCGTCTAATTCTTTTTGAATGGTTATATCTAAGATAGTTCCATCAACAAATTGTAGATTTCCATATTCATCGTATAAACCTTTACCTTTATCTCTTACCCATCGAATTTTTTTATCTTTTGTAACAATTCTATAATCAATGGAATAAGGTTGTCTATCTTCTAATGATTTTTGAATATAATTTTTAACTTCGTTTAGGTCTTCATCGTAAATAAGTTTGATAAAGGTTTTGCGTTTATTGTATAAAAGTTCAATAGCGGCATAACCAGTAACTTCATAAACATGGTTATTTACGAGAGTTATAGTCCAATCTTCATCATTCATTCTTCGGTAAATAATACCGGGAACATTAGAGAAGATAGAATCCATTTGTTCTTGTTTTTTTCGGATTTCTTCTTCTTGTTTTTTGGCTTTGTTAAGGGCTTCACGTAAAAGTTTTTCTTGGATTTTAATTTTGGTGATATCAAATTGGACGGAAATGTATTTAACGGGTTTACCTTCTGTACCTAGGACCGGGGTAATAGTAGTAGCAACCCAAAATTCCGAGCCATCTTTGGCTTTGTTACAAATTTCACCTGACCAAACTTTACCTTCACTAATAGTTTGCCACATTTTTATAAAAAAGTCATCGGTATGATATTCTGATTTGAGTATTCTAAGGTTGTTACCGATAAGTTCTTCACGGGAATATTTAGAAACAATAATAAATTCATCGTTTACAGTGAGAATATTGCCATTCAAATCGGTTTCAGAGACAATAGCAGAATTATTGATAGCATTAATTTGCCCACGAAGTTCAATTTGAGTTTCAAGCATTTGTTGAGCATTTTTGCGAAGTTCGTCTTCTTGAGCTTGCGCAATTTCGAGCGCTTGTTTAATTCTTTCGGATTGTCTTTTTTGTGGGGTGATATCAAAAGAGACACCGATATATTTTAGTGGTTTACTATCAAAACCTAAAACAGGAGTAATAGTTGCCCTCACCCAATAAAATTGACCGTCTTTAGCTTTGTTACAAAATTCACCGTGCCAAACTTTACCATCTGAAATAGTTTTCCACAAATCGGCATACAAAGATTCATGATGTTGTCCAGATTTTAGCATTCGGTGGTTTTGTCCTAGTAATTCTTCACGAGAATATTTAGAAACTCTCACAAATTGTTCGTTTAAGGTAGTGATGTTTCCTCTTAAGTCTGTTTCCGCAACAATAGCGGCATTATTCAATGCACCAATTTGCCCACGTAATTCTACTTGTGTTTTTCTCATTTCTTCTTGGGCTTCCATGAGTTCAAGGGTAGTTTGGCGAAGCTCTGCTTTTTGAGATTTCTAAGGCTGTACGGATTTGTTCTTCTTGTTGTTTTTGTGCAGTTATATCAAATGCAACGCCAATATATTTAATAGGTTTGTAATCTAAGCCTAAAACAGGAGTAATAGTCAAAGTAATCCAATAATAAGAACCATCTTTAGCACGATTTTTGACTTCACCTTTCCAGACTTGTCCTTTTGTAATAGTTGACCATAATTCTTCAAAAATATTATCAGGTTGATGTCCAGATTTTAGTAATCTATGGTTTTGACCTATAATTTGCTCTCTTGAGTATTTAGTAATTTTGAGGAAAGTATCATTTACATTGAAAATTCTTCCTTGAAGGTCAGCTTCAGAGACAATACCTGCATTGTTTAGGGCATTAATTTGACCTGTAAGTTCAATTTGTGTTCTTTTCATTTCTTCTTGTTGAGCTTCAAGTTCTTCAGCATTTTGTCTTAATTCTTCTTCTTGAGCCATAGATTCTTCTAGTGCAATACGAATTTGTTCTTCTTGATTTTTTTGTTGAGTAATATCAAACTGAACGGTTATGAACTTTAATAAATTACCTTTTGAGTCTTTAACGGGAGTTATAACAGTATCAACCCAAAAATAAGCATTATCTTTAGCTCGGTTTTTTATTTGACCTTTCCAGACATTTCCATTCAAAATAGTATCCCATAAATCTTTAAAAAAGGATTTGCTGTGATAATTAGCATTTAAGATTTGGTAGGTGTTACCCAAAAGTTCATCTTTTCTAAAACCTGAAGTATTTAAAAATTGTTGATTAACAAAAGTAATGGTGCCATCAGGAAGAGCTTCTGAAACAATAGCAGAGTTATTTAAGGCTGCAATTTGAGCAGATAGCTCTTGTTGAGAAAGGATTAATTTTTCTTGTGTTTGAGACATTAGTTGATTTTTTTCAATTAATTCATTTTGTTTACGTTGTAGTTCTTCACTTAAAATTTGGGCTTCATGAAGTAATTTTAATGTTTTATTTTTACTTTTTAAATTTGCTAATGCGGCACCCACAATTTCAGATAATCTTTTAGCAAATTGAATATGGATATCTTCAAAGTGGTTCAGTGTAGCAAGTTCAATAGCTCCATGAACCTGTTGGTTATAAATTAAAGGAATTACCATTAGCCCTTTAGGTTTTGCTTCACCAAGACCAGAAGTAAGCAAAATGTAATTATCAGGAACTTCTTTTATGAAAATAAAATCTTTTGTTTTGATGGATTGTCCTATGAAACCTTCACCTAATTTAAATTTTCTATTTTTTTGAATTTCGGAATAGGCATAAGAAGCAGTCAATCTAATTTCTGATGTTTCATGGTCAAAAATAAAAAAAGCACCTTGATGAGCATTTAAGTATTTAGGTAAATGGTTGATAATTTGTTCTGCTAAACTTTCAGTTGTATCAGATTGGCGGATATATTCAGAAAAAATAGCTTCTCCTTCAATCATCCAATTTCGTTTAGCGTCTTCTTCTGCTACTTGTTTTAGACGCGCCTGCATATTCAATAAAGATAAGCCTAACTCATCATTTTCAGATAATAAATCTAATTGCGTCTTAAAATTACCTTCACCAATAGAAACCGCAAAGCTAGACCAATTATGAATATTAGAAGCAATTTGTTGAATTCCTTTTGTAATTTCACCAAATTCATCATTTACTATAGGAATTTCTCTTTTTCGTGTATCACCATTTTCTAAATCTGAAATCAAAAGTCTTAAAGATTTCAGTGCATTAGTTATTCTTAAAGAGGTAGATAAACTTATTAATAAAATCACAGCCCAACCTCCTAAGGCTATCAGGATATAGTAATAAATTTTATTTTGCAGAAATTCGTTTTCTTCTTTAGCTTTATTTTCACTAAAATCAAGTTCATAATTAATCAGTTGATCTATAATTAGCATTAAATCTGATAAAGAAGATACAACGGTGCTCGTAAAAAAATCGTTTGCAGTAAAATAATCTTTAAATTTTGGGCTATTCAAAGTATCTTTCCAAACGGTGATATACTGTTTTACCAAATTGAACTGTCTATTAATTCTTTGATTAAAATCTTTTTCATTAGGAGTATCTATGAGGTTCTGAAACTGAGCCCATGTTTTATCGAATTTAGCAAAATATGATTTTAGTTGTTCATCATAATTTTCTAATTGATTTTGCGATATACCAGGTTTAATTTGGTGAGCAATATTTTTTATTTCAAAAACAAAAGTTTTGATTTCGTTTAATTGGCTTGTAGCTACATTATGTTGAAAAATAGCATTATTGGCTGTTTGAAAGTTCTCTTTTAATTGAAATAGAAAAAAAATGAGAATAGCGATGATGACAAAAGTTGAAAAAGTCAAAATCCATAATTTGAGCCTTACACTTAAAGCAAAACCTTGAGATAAAATTTTATTTTCGGTAATATTCTTTTTTTTTGACATTTTTCAGTACAAGATGCAAAACTATTAAATATTCAAATGAATAACAAATTCAGATTTTTATAAAAGCTATGTTTATTATGATGTGAGGAATTATAAAAAAGACCTCTTTAAGAAATCAAATCACAAACTTTTTCGGCGGCATTTGCTGCTAACGCTACGCCCATTCCACTAAATTTAACTGCTACATGTAAAGTAGGTCTAATACTTTTAATTATAGGAAGTTTAGTGTTACCAAAACCCATTATTCCTGCCCAAGTATCCGTAACGTTCACTTCTTGACCATTTAAAATTATTTCTTTCAAGAACTTGTTTAAGTAAGAGATAACTTCTGAAGAGGATTGGATATCAAAAGTAGTTTCTGATTCTAAAAAAATATTTCTAGCGCCGCCCAATAAAATTCGGTTTTCTATATTTCTGAAGTAAATAAAACCCGCATCATAATGAAAAGTTCCTTTAAGTTTTAATTCAGGTATTAAAGAACTTGCAAATGCATTATTACAAATCACCACCTGATTAGCTCGGAAAATAATGCTCTCTCTCCAAGTTTCATTTTCAATAATAATTTGTTCCTCATCTCCATCTTTTTCTATTTGTTTTACTAACGCACCCGTTACGATTTCAACTTCTTTTTGACGAGCAATTTTTTGTAATTGTTTCATCAAAAATCCTGAATGTACCTGACCTTCTAAAGGATTGTAAACTAAATGTTTTACAATATTTTTATTAAAACCGAAATAACCTATTTTTGAACTTACATCAAAAAAAATGGTTTTCTTGAAAATGCAATATAGTTTTTCATTGACCCATTCTAAATTTTTATATGCATCAATATGGTTTGGGTTAATGACATCGTAACCACCAAAACTTTCATAATGAATAGCTTTTTTGCCTGTTATTTGTAATAATTTTTGCAGACCTTTAAAACGCTGTTCAACTAAACTAAGCACTTTGTCATCACCTTCGTTTTGGAAGTCATTATAAAGTTCAGAAAGGCTACCAAAACAAGCAAACCCTGCATTTCGAGTAGTAGCACCGATAGGTAATATTCCTCTTTCTAAAATGCAAATATCTTTTTTAGGGAACCGTTTTTTTAGTTCTATGGCAGTTAAAACCCCAGTAATACCACAGCCAATAATCACAATATCTTTTTGTAATAAAGCTGTTTTTTCCCAGTAAGAAATCATAACTACATTCTATTGATTACTTCAATACCTAATAAATTCAAAGCGGTTTTTATGGTGTTAGCCACTTGATAACTCAAAAATAACTGAAAATCCTTTTTAGGATTTTCTTCCGATAAAATTTTATGATTTTGGTAAAAAGTACCATATAACTGTGCAAGTTCTAATGCATAATTAGCTATTAAAGAAGGGTTATATTGCTCAGCAGCAGTCAAAATAGTTTGCTCAAATTTAGATAGTTGAATACATAAACGATTTTCAGTTTCGTGAAGGTTGATAGCGTTATTTTCAAAGTTTTTCCAATCAATATTCATGGAAAGAGCTTTGGCAAGTAAACTTTGAATACGTGCATAGGTATATTGAATAAAAGGGGCAGTGCTTCCAGTAAAGTTTATAGATTCTTTAGGGTCAAAGAGGATTTTTTTGGTGGGTTCTATTTTGAGTAAAAAGTATTTTAGAGCACCTAAACCTAAGGTTTCATAGAGGTTATGGAGTTCTTCTGAACTCAAGCCTTCGGTTTTGCCTAATTCTTCAGAAGTTTCTTTTGCAATATCATACATTTCTTGTATCAAATCATCAGCATCTACTACAGTGCCTTCACGGGATTTCATTTTACCAGTGGGTAATTCTACCATACCATAGGACAAATGATACATTCCCTCTGCATGAGGAATTCCCAATTTTTTACAAATGGAAATCAAAACTTTCATGTGGTAATCTTGTTCATTGCCAATTACATAAACAGAACGATTCATTTGATATTCTTCTGCTTTAAGGTAAGCTGTACCGATGTCTTGAGTTATGTAAACAGAAGTACCGTCAGAACGTAAAACCAACTTATGATCTAAACCTTCCGAGGTTAAATCTATCCATACAGAACCATCAGGTTTTTGGTAGAAGATACCTTGTTCCAATCCTTTAAGAACCCATTGTTTACCAAGAAGATAGGTTTCTGATTCGTAATAAAATTTATCAAATTGGATATTCAAACGTTTATAAGTTTCATTAAAACCTTCATAGACCCATTGGTTCATTTGTTTCCATAATTGAAGGGTTTCAGGGTCATTTTGTTCCCATTTTTGGAGCATTTCACGGGCTTGTTTTCCTAAATCACTATAAAGGTTGAAATATTGGTCTTTAAAATCTTTGAAAAAGTTTTGTTTTTCTAATGAGGGGTTTTTACTTTTGGCATTTTCATAGAGTTGCTGGGCTTGTTGAGAAGATTGCCAATTTTTATATTCTTCTTGGAAACGCTTTTCAAATTCTACGTAATATTTACCAACAAAATGGTCCCCTTTTAAATTTGCGGTTTGAGGGGTTCCCTGATTTCCATATAATTTCCAAGCTAACATCGACTTGCAAATATGAATGCCTCTGTCATTGACAAGACAAGCTTTTATCACTTTATGTCACAGAAAAGCATAAATTCTGCTAATAGCATCTCCCAAAAAAATATTTCTTAAATGCCCTAAATGAAGAGGTTTATTAGTATTAGGTGAAGAAAACTCAATCATAATGGTCTTTGGTTGATGGGTTTTTATTTGATTATCAAAATTTTTTAAAAATTCAACCCAAAATGAAGGTTTTAAAGTAAGATTTAAAAATCCTTTAATGATAATACCTGTTTCGATAATATCGAATTTTTCCATCAGTTGTTTACCAATAAGATTTCCAATTTCCTGAGGATTTCCGATTTTTAGCTTTAATAGCGGAAACAAAATAACCGTAAAATCTCCTTTATGTTCGGGATTTGTATATTCTACGGTAATGAAATCCGGTTCAATAGATTTATTAAAATGGTTACTAACTATTTCTGCAACCCAAGTTTGTAGATTTTGTTTTAAAAACATGCATTAAAAACTGAATGGCAAAATTATTAGGAAAATCACGTTTTATGAAACAGGTATTAGAAATACTTAAAAAAAAATTACGAAGTTTTACAGTGATAAAAAAAATTCAATTAACTTTGCTTGTTTAAGGAGAATTTGGCACATGATAAGAAGTATTCTTTTCTTATGCATTTTTTTACTTTGTTCTTGTTTGGTGTATGCGTCTCACTATATGGGGTTAGATATTTATTATTATTACTTGGGGAATAATCAGTATCGGATTATCATAAAAGCTTACGGAGATTGCGCGAGCACTTTGGGAGTGGACCCATTACCGAACTCGGGAGGGTTGAATTTTTCATTAGTAGGGCAAGGTGGGGGATGCTCACAACCAACACAAATTGGCTCGTGGCAATTATTATCTTACCAAGAAGTAACTCCAATATGTGCGGGTTATCCTACAAAATGTAATACTTCAGGAGCTTCATTAGATGGTGTAAGAGAAGCGGTTTTTCAAGGCATATTTGATTTTTCTAATGTAAATTGTACAGTGTATCAAATACAAGTTTCTCAATGTTGTAGAAATAATGCCATAACGAATGTAACCCAGCCAGGTTCAAGGTATATTTATTCAGACGTAACAACCATAGACCTTTCTGTACCTAATTCTTCTCCAAGATTTTTACAATTACCTACACCTTATATTTGTTATGGTCAAGAATTTAGTTTTAATCAAGGTGCAGTAGACCCTGATGGGGATTCATTAGTATATCGTTTAGATTTTTGCCAAGGCGGAACAACTGCTGGAACAGCGGCAAGCCCAGTGGTATATGTAGCCCCTGCTACTAATACTTCTCCAATTGTTTCTAATCCTCCTATGTTTATTGACCCATTTACAGGAGATATTTTTATTACTCCAAGTGCTATCCAAACTTCCATTATGTGTGTTTTTGTAGATGAATATAGAGACGGAGTATTAATTGGTACAATAGAAAGAGACATTCAAGTAAAAGTAATTAATTGCGGAGCTAATCGTGTTCCCCAATTGACGGGAATAACCGATGACCCTAATCAACCCACCTTTCAATTCACAGATACCATTTGTGCTGGTGTTCCAGCTACGCTTTATATTACTTCACAAGATAGTAATGTTGGTCAATTTTTAACATTAACATGGAATAATGGTATTCCAGCGGCTAATTTTACTTCTACCCCAGGCTTTAATGCCTATGGTATTTTAACATGGAACAATCCTATTGCAAGTACACAGCCTTATACTTTTACGGTCAGAGTTCAAGATGATTATTGCCCGATTAATGGTTATCGTGATTATACTTTTTTATTATATGTTCAAGGAGGTCCTTTTGTTTCAAGGGATTCTATTGAAAGCTTAGTTTGTAATGATGTTAAATTTACGGCGATAATTGATTCCGGTGGTGTGCCGCCTTTTAGTTTTGAATGGTCAGGAGACGGAAATTTAGATTTTAATATTTTTCGGTTTGATTCAACATTTAGCCATTCTTATCCTGGACCCGGAACCTACCAATATACTTTGACCGTTACAGATGCTTTAGGTTGTAAAAATATAACTACAAATACGGTTACTATAATAAACGCTTCAATAGCTGATGCTGGGCAGGATACTACCATTTGCAATAATACGCCCATCGTTTTAGGTACTCTGGGTTTACCGAATTATACATACCGATGGAGACCCTGTACCTTTTTATCGGATTCAACAGTAGCTCAGCCTACTTTACAATACATAAACACTAATCCAAATCCTGTTACACTTTCTTACCAAGTAATTGCTATAGACACTATAACAGGTTGCGCTGCATCAGACTATGTTAATATAACGATTAAACCAGAAATTACTACTTTTATTGCGGGACCTTCTTCAATATGTTTAGGAGATAGTGCTACATTGATTGCCCCATTGAGTGCTTCTTATAATTGGTCTACTGGGGATACTGTACAAATCATCAAAGTTGCTCCTACTGATACAACGACTTATACTTTAATAACCACGGATTTTGAGGGTTGCCCTACTACGCCTGCTACTTTAACTATAAACGTTGTACCCCCTGTACAAGCTGAAATTACAGGTAATGATACTATATGTGCAGGAGATTCTACTTTGCTAACTTGTAGCCCTGCTTCTACTTATCTATGGTCAACAGGAGAAACTACACAATCTATTTGGGTTAAACCTAATTCAACTACAAGCTACTGGGTAAATACCACCCATTCTGGTTGTAACGGCATTTCTGATACTTTTACGGTGGTTGTTAACTCTATTCCAATCGTCCAAATACAAAAAAGTAAACTCGTTGCTTGCCAACAAGAAGTTGTTACTTTTCATTTTTCAGGTAATGCCAGTAATGGAGCACAATTTTTATGGTCAGTAACTAATGGAAATATAATATCTTATAGCACAAATGGTGATACCATAACAGCCGCATTTGATAGTACAGGAGTCCAGTTTATTTATTTGGAAGTTAATGATAAAGGTTGTGTAGCAATAGACACCCAACAAATTTTTATTAATCCCATTCCATTAGTAGATGCAGGACCTGATACGAATATTTGTAAAGGAACAGCCATTTATACATTAAAAGCACAAATCCTTTCAGGAGCAAGTTGCCAATATTTTTGGTCTCCGACTTACGGTTTAGATAATCCTAACGCACTCAATCCCAATGCTTTCCCTGATACAACTACTATCTATTACTTTTATGCGGTTTGCAATGGTTGTACATCTACTGTTGATAGTGTAACTGTATTTGTTAATCCGAGACCTATCGCACAAATTACCAATCCTATTTTAAGCCTTTGTTCTAACGATTCTGTTCAATTTAATACGAATATTACCTCTGGTACAGGTCCTTATACTTATCAATGGATACCCGGTACAGGTTTATCGGATTCTACTAGCGCAAATCCATGGGTTTATGCAACTACTAACATTACATACAGATTAGTTGTCAAGGATAACCAAGATTGCTTTTCTGATACACTTTTAGCCACTGTTACAGTTAACCCATCGCCGATTTTAGATGCAGGTGATGATGATACCTTATGCAAAGGTCAAGGTACATTTTTAGAGCCTTCGGTTGCAGGTATTGGTAGTTTTATTTATCAATGGACACCAAGCACGGGTTTAAGTAATCCCAACATAGCCAATCCTTTTGTTATTCCCACTCAAACTACAACCTACTACTTGCAAGTAACTTCTAATCTTACGGGCTGCGTTTCTGATATAGATTCTGTAACGCTTGTTGTGCTTGAATTAGAACCACAATCTGCAGGGGAAGATGTAAGTATATGTATCGGGGAATCTGTTCAAATTGGTTCTACTCCCATCCCTGGTAGGCAGTATTTTTGGACACCTACAACTGGACTGAACAATGCGAATATTGCCAATCCTATTGCAAGTCCTGCTTTTACTACCACTTATAGTTTACAATATATGGAAAATGGCTGTATATCAGAAGCAGATGCAATTACAGTAACTGTTTTGGGAAGACCTACTGTGGATGCAGGAGACTCTGTGGAAACCTGCCCTGGTGTACCTGTTCAATTACAAGCACAAGCAACAGGAGTTCCTGGTCCTTTTACTTATACATGGTTGCCCACAACAGGTTTGAATAATCCTAATATACAAAATCCAATTGCTTCCCCCACACAAACTACCAAGTACTATGTATATGCTTCTGCGCAAGGCTGCGAAGGAAACATAGATTCTGTTGTGGTATTTGTAAAACCTGCTCCTTTTGTAGATGCGGATACTACCGATAGTGAATATCATATTTGTCAAGGAGATACAGTTTATTTACCGGGTAAAGTTACAAGTGTTTTACAACCTGTTCATGTACGTTGGTGGGCAAATGATGCCAATCATAATCAATGGCTAAGTGATAGCACGATTGCTAATCCTTTTGTTGTGCCACAGGTAAGTACAACTTACTATTTACAAGCCGAAGCAGGTGGCTGTATTTCTAATTTGGATTCGGTTTTCATTAGAGTAACTCCTAAGCTAAATATAAAAAAGTTTCCAGAGGAGGCTATTATTTGTAAGGGCAGAGAGGTGCCTATAGCTATCGGAAATATACCAGAAGGAGCAACGGTAATGTGGTTTTTATTAGACCAAACCTTCCTTTCTAATGATAGCATTTTATTTGTTAGTCCTGATACGAATACAACTTACGTAGTGTATGTTGTTCACGAAGTATGCGAGGCATGGGATACCATTCACGCAAAAGTGTACCCGCAACCTAAAGCCCAATTCCGTGCAGGTTTTCATGAAAGTTGTAATAGTTTAGAAGTAAGTTTCAGCGATATGAGTTCTGATGTGGTAGCTTGGATGTGGGATTTTGGTGATGGTTCCCCCGTAGTAAATATACAACATCCCACTCATACTTATACACAACCCGGTACCTATACCGTAACTTTAAGAGTAAAAGGATATGGTGCTTGTGCGGATAGTGCAGTTTATAGTCAAACTTTTACTGTGAAAGAAGGTATCAAAGCTTCATTTACTTCTGAACCCAAAGCTCCTGTGCAAATGATTTTACCTCAAACACAAGTACAATTTACAGATTCTTCCCATAATGCAGTAGCATGGTTCTGGGATTTTGGTGATGGTTATACTTCTACTGAACAAAATCCTGTACATCGTTACTTACTGCAAGGACAATATTTCGTGAATTTGCAAGTAATTGACACCAACGGTTGTGTGGATAGTTATGCGATGGGTCCTTATATCATCATAGAACCCACCGTTCAAACTTATAACGTGTTTACGCCGAACGGAGATGGAATTAATGATTATTTCCGTATTCCTTATGATGGTCATGAAACTTATGAATTTTTTGTTTATGACCGATGGGGTGTGCGTTTGTATAATACAAATAATCCGCAAGATAAAGGATGGAATGGCAATATGCCGAATGGGAAACCGGCTGTCGAAGGCGTTTATTTTTATCATTTAAAAATTGGTGACAACATTCAAAATGGTAGTTTTACTTTAATGCGTTAAAATTTTAGTGCTTATGAAAAAGTTCGTTTGGTTAACTGTATTACTATATGTACATTCTGTTCTTGCTCAACAAGACATAGACGTACTACACTATGATTTAAGTCTTGAAATTCGAAATATAAGCCAAGCAAAATTGTTTGGAAAAAACAAAATTTATTTTGATGTGAAACAAGTCTATGACTCAACGTTTTTTGAGTTGAATAATTTGGTTATAGACTCGGTTAAGTATTATGGACAGTCTCTAAATTATAGCCAACGTAATGATAGTCTATGGATTTATTTTCCTCAAAGTTCAACATTAGGCTTAGATAGTATAGAAATTTATTATTCAGGAACACCGGGCAAAGACCCTGGAAATGTGGGGGGATTTTATTTTGTGGATAGTACATTTGCGTTCAATATTGGTGTAGGAATAAATAGAAATCCTGTAAATTTCGGGAAAGCCTGGTTTCCTTGTAGAGATAATTTTTTGGATAAAGCCACATATACTTTTCATGTTCATGTGGATTCTCAAATGGTTGCGGTTTGTAATGGTTTACTTTTCTCTGTGGATACTTTATCAGATGCATCAAAAATTTATCATTGGCAACTTGTTAATCCCATTTCTACTTACTTAGCATCGGTTGCAGTGGCTCAGTATGTGGCTGTTAAAGATACTGTTCATAGTATAAATAACCAAATTATCCCCATCGAAATTTATGGGTTGGTTTCTGACACTAATAAAATCAAAGGAACTTTTATCAATCTAAAGCCGGCTTTTCATATTTTTGAAAATTTATTTGGACCTTATGCTTTTGAGCGGGTAGGATTTGTTGCTGTGCCATTAAACGCTTTAGCCATGGAACATGCTTGTAATATTGCCTTTCCACGTACTTTTATTAATGGTGGTACTGCCTATGAGTATCTAATGGTGCATGAACTTGCCCATAGCTGGTTTGGGAATTTAGTTACCCTTGATTATCAATACAATATGTGGCTCAAAGAAGCTTGGGCTACACTCAGCGAAGCTCTATTTTATGATTTTTTTCAAGATAAAAATGCTTACAAAAATTATATGAGAG
>FWPV01011930.1_pt1 | contig 13622 bp, 11 predicted proteins | sample 2228371 | NCBI WGS metagenome assembly FWPV01 (sample SAMEA103939776, study PRJEB20133) | metagenome | reverse complement strand
CGGGAACAGGTTCACGCCCAAATCAAAACCGGTGTACTTCTTGATCCACTCCTTGTTGTTCGCGTAACCCCCGGTGGCGAGAATGACTGCACGGGTTCTTACCTCGAGCTCCTCGCCCTGGGCTTCCACCAGGACTCCGCTGATGCGCCCGCCTTGGCGCAACAGGGTCGTCACCGGTGTCCCCGGAATTATGCGAGCTCCCGCCGCTCCAGCATGCTCCGCCAAAGCCTTGACCACAGCCTCGCCCCTGCCTTTGACCACATGGTAGGTAAGAGGGCTGTCCGGCATGTTGATGGTCACCTCGGTGAACACCACTCCGTGCTCTTCCAACCAACGGATAGTCGCCGCTGACTCGTCGATGATTACCCGCACCAGCCGAGGATTGGCCCGCCAGTGGCTGTATTCCATGGTGTTCCTGAAGCACTGGTCGCGGGTGTAATCCACATAGCGTTCTCGCTGGAGGTGGCTCTCCACAGCAAAGGTGCCTTGAAAAAAGTTGGAGGTGCCTCCCAACGACCGTTGCTTTTCGAACACAGCCACCCGGGCCCCGGCTTCTGCCAAAGTGACAGCCGCGGCCAATCCGGTTGCGCCCGAGCCTGCCACCACCACGTCCACCTGTTCCGGTATCTCAGCCATTCCCCCTCCGTTTCTCTATGCTTACTACCCGCTGAATTCTCCCCAGAAGGCTACGGTCTTGATGGCAAGACGCGCGTCGCACTGCAAACAGCGAGCGGCTTCGCGGGCTCCAGTGTCGTCTTCCAACTTGCCCGTCAGGCGCCGCAAGGCGGCGAAACCCTCCACGCGCCCCAAACAGACCTCCGGCTCGGCAGGAGGAGCGAACTTGCGATCCAGCCTGCCAGTTCCGCCCAAGTAACGGTCAAGGGCTGCCGCTGCCTTCTTGCCCGATACGATCGCTTTGATCACCGACGAGGTCCCCGACACGGCGTCGCCAGCCGCAAAAACGCCCTCGCGGCTCGTAGCCATCGTATAGCCGTCGGTCATCACCAGCCCACGGTCGGACGTCTCCAGGCCGAAGCCCTCCGGCCAGAGCGGACGTTGACCGGTGGCGAAAATCACCGTATCAGCGGGGAGCACCTCGCTGTTCCCCTCGATGGTTTCGACTTGGGCTCGCCCCTCTTCATCGAAGTAGAACGAGGCCACTCTCCTGAACTCCACCCCAGCCACCCGCCCGTTCTCAGCCAATATGCGCACGGGCGCGAGAGAGGGACAGACGACTACGCCCTCAGCCGACCCCTCCTCGATCTCTTCGGGGGCTGCCGGCATCTCTTGCCAGCTTTCAAGGCAGGCTACGCTCGCGTGCACGGCCCCTAGGCGCAACGCCATTCTGGCGCAGTCCAGAGCCACGTTCCCCCCACCGATGACGACGACCCTGTCCCCCACGTCCATCGCGTTACCCAGGTTGACTTGCCGGAGGAAGTCCACCCCGGTGAAGACCCCTCCTGCCGTGGCCCCTGGTATGCGCAGCCGCTCGCCCTGGTGGGTGCCGACCGCTACCACCAGGCCCTCGTATCCGGCCTGGAAGACAGCCTCCAGCCCTTCCACTCGGCTTTCCGTCTCCAGCCGGACTCCCACAGCCAAGATCTCACTGATGTCGCGTTCCAGAACCGACCGAGGCAACCGATATGCAGGGATGCCGTAACGAAGCATGCCGCCTGGTCCCGGTAAGGCCTCGAACACGGTGACCTCATGCCCTTGCAACCGGAGGTAGTAGGCGGCGGTCAGCCCTGCGGGGCCGCTTCCGATCACAGCCACCCGCCTGCCGGAATCCTGTCGCGGAGCAAGAGCCTCCAAGGTCAGACTATCGCTCCCCTTGTCCGCGGCAAGCCTCTTGAGCTCCCGGATGGCAAGGGGTTCATTCACTTCACCTCTACGACAGGCCGTCTCGCACGGGCGGTCGCAGACATGACCAAGCACATGGGCGAAAGGAACCCTCTCGCGGATCACAGCCAGGGCGGAGGCCAAGTCTCCCCTCTTGATGAAGCGGACATAGCGGGGAACGTCGATCTCCGCAGGGCACTTACTTCGGCAAGGTACAATCGCCGCCCTGCGCTGGGTCCCTGTGAGTACCCCGAAACTATCCTGGATGGCCCCAGTGGGGCACACCTCCACACACGCTCCGCAGAACCTGCAGCCCGCTTCCGCCAGGCTAGGCGCTATGCAGTACCCATCGAGCGCCGCGATGCGAACCTCGCCAGTATCATCCGCCGCGTAACCAAGAACGCCCACTTCGCGGAGATCCCAGCAAGCACGCACACAACGTCCGCAGAGCACGCACTTGTTGGGGTCGTGGACAAGAAGCGGGTTGCGAGTCTCTACCGGGAGCAGCTTAGCTCTCCGCCTGATTCGCAGCTCTTCGATCCCCAGATATTGCTTAAGGGACTGAAGCTCGCAGTTCAAGTACTTCTCGCACGATCCGCACTCGGGAGGGTGCGCCGCCAGGAGCAGCTCCATGGCTAGGCGTCGAGCCTCCACGATCTCCGGCGAAGTGGTGTGCACCACCATGCCAGGTGCCACCTCGGAAGTGCAGGAAGACACCAGCCCTGCGCGCCCCTCTACCTGGACCACGCACAGCCGGCATACCCCGGCCGGAGGAAGATCAGGGTGGTCGCACAGATGAGGCACGTAGATGCCAGCAGTCAGGGCGGCCTCCAAGACACTGCTGCCCGCCGCCGCGTCCACGGTCTGCCCATCGATGGTCAAGCGCACCCGCTCGTTTGGGCCTTCGCTCCCAGGATTGGCTCGAAAACCGGGGCCTGCCAGGCCGTTCATGCCGACTCCCTGGACACGCAAGCCGGACACTCTGTCCCCTCGAGATGGGCCCCGAAGTGATCAGCGAACACGACGAGGGCGCTCAAGAAGGGGGCTGGCGCCAGCTTGCCTACGTCGCAAAGCGAAGCGGTCAGCATATGCTGAGAGAGAACACGGGCGAGTTCCCCTTCCTGAGAAGTCGCGACGCCAGCCATCACACTCTCGAGAAACCCCACCAGCTGCCGTACCCCTTCGTAGCAGGCCGGACACTTGCCGCAGCTCTCAAGCTGAAGACGCCGCAGGGCTTCGAGAGCCAGGTCCACCCCGCACTGCTTTCCAAGCAGGACCCGCATGGCTGCGCCACCCATGCTTCCGCCCGCTTCTTCCACCAGAGCCACGGTGAGGGGGTTCTCCAGCTGAAGACCCCCGAGGAAAGGGCCAAAGGGGCCGCCCAGCTGAATCCCTTGTACCTCTGCGACCTCTACACAGGCACCCAACGCGGTCTCGATGGCTTCCCTTATGGTGCAATCCCCACCAAGGAAGACCACCTGCGCCGGTTGACCGGCAACCATCACTGTAAGCAATCTGCCCTGGGCCTCCTGAGAAGAAGCCAGCCCCTTCTCTCCCTCAGCGACGCTGGCATCTACACTGTTCCGATCTACAAACGTCATTCCCAGGACAGCCGCCACTGAGGCCAAAGTCTCCGCACTCTCGACGAGAGTGGGACGTCCATCCAGCCCGTGGAGAGCGGGATCTGAATAGCGCACGTCTGGAAGAGCTTGCCGGTGAGTGAGGTTTGCCAGTAGAGCTCCGGGGTCTCGCAACAAGAGAGAACGCTTCATGACCTTCAGCTGCACCCCGCCCAGACGGCCGACCCAGGCCTGTCGCCGCCTGTCGCCGTCCTGTGCCAGCTCGCCCAGAGCATCGCGCAATCGGGAGTAGTCTTGGCCCTCCTCTACGCAGACATAGCAGTGTTCCGCTCCCACTGCATGGGCTGCGATCAGAAGACCGGTCAGCACCCTGCGAGAATCCTCGCGAAGGGTGTGCTGCCCTTGGGCGAACTCGTCGCTGCCGTCGATCGCGGTACCTACGACCACAGGGGACTGCGCCGCCGACATCTCCGCCCGGCCCCCCGGAGCAGCTCCCGGGGCTCGCCCGGCCCCACGACAACGCTCCCAGTGGTCCGCCACCAGCCCCGGCGCACCACCCTTACGACGCAGACCATAGTCCCTGAGGAGGGCGAAGATCTCCTCGGGCGGTAGCATCAGCGCCCGCTCCAAGACGCGCCACTCTGCTGCTCCATCCATGCCAGTCCCGAACACCTGATCTGCGAACAAAACCGACTAGCGGCCTACACCTTGCTCCACTTGCCGATTTCCGGAGGAGCAGCCATGAGCGGGTCGATGCGCGCGGAAAAAGCCCTGAAGTGCTCGGTGGAGAGGTGATAGGCGAAGGCTTGTTCACTCTCGTACTGTTCGTAGAACAGGAATTCAGTCGGGTCGTCGGTCGAGCGATGAAGGTCGTAGAGAAGAGCGCCCGGATCTTGGGCGACGAGCGCCTTCATCCATTGGTAGGCTTCGATGAACTCGTCGGTCAGACCCTCTTTGATCCTAACCTTGGCGGTGATGAACAGCATCGTGCGCTCTCCCTTTCTTGTGCCTGGTCTTCAACCACCGAGATAAGCTTTCCGAACGATCTCGCTGCGCCGGATTGCATCGGCGTCCCCCTCGAAGACGACTCGTCCCACTTCGAGCACGTACCCCCGCTGGGCCACCCCGAGCGCCAAGTGAGCGTTCTGTTCCACCAGGAGTACGGTGATCCCCTTCTTGTTGATCTCGCGAATGACCTGACCCACCAACTCCACCACGATGGGTGCCAGCCCGATCGAGGGCTCGTCCAGACAAAGGAGTTGAGGATCCGCCATCAGACCCCTAGCAATAGCCAGCATCTGCTGCTCGCCGCCGCTCAGTGTGCCTGCGTCCTGCTTTGCTCGTTCCTTCAACCTCGGGAACAGCTCAAAGACGTATTCCAGCGAGGCGGCGATGGCCGCTCTATCCCGTCGCAAAGTGGCTCCCAGCTTGAGATTGGTGATGACGGGAAGATACGGGAAGAGTTGACGCCCCTCGGGAACCAGCACGATGCCCCGCCTGACCCGGTCAGCGGTCTCGAGACCGTCGATCCGTTGTCCTTGAAAGAAGATCTGCCCACGAGTCAAGGGGACCAGACCCGCTAGGCTACGCAAGATGGTGCTCTTGCCCGCCCCGTTAGCTCCGATGATGGTCACGATGCTGCCTTCCGGAACAGCGATAGAGACATCGGCCACCGCCAACGACTTCCGGTAGTGAACAGTGATGTTCTTGAGCTCAACAAACATAGTCGGCCCCGAAGTAGGCAGAGATGACTTCTTCGTTGGACCTGACCTCGGCTGGCAAGCCTTCGCAGATCTTCTGACCGAAACTGATCACCACTACTCGATCGCAGAGTTTCAGAATCTGCATGTTGTGCTCCACGATGAGTATGGTGATCCCGTGCTCTCGCATGGACCCGATGATCTCCAGGCTGGCTTCGATCTCGGACGGATTCATGCCGGAAAGTGGTTCGTCGAGCAACAGCAGCCGAGGCTTGGTGGCCAGGGCCCGAGCGACACCCAACATCTTCTGATGACCGTGAGGGAGGTTCTTGGCCAATTCGTGCGCCATCTTTTCCAGTCCCAACAAGTGCAGGATCTCCGCGGCTCGGTCCGTGATAAAGCTCTCGTTCCGCCGATACTTGCGTGTGTTGAAGAAAATGTCGAAAAGACTGGAGTGCGGATGGAGCTCGAAAGAAGAGATCACGTTCTCCAAGACCGTGAATTCGTGGAAGAGCGGATTGAGTTGGAAAGTGCGCCCTATGCCTAAACGGGCTACTTGTTCAGGAGGCTTGCCGGTTATCTCACGTCCGTCGAAGAACACCCGTCCGCTAGTCACGGGGAAGACCCCGGTTATTAGATTGAAGACCGTACTCTTACCGGCCCCGTTCGGTCCGATCAAGCCCACGATCTCGCCTTCGTCTACCTGGAGGTCGAAATCTTTCACGGCAACAAGGCCGCCGAAGCGCTTGGTGAGCCGCTCAGTCTCGAGGAGCATGGTCGCTCACCTCTTTCCGTCGCAGGCGATCCAAGACGCCGGTCTTGAGAAGTTTCAGCAAGCCCATCACGCCTTCCGGCATCGTAAAGGCGATGATCAGGAGGATGGCGGCGGTGACGTAAGGAAGGTTGCCCCTCAGTTCTCGGAAGAAGAACTCGGGAATCACCAGCAGTATGCCGACGCCGACGGCCGGTCCCCAGAAGTTGTTGATCCCGCCGACCAAGACATACATGATGATCCAGAGCGTTGCCCCCAGGCCGTAGCTGTTGGGCGAGGCTACCCCCTGGTAGTGACAGTACACAGCGCCCATCAGTCCCGTGAAGAAGCTCCCGAAAGCCACGGCAAGAATGCGATTGCGCCGCTCGCCGATACCCACACTTGCTGCGACCTGGTGGGACTGGGCGATCGCCTTCATACGCATGCCGATACGACTGAACTCGAAGCGGTACATACAGGCCATGCTCACGGCCAGGAGGCCAAGGGTCAAGTAGTAATAGTAGGTGCGGTCGCTGAAGAGCGGTTGTACGCCCCCCAACCCAGTACTCATGCCGGTGGTCTTTCCCCCGGCGGTGATCAGATTGATGACCACGTAGCCCAGGAACAGGGTCCCCATCGCGTAGTAGATAGTACGAAGCCGAGCGAACGGATAAGCGAGCAGGGCACCTATCACGGTTGCTGCCACTGCCCCTAGGGGGATGGTCACCCAAGGCGACCAGTGGAGCCAGACCGAGGGTATGGCTGCGGCGTAGGCTCCGATGCCCATGAAAGCACCGATGGCGATGTTGAATTGTCCAGAGACTGAAATCACCCGCCAGGCGGTCGCTATCACCACGTATATGAAGGTGAGAATGAGGATGTGCATGTAGTAGGAACCGGATATCTGCAAAGGTAGAAGGCCGAGCAGAAGGACGAGGCCCGTCAGCGCACTCAGGCCCGGCCACCGCCGCGAAGGCGCCTTCACCAGCAGCAAATCCGCCGGCTTCCCGGCCAGCGGCTTTTCTGCGGCCTGTGCACTCATGTCAGTGGTCTCACTCATGACCGAAGAATCCCCGTGGACGGATCAATAGAAGGGCAAGCACCAGAACAGAGGCCAAGGCGTCGACCACTGCTCCTGGTAAGACCACCGGCAACGCTCCGTAAAGCAGGCCTAACAGCCCGCCCACGTAGAAAATGCCGTTGAAGCTACCCAGACCAGCCAGTATCACCAGCATGAGGACCTTGATGAGGGTCACGTCGCCGATAAAAGGTGTGAGATTGTACAAAGTACCCATGAACACCCCGCCAATGGCCGCCAGACCGAAGCCTACCGAGACGGCCAACATGGCTACTCGACTGAACCTGATTCCCTGAAGAGCAGCGCCCTCTCGGTTCTGCGTGACGGCCTGCATCTGCGCCCCCCACCGGGACCGGTCGACAAAAAGGATGATGGCCACCAAGAGCACGATCCCGATGCAAAATGCCAAGATGCGGTCGGTCTCGACCCGATAGGGACCGATGCCGGTCGTCCCCGCTAGGAAGGGGGGGATAGAAAGCGCCCGGGTGCCCAGGAATCGGTTGAAGGTGGTGACAAGCACGCTGGAAAGAGCGATGCACACCATCATGGTGCGGTTGAAATCGGCCTTCATGGGCCGAAAGAGGAACCGCTCGACGAAGATGCCGAAGGCGGCCGCGACAAGCACAGTCAAAGGAAAGGCGACGAAGCCGGGCAGACCCACCTTGACCACCAGAAGGTAACAGCCATAGGCGGCCGACATGAAGATGGCACCATGCGCCAGATTGAAGATGCCGAGCAGATTCAGGATGAAAGCGAAGCCCACGCCCATAAGGATGTACACCACCCCGAGCAGGACTACATTGATGACTGTCTGGACCGCTATCTCCACTCTTGCCTACCGCTCTCCATCTGGTCAAAGGCCTGTTTCCAGCCACCTGTCGCTTGGGAGACCCACGCCGGCTGGGCGGGCGGGGCGCGACACTCTTTCCCCGCCCGCATCCACCGGCCTTCCGGTTCCTACGCTAGCTCACGCCACCCGCACAGCCTCATGGAGTGGGGTCGGGCAATATCCAAGGCTTGTACTCCACCTGCCCGTTGTTGATTAGACACACCGGGATGGGATGGGCCCAGGCATGGTTGGTCAAGCCGTATAGTTGATTGCCGCTGGGGAAGCCCTCGCCATACAGAGTGGGAATGCTGGTCAGCGTCTCCCACTTGTCCCTCACCGCGGTGGGGTCGAGACTGTCTGCCGCCTCAATGGCGTGTTTCAAAATGTAAAGGGCGTTAGCCGCCAACCCGAACACATGGCGCTTGGGATCGCCCATCTCGAGCAGTCTCTTCATCGGGGCTGCGATGTAGGGATCTTCCACCTGCTTGCTCAGGATGCCCACGATTCCAGTGGCGGAGTCACCGAGGGCACCGACCACTGAGGGAGCATCGACCGGGAAGGTGATGGGCCCCTGGTAGCCCAGAGTCCGCAGTCCTTTGACGATACCGAAGTAGGTGGGGTCGATGCCGATGGGCATCCACACCGCATCAGGATTCAGAGCCTTGATCTTGGCCGCGATGGGGTTGTAGTCCTCGGCCTGGGTGGCATAGAGCACGGGCTCACCCGCCAAGGTCAGGCCCGTCCTTTCCACCAAGGCCCGGAAGTGCGGCTCGAAAGCTGGGAAGGTGGCGTCCTCCGAGGCAAGGGCCACATTCTTCACATCAGGATAGTAGAGCTTGAGAGCTTTAAGGGCAGCCGACTGCTGGGTTATGGGGTCCAACCCCAAGAAGGCATAGGTCGTGTCCTTGTTCATCTCCGCAGGGTTGAGCCCGTTGTAGTTGGCCACGTGGAGCACCTTGTTCTGCTCAAAGATCGGGGTAGTGGCCAGGTTGAAGAACGCACCCGGGCCGACCACGAACTTGAGCTTCTTGTCAAGGACCAGCTTGTTGGCAGCCGCGGTGTTACCATCGAGGGAGCTCTTGCCGTCTTCGATGATCAGTTCCACCTTGTAGGCCTTGCCCTGTACCTTTATTCCGCCATCGTCGTTGATCATCTTGGCGACGTACTCGATGTCCACCTTGTCAGCCGCGTCAACCACCGAATACCAATCGGTAAGCGACAGGATCACACCGATTTGCAGTGTCTCCATCTCAGCCGCTCCCGTGGTTTCGGTCGAGGTCGGCGCAGCGGTCGTTTCAGTGGAAGGCGCAGAGGTCACCGGCGGAGCCGCAGTCGTGGTGGTCTCCTCGGCCTTGCCACAGCCGACAGCCGTTGGCACCAGAGCGAGCAGCAGAATCAACAGGAGCGCGCCCAAAGTCCAGGCTTTTTTAATCATGTCACTCCCCTCCTCAAATTGCTTCGTGAGTTACTGTGCCTCTCGTGTCCTGCACTACCCGTCGCTGGAGCGATTCCCGTAAGCCACCCCCTTTCGCTTCCACACCCTATGTCATCCCCCGCTATAGAACCTGGTGATGACGAGCTCCCCGCCGTCTTCGACCAGTCTCTGTCTGTCTTGGGGCCAGCTGGCTGAATGACCGTCGATCACCAGAAGCGAGGGGTAGCGAAGCCGCCCCTGGGAGTCGAAGAGTGCCTCTCCCAGGCGGGGGTAGAGCCGGACGAGCTCGTCCACCACGGCCCCGAGGCTCCGCCCGCCGCCCGCCAACTCCACAGAATCCTTGCCTGTACAGCTCCGCAGTTCGCCGATGAACCTCACTTTGATGGCCATCCTCAGCCCCCTAGCCATCTCGCCGTTCCTGAGCCAGGCGGTTGATCGCCGCCCCAGAAACATCCACAGTGACGGCCCCCCCGTCGACCGGGATCACCGCCCCGGTCAGGAAGCTGGCCTTCTCGCTTGCCAAGAAGGCACAGACGGTAGCCACCTCTTCAGGGAGAGCGACCCGCCGAAGAGGGACGTCCCGAGAGAAGACGGCCAACACCTCGGCGACCGTGAGACCGCACGCAGCTGCAAAAGGCCCCATGGCACTCTCGATCATCTCCGTACGCGTGCCCCCTGGGCATACGACGTTGCAGCGCACGTTGAAGGCGCCATAGTCCACTGCCACCTGCTTGGAGAGACTGATCAGACCGCCTTTGGAGGCGCAGTAAGCAGGGAGACCCGGAGGAGAGACCAGCCCCGCCAAAGACGAAACGTTGATGATGGAGCCTCCCCCTGCGTCCACCAGATGAGGGAGGGCGGCCTTCATCATGAGGAAGGGTCCCGAGAGATTGATAGCGAGAACCCTTTCCCAAAGGGAATAATCGAGCTCGGCCAGCTTGGCCGGGGGCTGCTCCATGCCCGCGTTGTTGACGAGGACGTGTAGACCCCGGCCGAAATCAAGTGCTGTGGCGACGATCCGCTCGACGTCGGCGGGTATGGTGACGTCTGCCACGCAGGCTTTGACCCGGGCCCTCGGCAGAGTCGCCGCCGTGTCCTGCAGGGGTCCGGCCCGCCGCCCACTGATGACCACTGCCGCACCTTCGGCCACCAGACACCGAGCTATGGCCCGACCTATGCCAGTGCCGCCGCCGGTCACGATAGCCACTTTGTCTTCCAAGTCCCCCATACGCCCCCAGCTTGCCCCTCTCATCAGTGGGACATACGTTCCCCCATGCCGGTTACGACCCCGCTTGCCGTCCGGGCAAGCCTTTCAGGCGGCCCCTGCTGATCGCCCAAAAGTCCTCTATCGCCGCGTAGTAGTCGAGTCTACGCCCCTCGGCAGCCTCCCGTTCGGCCACTTTCTGCCGGTGAAAATCCTTGATCTCCGCGGGCAGGGGCAGATTCCCGAACTCCAGGTAGCGGCAAGCCCCCTCCAAATCGCGGATGCCCATCACCTTGTCCTGGGCATGGATGTTGATGGACATGGGGGAGTCGAGCACACCGGCCGCCACCGCCCTGACTGTACCCACGGCGATGTCGCCTTCGCCCAAATCGAGGACTTTCTCCAAGATGGCGGTGACCTCCGCCGTGGCTATGTCCTCTTCCTGTTGGACAGCGGCGTTATCCACCTCGAACTTCTGGTCCTGCATCACCCCGAAAATCCAAAGCGCAGCTTTGTAACTTTCGATGTGAGCATCCATGCTGGGGACTCCGGCAGCCTCATCGACCGTTTTCACAGAGCAGACATCGATGCCGCCCAATGCCGCCACCATCGCCGTGTAGCTGATGTAACCAAAGGCACTGCCCAGGTCTTGGGGGAAGGGGAAGAGCGGCGACTGACTACCAAACACGCCAGGAATGATCACGTCGGTATAGCCGAAGCGGTCAAGATACCGCCGCAGAAGCTTGGGCAGTGTTCGCATATCGGCCAGGTCTTGGTTCAGACAACCTTGGATGTTGACCTGGGGAAAGACGCTCTTCACGCCCTGTTCCGCAGAAATCAGCGCCTCGATGATCTGGGTGGCCATATTGACGCTCATGGGGATGACGAAGTTGGGCAGCCACCCGTGCAGGTCGGTGCTGATGATGACTCCGTGGTCTGCGTAGTAGCCGATCAACCGCCCCGTGTACTGAGCCGTCTGGATACATTCCTCGACGGTGGCCTTCTTGTCATACCCCGCTATCCACCCGAAGAAGCTGTTGGGCATGGCGGTCATCCCTGAGGCGAAGGCGATTTCGGCCACCAACGCCTGGCCCACCCGCGACGAGCGCGGATCGAGAGCGCCTTCCGTGGCTTCGACCAGTCTGCGATTAGTCTTGACCCCATGATTGATAATGGGATAGCCGTTGAGAGCAGGCTTCCCGGTGCGGATGCTCTCCTGTAGGCCTCTCTCGACCTTATCGAGCTGCAGGTTGCGGGTGTAGCTGTCCGTAGTGAAAGGAAGCAGGTAGATACCCAGATCGTTCAGCGACCGGATGAGAGCGATCTCATCTTCGACCAAAGGCGTGCCTTGCCGCGGGAACAACGTCAGCCGGCCTTCCTCGTGGTAGCGCTGCAGGATCTTGTGGAAGCGCCGATCGTCGGGAAGAGCTTTCTGATAGGCCACGGCTTCTTCCAGATCGACCTCTTGACCAGTAGGCCAAAGAGCAAGCACCTCTTTGCGCATCTCCATGAACAGGTCTTCGTCCAGGCGCTCCTGTCGGACTGATATGAGGCCCTTATCTCCGCTAGTCGCCCGTCTCACCCCTGCTGCCGCTCCCGTAGACTTGCTTCCTTTCAACCACTCGCCCCGTCTCAGTCGTAGATGTAAAGTTCGTCTACCCTTTCAGGGAGAGGTACACCGCGCTCATCCCAGCCCATGAGCGTGTAGTAGTAGCGCTTGGCCCGTTCCATCTTGTCCGCATCCAGACCCGCCACGAAAGGCCCGTCCGTCTTGGGTTCGAAGAAACGAGGCGGGAGCACGTCGTCACCATCTGTGAGACCTTCACGTACGTTGAACAGGCGGGCGGCAGTCAGGACCCGCTCTGCCGTGCGGATGAGTTCTGCCGCTTCAACATCCCAACCCGTCACCTTGCTGATGATCTGAGCTGGCACCTGGTAGTTCACGCCGACAAAAGCCAGGTGGCAAAGCAGCAGCAAGTCGTTCAGGAACTCTCGGATGTGTCCTACCTTGAACAGCGCCACCTTCCGAGGGCCGATCTCCTCGAAGGGCAGAACGTCGTAGAAACCAAGGCTGTTGAAGTCCTTCAAGCCGTCTTCGGTGGCGAACAGGTCGTCATGGACATTGGCACAATGGTCCGCACCGTTGGGATTGACCATGAAGCCGAGGGCGAAGGCCGGAAGACGCCGAGGTTCATGCATTCCCGGATGGACACCTTTGACCTCTACCGACAGACCCTCCGCCCCCCTGCCAATCTGAGCCGCAGCTCGACGTGATCCTTCTGCCAAAAGCGCACCGATGCCCTCACGCCTCGCAATCAACTCGCAGCACTCCACCAACGCTGGTCCGTTGCCAAAGCGAAGCTCGATCCCCCCGGTGTCCGCCGGAGTGAGCAAGCCTCTCTCGAAGCACTCCATAGCGAACGCGATGGTGGAGCCGGTGGAAATCACGTCCAACGAGTTCGCGTTGCACACCTCGTTGGCTTTCGCCAGAGCTTCGACGTCATCCACTCCGCAGTTGCTGCCCAGACTACACATGCCCTCATACTCAGGCCCGCCGTATGCCTCGTCGATAAAGTAGGGCGCCCCGGACTTGAGTTTCTTCTTGCACCGGAGCGGGCAACCGTAGCAGCCCTCTTTGCCGACGCCAAGGCGCTCCTTCATAGCCCCGCCGTGGATGTTTCTGATGCCGGGGAAAGGCGCTCCTCTCCAGTTCCTCACCGGCAGGTGACCCACCGCCTCCATGCCTTCCATCTCGGGACCACCAGTACCGTATTCGGCCAGCACCCGCTGCAGCCAGAATTCCTTCCAATGCTTCTCTAGCAGCCACCGATTGATGGCCTTGACGCCCTCAGGGTCGTGCACAGAGGGTCGCCTTGAACCTCGTACAGCGATGGCCTTGAGGTTCTTCGCCCCCATGACAGCCCCTAGCCCACCCCGCCCAGCGGCATCAAAAGGACCGTTCATGATGCAGGCAAAGGGGACCAGATTCTCACCCCCAGGGCCGATCATGGCCACCCGCACACGCTCGTCCCCCAACTCGGCCCGTACGGCCGCCTGCGTCTCCTTGGTACGAAGACCCCACAGTGCTCCCGCGTCACGGATGACTACCTTGCCGTCATCGATCCAGAGATACACGGGCCTGTCGGCTTTGCCCTCCACCACGAGCACGTCATAGCCGGCTTTCTTGAGCTCCACCCCCCAATGCT
>FWPV01011927.1_pt1 | contig 13624 bp, 13 predicted proteins | sample 2228371 | NCBI WGS metagenome assembly FWPV01 (sample SAMEA103939776, study PRJEB20133) | metagenome | reverse complement strand
CAATTATTGTAGCAGGATTTAAGAAGCTTTCCCTCGCAGGAAGCCCCGGAAGATAACTGTTAAGTTCCAGAATCATTTCCTGCAAATGCTCAAGAAAAAGCCTCTCTTTAAATGTTTTTTCGTCTGTTATAATTTTGTTTATGTGCTCTTCTTTCAACTCTTCCGGCGGCTCAGCCAGTTTTGTTTCTATCTGAAAAACCCCCAGCTCCTGCAAAATAGAAAGTGTTCTTTCCATATCAGCCTTTCTGCCTACGATTTCAATCTTAGACATTTTTACAATCATAGGTGTGGCAATATCCTTAGTATTATCCTTTTTACTATCTGCCTTATATGCTCTTCATCAAAGTTTTCAAGCCTTTCTGCCATTGTTGCAGCGTCTTTAACCACCTTTTCCGCCTCTTGCTCACACCCTTTAATCTCGCCCCACAGCAGTTTTTCATATGCCTTTTTCAGCTCTTTTTCTTTCCCCTTCCCTTCCTCCTCAAGAGCGTCAATGATACTGTTAACCTCTCTGTCTATTTCTGCCTTTTTCCGTGACAGCCTTTCATCGAGACTCTTTTCAATTTTGATAATATCTTCAAGAATTTTTTCACCCATACTTAAATAGTAGCAAAAAAATTATAAATGTCTAATTGTGGATAGACAGGATTAAATCGAACATAAAAAGAAAAGGCGGAAAAACCCTTTTTTTAAAAGGGCTCTCCGCCTTTTAGATGAACTATATGTGGCTTCTGCAAACTAATTTTGATTTTTATTTCTTGAAAGCCTCTCCAGATATTTGGTTATGTTATCTGCCCCCTGTAAGGTTATTCCGTGTTTTTCATCATGTAGCAACGGTAAGCCTTCCTCCGCTTTTTTCACGAGCTCCAACCATGCAAGCATGGCAAGCCCTTCATCATTGTCTTCCGTAAGCTCCTCCACTTTTACCCCAATGCTTTTCAAATCAAAGTTTTCCTTAACTATCTTGCATTTTTCACATGTTGGTGAACTGAAAAGTATCATAACCTGATGCCCTCCTTTTTTTGAATTCATCATTAAAAATAGTCCTTACTTCTGAATCTGTCTCTTAATTCACCAAGTTTTCCCTTATTCCAGCTTGAAATGCGTGTAAAATACCCAGTGATCCTTGTCATGCCTTCCAGCTTTTCTGAACCACAGTAATCGCAGGCATCTTTTAAGCCTCTCATTGTTTTTCTACAGTCAAGGCAGGTGGAAAATTCAGGAGAAAAGGCAACCTGATCATTCATGGTGTTATCAAAAATCTTCTTTATAAAGCTTGCCATTGTGGCAGGATGGGGTTTTTTTTCTCCAAGCCATATATGGGTTAAGGAACCCGCCTCAATAAGCGGATGGAACAGTCCTTCAACTTTTATTCTGTCTATGGGGTTCATGGGGTGGCTCACATTTAAATATGTTGAATTGGTATAGTATATCTCACCTCTCGATATATCTCCCTTAACAACCCTTGACGTCTTTTGCGGATAATGTTTTAAATCAAGCCTTGCAAATCTGTAGGCTGTGCTTTCTGCCGGTGTCTGTTCCAGAACAAAATGCATATTGTGTTTTTTACTGAGCTTTTCCGTCAGAAGCTTCATGTGTGAGATAATCTTAAGTCCAAACTGAACGGCAGCATTGCTTTCGTGCATTTCCATGCCCAGATGATGCTGCACCAGCTCGTTAAGCCCCACCATACCGATAAGATAGGATACACGGTGCATTCTGAGATAGGGCTGTCCGTCTTTGTTCATTGTAAGCAGAGCCAGAGGTCCTTTTTCACCCTGAGAAAGTAGTCTCTCTATAAAGGCTCTCTTCTCCAGATGAGCTTTAACCGCAAGTTCCACCCTTTCTGTAATAAGCTCTTTTAGTTTTATATCATCACGGTTCGCTTCATAAGCGATCCTCGGCAGATTGATTGTAACATTCTGAAGTGCTGAATATCTCATTCTCCATGGCTGTTTTGCATCTTCAAAGTCGCTTTTTTCCAGTTTGAAAGAAAGTCTGCAACATTCAGAAATCTTTGCCGTATTACCCCTGTCAAAGACAAAATAGGTGTTCCCCTTTTCACAGGCAACCTCTGATATTAAACGCAAAAACTCTTCATGTCCTTCTTCCTTCCAGAACTTTTCGGTTATGTGGACAAGAGGCTTAGGAAAGAAAAAGGGTCTTCCACAACCATCGCCCTCCATATACACCTCAAAAAGTGCCTTTACAAACCTTTGTGCTGTCTTAGCATACTCTCCGTAAGTTTTTCCTGTATATTCTCCACCGGGACCAATGGCTGGAACATCTTCAAAGTGCTTCGGCACTTCCCAGTAAAGATTGATATCGGAAAATATAGCCTGACCACCACGGGCTACTGCCTGCTGTGAGAACTCAAAAATAAGCATTTGGGCGAGCTGTTTTAAATCCCTGTCACTCATACCCTCTATGTAAGGAGCAAAAAACAGGTTAACCGCATCCCAGCCAATGGCACCTGCAAAATTTGACTGAAGTGCAGCAGCAAACTTAACCATATGAGCAAGTAAAACCTCAGGATGTTTTGCAGGTTTTGCGATTGCTAAAGAGTTAGGTAGAGACAAACCAAACTTCTTAATGTACTCAAGACTCTGTCCCGAACAGTATGGTCTGTCAATAAAACCCAGATCGTGAAGATGAATATCGCCTTTCATGTGTGCATCTGCAACATCCTGAGAAAAGACATTCAATAGTGCATACTCTTTTTTAATGTTTTCGGCTAAGGTAAGATTTGTTGCTTCCGGACCATGTGGTACATTCGCATTTTCTTTATTGGGGTAAACAAGCAGCTGTTCCACATCATAGAGCGGCATACCCAGACGGGTGTGCATCTTTCTTGCCTTTTCAAGACCTTTTTCAATAAGCTTGGCGTCAACCAGCTCTCTTATAAGGGGCGCCGTTAAAACGGTAATACCAGACTTTATAATGCTTTTTTCCACTTCTTCGGCTATGATTTCTGCCGTGTCTTTATCAAGATAGGTTTCTCTCACGAGGGCATCCACTATCCTTTGTCTGTTCCATGACGTGAGCTCTTCGTCAGATGTTCTTACAAAGACAGCGAGATCTGTTGTGTCCTTCGCTTCTGAATATTTAATTGGTTTTAGTTCTAACACTTCTGCCATGGCACCCTCCATATATTGTAGTTAGTCAAAGTTTTAACACAATATATAGTGCCTGTCAACAATTTTTTTGTTTATTTTTACTGTGTTTTGTAGATTTTTTGTGGATAAAAGACAGATATTGTTCTTTTTTCAGTAAGTTAAAAAATTTTCAAGGCTGTGGATTAATAAATACTTCTTATACGTCCGGAAAGTTTATCCACTATCACTATATCAAGAATATTTTTGTTTTCGTCCAGAATTTCCATTTTGTAAAATCTCCGGTTTTCAGCCACTGGTACAATATTTACATTCATAGGATCGTAGAACTCCTTTACCAGAAGGACAGCTTCTTCTTTGCTTTTCAGTTTAATTCTTTCCCCATAGCCCGCCTGACGCAAGTGGTGCCTGTAATAGCCATAGGGAACATTTACATTGTTGAAACGGTAGCATTTCTCATATTTATCCCCCGCCTGCGACCTTGACGTAAGGGAAAAAACCAAAACTATTGTGATAAAAATAAATACAGTTTTTTTTGCCATACTTCTTATTATAACACCTGTTAAAATTTGTTTCATTTAAAAGTTCGGGAAGAGGCGGAGGGCAATCTACCTCTTCCCAACTTTAGCCTTAGTAGCAGCGAGGAGAAAACCTTTTGTCAGAAATTCCGTACTTTTTCTTAATTTCATAAACCTTGTCACGAAGAGCTTTTATATCATCTTTTAATTTTGCGATTTTCTCCTCATCCACTTTTTCGGCTGAATACTCCTTTTCTAACTCAAACCTTTTTTCAGACATCTGCTGGCGAAGCGGGAATGTCTCTTCTCTGAATTTTCTAAAGTTGCTGTCATTTTTGCTGACGCCATAATTTCTTTCAAAACCATAGCAGTCACAGTCACCACATCCGTACCTGCCTTTTGCAAAACTTACACTTGCCATCAATGTAACCAAAAGTGCTAAAACAGCCATTAACGCCAATTTTTTGTTAAACATGTTTTCCTCCTCCACTTTCGTTTTAATTTAATACCAGTTTACAGACAGGTTTTGAAAAAAATTTGAAGAAGATGTGAAAAATTTGTGAAATTATGCCCTGTTTAAATTTTTAAACCGTAAAGTAAATGTTGTTCCTTTACCAACCACTGAAGACACCATTATCTCTCCATCAAGTATGTCTGTTATTTCTTTCACCAGTGCCAGCCCGATACCTAAGCCTTCGCTCCTTTTGGTGTAAAAACGCTCAAATATGAAGGGAAGTTCACTTTCTTCAATGCCTTTGCCGGTATCTTTTACCTCTATAACAAAACCTTCTTTTTCTGATCTGGCTAAAAGTGTAATCGTGCCATTTTCGGTCGCATTCAAAGCATTATCCACAAGGTTATAGATTACCGTGGTAAGCAGAAGAGGCGCCGTAAAGACACTGAATTCCTCCGTTTTTATTATAATTGTGTCCTTTCTTTCGTTTGCCTTAAACATAAACTTGTCTTTTATACCGTCCAAAAAGGAAGGCATTGAAATCTCTTTTATATCAAGAAAAGCTGTGTCTTTTTCCAGTTTATATAACCTTTCCAGCCCTTCCACCATCTTTTTTAATCTCTGCAACTCTTCGTTTATGGATTTAAGCCTTTCTGTACCCACAGGCAAAACACCGTCTATCATAGCCTCAATCTCCGCCTGCATAACCGCAATGGGAGTTCTGAGTTCGTGGGCAAATTTAGACATACTTGATTTTCTCACCGCTTCTCTTTCATTTAAACTTTTTGCCATAACATTAAAAATGGCTGCCAACTCGCCTATTTCGTCATCAGTCTTTATTTCAACACTTTCAATCTTCCTGCCCTTTGCAATGTCAGAGGCAGCCCTGTGTAGTCTTGAAAGGGGAGTAAGAATTTTAGAGGTTATGAAAAGCCCGAGGAACACGGAAGCGATAAAGGCGGCGATAATCCCAACAACCATAAACTGCGTTGTCCTTTCTATAAAAAAAAGCCCTTTTTTTTCTTCAAACCGTCTTAAATAAAGGGTGCCAATCTCTTCACTTTTTAGAAAAAGCTCATAGACTTCAAAATCTTCCCTGTTTTTTTCCTTTATAAACTCTTCATACCGTCCTATATGAGTCAGATGCCTTCGTCTGGCAAGAGGCTTTATGTTTCTGATAGCCTCAACGGTACTGGTTACAATATTGCCCTTTTTGTCATAAACGACTATTTCATATCCCAAAGACAGCGCAAGCAATGCACCATCACTGAAGTCTCCCTTTTCAAAACCGCCTGTTTTTTCATATTTTGTTTCAAAAAAACTTGCAAGAACGTATACGATGTCCTCCTTTTCACCTTCCCTGTATTTCATAAAATCAACCTTTACCAGATAACTTACCAGATAGAGAGCAGCTATGGACGACAAAAAGAAGAGAAAGACCGAGATTATTATCTTTTTTTTAATCGTTAGAGACATCTTTTTTACCAAGAAATTTATAGCCTATCCCAAAAACAGTCTGAATATAAACGGGATTTTTATGTGTGTCTCCGATTTTGTGTCTTAAGTTTTTGATGTGGGCGTCTACAGTTCTGTCATAACCTTCAAACTCATAGCCCAGAGCCTTTTCCACCAACTCCAATCGTGAAAAAACCTTGTGGGGAGCCCTCGCAAGTAGTAAAAATATCTTAAATTCGGTCTGAGAAAGCTCCACCAGATTGCCATTAACGATAACCTCATGACTTTCCGGGTTAATTATAAGACTGCCGCCATTAAAGCTTAAGATTTCAGAAGGTTTATCCTTTTCGTATCGTTTTAAAACAGCCTTAATCCTTGCTATAAGTTCTTTCGGACTGAAAGGCTTGACAACATAATCATCGGCACCTAAGGAAAAACCCATTAGCCTGTCTTCTTCCGCAGACCGGGCAGTTACCATTATGACCGGAATATCGTCAATCTCCTTCACAGTCTGTATAAAATCCTCACCTTTGCCGTCAGGCAGCATAAGGTCAAGAACCACAAGGGAAGGCAGTTCTTTTTCAATAATATCCTCTGCCTCCTTTACTGTTGTTGCGGTTTTTGCCCTGTATCCCACACTTTCAATATAGGCTTTAATGATGTTTAACAACTTTTTGTCGTCTTCAACAACAAGTATGGTTTTATTCATTTTTATCAAGAATAGCCAGTGTTTCAATATGAAAAGTTTGAGGAAACATGTCAAAGGGTATAAGTCTGGAAAGCTTATAGCCGCCATTGTTTAAAATCTTAACGTCCCGAGCCAGCGTTGAAGGATTACAGGACAGATAAACAATACGGCTGGCATTAAATTTTGGCAGAAATGGCATTATCTCCTTTGCACCAATCCTTGGCGGATCCAGAAATATGACGTCAAACTGCCTCTTTTTGTTAAAGTATCTCAAAACCTCGTCATAAACATTTGCCCTGACAGGCATCACGTTGATGACCCTGTTTTTAGGTATATTTTCCTCCAGTGCCCTGAAAGAAAAAGGTTCGCCTTCTACCGCGATAAGGTGTTTAAAAATTCTGCTTAAGGGTATGGTAAAGTTACCGGAGCCCGCATATAGTTCAAGCAGCATTTTGTCTTTAAAACCAAGAAGTTCTTGAGCGATAACGTTGACTATAAGTTCATTTACGTAGGGGTTTGCCTGCACAAAACCGCCGGCTAAAATCTTCAGTCTGTAATCACCAAGGCTGTTCTTTATCGTATATGTTAAGTGGGGTTCGTTATAACTATACACCCTGCGACTACCCTTTTCTGATACTATTCCACCTTTAAAAAGAGGTAACAGCTCCTTCAGGGCTTCTTTGTCCCATCCTTCTCTCGCTACTGCCGAAAAGATAAAATTCCCTTCGTCTGAATAATAAACTTCAAAATCATAAAAATGTCTTGTTGCTTCGCTCATTGCTGAGAGCTTGCTTAAAAGATCATCTATGGGTTTCTGGACTATGTGGCAGTTTTCCACTTTCACCACATCTTGGCTGCCATATATGGCAAAACCAAAGCATGGCTGTCCATCTGTATAACCTGCCTGAAATCTTACCCGCTGTCTGTAATGCCATTCGCCGCCGGCATTATAGGTCTCAGAGAGTATGGGATTTTTAATGGAGCCTATTCGTTCCATCAAGTCCCTGACAATATTTTTTTTCGCATGAATCTGATAATTATACTCCACATGTTGCCACTGACATCCACCGCACTTTTCAAAATAACGACATGGTGCAGGTCTTCTGTAGGGAGAAGATTTAAGAACTTCCTCAAGTTTGCCGTCTGCATAAGTTTTTTTGTCATGACTGATTGAGAAACGAACCACATCACCAGTCACTGTGTAAGGGATAAAGACAACCTTTCCTTCATACCTTGCTACACCGGAGGCACTGTAAGAAAGGCTTTTTATTTCTGCCACCGGGCTTTCTTTTATTAGTTCTTTCTCTCTGTTTGTTTTTTTATTTTTCATGGTTTACCGCTTTTAATAGGATACAAGACTAACTTCTTTCATCTCGTCACCAAGAATAGTTTTGCCTATCTTCAGGAAACGTTCAGCCGCATCAGTAACATAAAAGCTTGCCTTGCCTATAGCATTTTCATTATTCAGAATATGGTGCTTCTCCAGCAAAAATCTAACAGCTTTTGCGGTTTCATTTGCAGAATCAACAACATTTATCTGACCTTTAAAGTATCCCTTAATCAGGGGCTTCAAAAGTGGATAATGTGTACAGCCCAGAATTATGGTGTCTATAAAATGGGTATCAAAGTAAGAAAGATACAGTTTTACCACCTCTTCCGCAATCTTTCCTTTTGTTAAACCTTCCTCAACCATAGGAACAAATAAGGGACAGGCTTTTGAAAAAACAACAACCTCTTTATTCAACTCCTTTATGACCTTTGCGTAGGCACCGCTTTTTACAGTTGCCTCTGTCCCTATAACACCTATCCTGCCTGTTTTTGTAACCTCTAAAGCCCTCCTTGCACCGGGCTCAATAACGCCGAGTATGGGAATGGGAAAACTTTCCTTCAATATATCAAGACTCATGGCTGTGGATGTGTTACAGGCAACAACAAGTAATTTAATATCAAATTTCATTAAAAATCTGGTGTTGTCAAGGGAATACCTGACAATATTTTCCTTAGACTTGTTACCGTAAGGCACCCGTGCCGTATCACCGAGATAAACCAGATTTTCATTTGGCAACAGTTTTTTTATAGCTTTAAGAACCGTTAATCCACCAACACCGGAATCAAAAATACCTACAGGTTTTTTCAAAATAAACCTCTTTTCATATTGAATAGATTATCTTATCACTTTTAGCTCATAAATGAAAGTGCCTTCAATGTTAAGTTTTTCTATGTCCCACGTGTCTGGAAAGGGTGCAAAAGGCTCTGAATCCCTTAAAGCCTTCATGGCTGCATCGTCAAAAAATTTGTATCCTGAAGACTCAACAAGGACAACCTGTTTTAATCTTCCTGATTTATCAACAGAAAAATTTATTTTTAAAGAACCGGACAACCCTCTTGCAATGGCAACTTCCGGATACTGCCATAAAAGCTCAATCTTTCTCTTCATTTTGTCAAGATATGACCAGTATTTATATTCTTTGGTTGCGATTATAAGCTCCTTGCCCTCCTTAACAGTTCCTCTGTTCAGATTTATATTCTCCTCCTTGGGCATCTTTGCAATAAGCTCCGGTGTTCGTGGAACAAGTTTTTCCAGCGGAGGCAGTTTTTTTTCGGTAACAGGCGTCTCAACAATATGTCCGTCCTGTTTTAACCTGCCATTGTCGTCCAGTGGTTCTGTTTTGGCTATAACAGGCTGTTTTGGTATTTCTTGTTTCTCAACAATCTCTTCTTTCTTTTCAGGGGGCTTAGGCAACACCTGTTCTACAAACTTCTCACCAAGAAATTTGTCAATCTTAGGTGCCTCCTCAAAAGGCGGCGAAAAGTTTGATGGCCCCAGAATTCTTGCGTCTTTAGGAGCCTTAGGTGACACATTCAGATTTTTTGGTGAATATGGCAAAACTTCAAAATACCTGTCTCTCTCTCCACCTATGTGTGCCTTTTTTAGCAATAAACGTAAGTAACTTTCTACAGTTATCCCAAATATCACATGTAGTAACACAGAAATAAGGAGAGCAAAAAAAAGTAATTTTTTTGAGTTCATCTTTAAATTGATTATATTACAGCCTGAAAGAAATTTGTAGCTTTATGGTTTTACAGATTATTTGTTGTAAAACATTTTTTTTAAAAAATGGGGTATAACCGTTATAACCGAGACAACCACAACTGCCAGTATGAGAGGAAGTATATTTCCTCCTTTTATCAGTTCAAAAATGCTGCTTCCAAAGTACACATAGGCAATACAGGCAGGGAGCATACCTAAGAGTGAAGTTGACACGTAATGAGAAAAGGACACAGGCGTTATTCCAAAAAGGTAGTTAAGCACAGGAAAAGGGAATATGGGCACCAGTCTTGTAAACAAAACCACTTTCCAGCCATCCTTTTTTACAAGATTAGACAGCTTTTCCCAGCGTTTTATGCCAAAACTCTTTTTGACAGTGTCATAAAATATATAACGGGACAAAAGAAAGGGCACAGAACAACCGATGGTGGCACCTGTTATTGCAAAAACCACGCCCCAGAAAGGTCCCCATATAACGCCAGCAATTATGGTAAGTAACAAACTGGGGAAAAAAACTGAAGGGGCTATTGAATAAAACAGAACATAAAGAAGGGGGGAGATAAATTTTGCCGATTTTAACCAGTTAAGGATTGACTCAAAGTTCAGAACGCCCTCTTTTTTCAGTTCATGAACAAAAAGAATAGCAAAGGCTAAAACGAAAAAAACCAGCAATTTCAATGGATTAATCTTCGCCTTTATTGATACAAAAAGCCTATTTATCCACTTTCTGACTTCTGAAAGCGGTTCCCTTATATCCAAACCCGTTATTACTTCGTAAATATGTTTTGCATCAACGACATATTTCAAAAACCTGTTTTTGCATCCCATACAGGACGTTAAAAGATTTTTGTCTTCCGAAATGTGGGCTGTCCTTTTCAAAAATGCATCCGAAACATCTTTATCAAGCTTTGATACAGCACCCCCAAGCCCGCAACACATTGGCAGATTAAGAATCAGCTCTGTTTTTTTACCAAATAGGGCTTCTATTTTATTTTTAACCTCTTCGTTTTTAAAATTGGGGCAGGGATGATGGAGTATCCCGAAATCTGCCATTCCCCTCACATCATTTTCGTCAATTAACTCTGCTATGTGAAAAAGCTCAACACCTTTAAAATATTCTTTAAAAACCTTTTTACAGTTACTGCAGCTGAGTATAATTTTGTTTGTTCCATTATTTTCCAGTTTTTCTCTCACTGTCTGAACAAAATTTCTCACAAACCCTGTGTCGCCATTCTGATATGCAGGGTCTCCGCAACAGTGAAGCACAAGCCCCACCTTTTGTCCCATTTTTTTCTCTATCCAGCCTTTCAGACGAAGCACCATATCTTTACCCCTTGAAACAACTGAACATCCGGGGAAAAACAGAACCTCTTTCGCATCCAGATGGCTAAAAGGAAAACTACTCATCCTTACCACAAATTTGCGGGAGCTTCTTATTACCTGCTCTATCCTGTCATGTAAATTATTTTCCTCTATCAGCCATTCTTTCGTTCTGTAAAGGGCTTCTGCCGGTGTAGCATCAAAGGGACACAGGATGTTACACAAACCACAATTGGTGCAACAAAAAACCGAACTGTCCTTTTTCAGGTAAATTTCACGGGGGTAACCATATTTCGCCAGATAGGGACAGACAAGGCATTTACCACAGAGGGTACAGTTATCTATTGACACCTTGCGAGACTCCCGAAACAGGAAGAACCTTTTTTAGCTGTGCAGACATAACAGTGCTCAGCCTTTTTTATTGCCTGTCCTTTCAGTATTTCAAAGGTTTCAATCTCGTTTATATGTCCAGACGCAATCCCTGCGGCATTATTAAAATCACAATCATAAATATGCCCATCATAACCTATATTGACGAGATTTACACACATAAGGTTTTTAATAGTTTCCCTGTTAAAGTTTGCCACAAGGTTTAAAAAATACTGGTCATAAAGCAACTCTTTTTCAAGTTGCCTTTTAAAATTACCTATGGGTGCGTTTGCTATAAAAATCAGGCTGTTGCATAAAATATTGTGCTCTTCTTTTAGCCGTCTTTTCATCTCTTCAGCCTCACATTCATCAGGCAGATTAAGGTCTACAGGATTATGAACAATAACCAGATCGTAATCTGTTCCAAAACCAGCAGAGTTAAGCTTTTTAAGCATATTAATAGACTTTTCAAAAACACCTATGCCTCTCTGTCTATCAGTCTCCTCCTTGTTTAAAGAAGGTAATGAGGCAAAAAGAGCCACCTTTCTGTCGGAAATTTCCGTAATGAGTTCCTCATTTTCCATTAAGGCTGTCAGATTGGTTCTGAAAATAACTCTTTTTACAAGAGGTTTTACCATCCTAAGCAAATAGCTTATATGGGGATTCAACTCCGGAGCACCGCCGGTTATATCTGCCACATCAACAGAAGAATTTTTAAGAAGATTTACTATCCTGTCCATCACGTCTCTTTCCATGACCCTTTTGTCTTCCGGTCCAGCAGAAATATGGCAATGTTTGCAGGACTGGTTGCACAAGCCGCCAACATTAATCTGAACCACCTGAATTTTATCTTTTACAAGTTCGCTGTCAACACTTTTAAGTCTTTCTGTAAAATCGGTATAAACAATATCGTTGCCACAACAGGAGTAATAACGCACCTTTTTATCACCTTTATAGGCAGCAACGGTAACAGAGTAAAAGTTAATCCCGTCAATCACACGCCATGGGTTATTATCTTTTTTTATTATTTCCACATTTTTAAAACCCGCTTCTTTGAAAGCCTTTATAAAATCTTCTTCTTTCATTGCCCCTGAAATACATCCTGACCACAGCTCCGCATCCTGTTTCATATAGTCAGGCACCGTTTTATCTGAAACAATGTCACTTATGACGGCTCTACCATTTTTTTTCAAAACCCTGAATAGTTCACTGAAAAGCTGCCTTTTCTCTTCGTCCCTTACAAGATTTAGAACGCAGTTTGAGACAACTACATCAATACTTTCATCTTCTATAAGAGGTGATTCTTTTTCCAGCTCTTTTGATATAAACTCAACGTTAAGGTAGTCTTCAAGACTGTTAATGGGATTTTTAGAAATGTAATCGCTTAGTTTTTCAAGATCAAGTTTTAAATTCTGTATCCTTGCCCTTTTAAACTCAAAATTTTTATAGCCAAGTTTCTGTGCTACAACATCCTCATATTTTCGTGCAAGGGCAAGCATATCACTGTTCATATCAACGCCTATAACCTTTCCTTCTTTGCCCACTATCTGAGCAATTATATAGCATAACTTGCCACCACCCGACCCCAGATCAAGCACCGTTTCGCCTTTCAGCACATATCTGGAAGGGTCACCACAGCCATAATCCTTTTCAATAATTTCCTGTGGGATTATTTTCAAATACTCACTGTTGTATGAAGTGGGGCAACAAAGGCTTTCCTGTTTCACAAACGAAGCCATCTTATACCTTTTATAAACAGCCCTTTCCTGATCCATAAAACTCCTCCTCCTTATAAAAGTTTAAAAGTTTCTGGGGCGGCACACCTGCCAGAAAACACAAAACTATAAACACATTTTTTATACTGTGTGTTATCGGGTGAAAAAAACCGCCGCCTACAAGCTTTCTGTCTGAAACCAGCACCTTTTTTGGCACATATTTGATTTTACCTACCTTTTTAAGTCTTAACATAAGCTCAACATCTTCCAGAAAGGGGTACTCTTTTACACCCCCGGCAAGCATAAGCTGTTTCCTCTTCACAAAGACTGCCTGATCGCCATAGGGAAGCGAGTGAATTCTCGCCCTGATGTTGGCAAAAAACTCAACCACTTTAACCAGAAAGGCATTTGTTCTGAATTTCAGTCTGAAAAAACCGGCAACAAACTCTTCAGTCAGTTCAAAATCATCAGACACAACCTCTTCCGATAAAAGGGTGTCTGCATGCATCATGAGAACAGTATCACCACCCGCCGCTTCAACCCCCGCAGCAATCTGAACTCCCCTTCCTCTCCCTGCATGTAAAACCTTCGCCCCGCAGGATCTGGCTATGTTAACGGTATTATCAATGCTATCGCCATCTACAACTATAATTTCATAAGGATTAAGTCTTAAAACTGAAGCTATACATTCACCAATAAAACCTTCTTCATTATAAGCGGGAATTATTACAGAAAGCTTCATATCAATACGTTCAAGATTATATACGTAATTTTCTTTAACCGTCAAATTTATAATCTCAATGGTAAGATAATAAGCCATAGTTTTTTTTGATGAAACATTATTGTTCTTTCAATTTTTAACTTTTGCTAAAATAAAAAAAATGTTTCCGGAGGGAAATATGGCCATTACAAAAGAACTTGAAGCAGAGTGTTTTGAAAAAAA
>FWPV01005772.1_pt1 | contig 13625 bp, 12 predicted proteins | sample 2228371 | NCBI WGS metagenome assembly FWPV01 (sample SAMEA103939776, study PRJEB20133) | metagenome | reverse complement strand
CGCAATCAGAGCGCCCGCTGAGGAGATGAATCCGTCGATGAGCACGGGTCTCCGCTCCGCCGCCGCGGCTAGAATCACCCCGGCGATTCCCCCTATCTCCAGCCCTCCCACCTTGGATAAAACATCCAGCGGATCTCCGGGATCGGGTTTATTTACCTCCAAGGCCCTGCGAATCACCTCCACCTTGCGCCGCAAAGCCCGATCATTCACTCCTGTTCCCCTCCCCGTCACCTCGGCGGGGTCTCTTCCAGTAATGGTCGCGGTGATGGCGCTTGCCGCGGTGGTATTGCCTATTCCCATATCCCCCACAGCCAGATATTGAGCCCCTTGGGCTATCTCCTCTAGCGCCACCTCTATTCCTACCTCCACAGAGGAAACCGCCTCTTCCCTGCTCATGGCGGCTCCCCTGGCCATATTGGCGGTCCCCGCCCTGATTTTACGTGATGTTAAATTATCATGTTGTAGAGGCTCCTTTACGCCTATGTCCACCACCCGGACTGCAGCTCCCGCATGCCTGGCAAGGACGTTAATGGCCGCCCCACCGGAGAGAAAATTCAACACCATCTGTGCGGTTACCTCGGAGGGATAGAGGCTCACCCCTTCCTCAGTAACTCCATGGTCTGAAGCCATCACTATTACCACCTTGTTCCCTGGCTTGGGCAGGGCCTCGCCGGTAATCCCCGAGATCTTCACGCTGAGTTCCTCCAGGCTTCCCAAGGACCCTTTGGGCTTGGTCAGCTGATCTTGCCTGGCCAGGGCAGTCGCCATGGCATGGCGATCCAAGGGAGATATCCTAGAGACGGTCTCCACGATTTTTTTCAAAGCTTCTCCTTTCCCTCGTCTTTTAAAGCCAGCGGCAGCCCAGACACCACCAGCCACACTTGATCGGCCTCGATAGCCAGCAGCTGATTGGCTCTTCCCGCCAGGTCCCGGAAAATTCGACCCAGCCGGAACGGTGGAACCACGCCCCAACCCACCTCGTTGGAGACCACGATAAGAATCGGGGTTGCTCTCCTCAACGCTTTCACGGTTTTGAGCGCTTCCCCCTCCACTTCGTCCATGCGTCTCAGTACCTCCAATTCGGAGAGAGTCTCTTCTTCCTCAGGAAGCCAGTCCAGCCCATGCGTAGCCATAAGGTTATAAAGGTAGACGGTAAAGCAGTCCAGCAAAACCACCTGGATGTCCGAGGGTATGTGGGGGAGGGTGGTCTCGCTGGAGAGCTCCAGGGTTAGCCAATCGGCTGGTCGGGACCTGCGGTGCCGAAGTATGCGCTGAGCCATCTCTTCGTCGCCCGCCTTGGCGGTGGCAAGGTAGCAGATCCGTTCCCCGTGCCGGGCGGCTAGCCGTAGGGCAAAGGAGCTCTTTCCACTGCGCGCCCCTCCTAGGACCAGTATCATTCTTCCCCAGCCCGGTCTTGCCTCCCGCGCCACATCATCATGCTCCGCGCGCTTTTCCATCACCACTCCCGCTCTCTTCCCTCTCTCTCACAAACCCGCATCCATCCCAAATTGGCAAAATATTATCCCCTCTCCCAGTCCAGAGAGGGGATATATTTTCTTACCGCCAGATTCTCTCTGATGCGGAGAGCTTGCTGACACCTCTCAGGCAGTTCTTCTGACTCCTGGATCTAAGCTCTACCCCTCCTTCCCAGCCTTGCTGCCAGTGGTTTCTTGGGGTATCGCTCCCCAGTCACAGCGGCGCAACCGTGCCGGACTCTCACCGGCTTCCCTATTAACCCCGCGGGGACCTGAGAAGCATTATTCAATTTTCAAATTAAGCAAATATTATTATCTCTCACCTTTTATGTCAATCGGCGGTCAACACGTAAAAATTCAATTAACCCGCCGTGCAGCGAGTCTAACGGGTTATTCTTGCCCAAGCGCTGGGGATCAGGTTTTCCAGTGGTTTTAAAATAAGCGCGGAATATCCCGTTTTTCGAGAGCAGTTCCTCTCCTTTTACCCATGGAGTTATCTGCCCGTTAGAGGAGTTATATTTATGCTATACTTTGACTCGAAGCTCACATTAGAAGGGGAAGAGGAATGGAGAAGAGCTTGCCCGAGGAAGAGGAAACCGGAAGCGCAAGTCAAAAACGTTTTCGCAAGTCTCGTCAACTGCGATTCGAGACAAACGGATAGGTTTGAAGATCGCTTATGCCCAAGATATATGAAGTGTATAAAATTCAAGCCCTATAAAAGTGGTACATGACCCAAAACACAAGGATACGATGCCAGACCTGGCGGAAATAAATATTGAAAGTATGTAAAAATTGTGGTTTTCTCAACCAAGACAACTTCAGTTTCTGCAATAACTGCGGCTGGAGCCTCGAGACGATTGAGGAAGGACCGCGGCCTTACCCCTCTCCTCACTACTACGCTTTTGACTATGTCCATCCCTTCCCGTCAATATATGCTGGGTTCTGGATGCGCCTGGCAGCTTACCTAGTGGACAGCTTGATCATCTACGCCATGCTATTGCCCTTTTTCGTCCCCATCTACATCTACCTGTTCTCCAGAACGTTCTCCTCACCGGAAGAACTAGCCAAAAACGGAGCGGTCATCCTCCTGCAATTGGTTATGCTGGTGCTACAATATGGAGTGACCTGGGGATATAACATCCTCATGCTAGGTAAGTACCAGGCCACCTTGGGAAAGAGGATCGTGGGAATCCAGGTGGTCAAAAGCGACTTCTCCCGGATCGACTGGGGAACCATCGTCATACGGGAGACCGTGGGCAAATTCCTCTCCGGGCTGATATGCGGTCTAGGTTTCATCTGGGCGGGATTCGACCCGAAGAAGCAAGCCTGGCATGACAAGATCGCTAACACCTTGGTCATACGGACGAAATAGAAACGAGTATAAAGTATGCTCTGGGGGCTCCTGCATAACCGCTCTTTCGCCGCCTGCTATCCATTCCCACGAGAACCCGTGGCAACAGTCGCCGGTTCAAGGGGAGGAGAGAACATCCACCACTCCCCCAATTGCGGCTTTGGCCACGCGAGGATTCGACCCTCCCGAGAGCACATAGCATACCTTGGAGGGAAATGCCGCCTTGATCCTTCGGGCGAACTCCGGATAAAACTCCTCGGTGAGCTCGAAAGAGCCATAATCGTCCCGGTGATTGTCATGACCGAAGATAATGAAGAGCAGGTCGTGCTCAAATCCTGAGGTCAACTCTACAGCTTGGTCCACCCGGGAAAGGAATTCCTGGTCGCCCGCGTAATAGGGCAGGGAAAAATCGTAGTTATTCAAGCCCCGGCTGGCCTGGCGGTTATACCCCGCGCAGAAGTTCACATGCATGACATGTGGTTCCGGGCCCAATATATCCCTAGTGCCATCCCCGTAATGAGGATCGATATCGATTATGGCAAACCGGTTGAGGCCATGTTTCCCTTTGAGGTATTCCACCGCAATTGCCACATCGTTCAAATAGCAGAACCCCCAGAAACCGTTGCGGGAGGCGTGGTGTCCCGCCGCTCCCACAAAACAGAAGGCGGCATCCACCCTCTCCAGGGCCACTTCCTCTGCTCCCTGGATTACCCCTCCCGCGGAGAGCAACGCCACCTCATAATAACCGGAATTCTTCACTCCCTGGATATGATCGGCGGCATGCACCTTCTCCACCCATTTCTCCTCCGCCGGGATGGGCTCCAGCACTCTCACCCCTGGCCTTTCCAGGTATCCCCTGGATTTAAGCTCGCAAAAAGCCGGGGCCAGGCGATCTCTCAGGATGGTGAAGCCGTGGCGGGCGAAATCCTCGTGATATACCACCAGCAAGCGACTTCCTTCTCCTTTCATCTTTGGATCATTCTTCCTTTCCTTTCTTCCAAGAGTCGATCAAGAGCATCAGCCGGTAATCCCTCTGACGTAATATCTCCTCCTGGTCCATTCCACCGTAATCGTAGAAACCCTTGCCCGTCTTCGCCCCCAACTCTCCCTTATCCACCAGCTCTTTGAGGGGCGGAGGGGGCTCCACGCCCATGCTTCGAGCGGAAGCAGCCACCACGTCCAAACCTACCATGTCCATGGTGGCAAAAGGGCCGTTGACCGCCAGCCTCAGGCCTATGGAGGACTCGATAGCCATATCAATCTCCCGGGGGGTCAATATACCCTCTTGCAAAAGGGCGTAAGCCATGCCGTTGATGGCCAGCTGGATGCGGTTAACCGCGAAGCCAGGCAGATATCTGCGGATGAGCAGGGGCCGCTTGCCCACCCGGTTGAGCAGCTCCATGGTGGTTTCTATCGCGGCTTGGCTAGTCTTTTCACCGGAAACCACCTCCACCAGTGGGATAAGTTGAGGCGGGTTGAAAAAGTGGGTGACCAGGACCCTTTCCACCAGCTCTTCCTCCACCTCCTCCATTACGTTAAATGTGGAGGTGTTGGAAGCTAGAACAGCATGTGCAGGGCATAGCTCGCCTAACCTCTTGAATATCCTTTTTTTCAGCTCAAGGTCCTCGGGTACTGCCTCTATAACAAAATCGGCAGGCGAAGCCACCTCTTCCATGTCGATGGAGGTAAAAATCCTTTCCATGATCTGCTCCACCTCGCCGGAGGCGATCCAGCCCAGCTCCACCTGCAACATCAGATTGGATCTCGCTCTTCTCAAAGCGCTTCCTAAAGCTCCCTCAGTGATATCGTTTAAGTTTACGCGGTATCCCTTCTGGGCGAAGAGCTGGGCCAGGCCCGAACCCATTACCCCAGCCCCAATAACCGCTATCCTTCCGATTTCCCCCATCATCTCCCGTTACTCCTTTCCTGAACAAGAACAAGCCGGTTGTTATTCGCTACCGACTTCCAATTTTTTCATATTTACATTTTAACAAAAATTGCATGCCAAATATGGGGAAGTAGGTTCGCGCCATCCATCAGTCACAGGGCTTATGCCGCGAAATTTTAACTCAAGGGAAACAAGAAGAAACCCGACAATCGATTTTCCTTTGACCGGCCTTCTTTTCCCTCATCTCCACCGCTTGACGCATTTATCAAAGTTCTCCTCACCTGTCCCAGGGTCCTCCTGGGCGTCGATATCCATTGTTGCCGACGATTGCAAGCCCCGATTCTCTATCATCATTTGGTCATCGAGCCATGCTAAATTGTAACTCTGGTCCGGTCCGGTCCGATCCTCATTTGGTCATCGTGACATGCTAAATTGTAACCCCCAGAATGCCACTGGGATATAATATGAGAATAAGACCAGGAAAAAGACGTGAGCGAATCGGTTAAGGAGGAGGATATGCCTATTTACATCATGTTAACTAATCTAACCGACGAGGGAGCCAACACTATCAAGCGCAACCCCGCCCGCATTAAGGAAGTAAACAAGGACGTGGAGGCCCTGGGCGCTAAGGTACTCGCCCAGTACGCGATCCTGGGCCCATATGATTTCATCAATATCCTGGAGGCGCCGGATAACCAGACCATCGCCCGGGTATCGGTGAAGCTGGCCTCCCGCGGAACCCTGAGGATACAGACCATGCCAGCCATACCCATCAACGATTTCATCCAGGCGGTTAAATAGTGATTAAATACGCACCATGATGTACACGCCCGCGATCTCGCTATAATCCCATTCACGGTTGGAAGGACAGGATCATTTCCGTGCAGTGGTTGAGCAGAAGCGAAGAGGAAACCAGGGAGATAGGCAGGCGCATCTCCTCTTACCTGCGCGAGGGGGACATCTTGCTTATCCGAGGAGAGCTGGGGGCAGGAAAAACCCGACTGGTACAGGGCATCGCCACGGGACTGGGTATATCCGAGCACATCATCAGTCCCACTTACACCCTGATCAGAGAGTACCGGGGAAGGCTGCCTCTCTATCATGTGGACCTTTACCGCCTGGAGGAAAAGGATTTACCCTCTTTAGGCCTGGAGGAATACCTGGAGGACGACGGGGTAATCTGCGTGGAATGGGGGGAGAAGCTGGAAAGGACGATCATTCAAAGTCACCTGATCATCGAAATTATATGGAGAGATGAGCAAATCCGGCTGATACGTCTCGAGCCCCGGGGGGGAGATTGGCAGGAAAGGCTTTTGCTAATCAACGCAGAGGTGAACACCATTGAGGGAAAAAGCATTAAGGGATAATGGATTCTATCCGTTTTTGGGATTCGACCTTTCCAGCCCCACCACGTTGGTGGTGGTGCACAGATCGCCCCTGGAGGGAAAAGGTCGCCTGGAACAGTCGGGGCGGCGCGCAGAAAGGCTTTTCCCCATCATAGTAGAGCTGCTCCAGCATTGCGGGTTAAGTCCCCGGGAGATAAACTCGGTGGGAGTCGGCCGGGGCCCTGGATCCTTCACTGGGGTACGCAACGCGGTGATGGCGGCCAAGATGATCGCCCAGGTTCTCAATCTGCCTATCTACGCACCCACCACCCTGGAAATAATGACATATGGAGTTGAAGAAGAGGGCTTGATAGCCCCGGTACTGGATGCTCGCAGAGGGGAAGTCTATTATGCACTCTACCGACGAGTGGGGGGAGAATCTATCCCCCAGATTGCGCCCGATGTGGCACCCCCCCAAGAAGCCGCGGGGAAAATTGGAAGCCATGTTCAGCCAGGCGAAAAATTGATTCTCATCGGCACTGGGGCGCATTGTTACTCGGAGATATTCTCCCGGTTGGGAGAGATAAAGGAGAATCCATCCCCCCCTCCCAAAGCATTGGTGAAAGCGTGCGAGACACTTTGTAAACGAGGAGAATCAAGTTCCCCCCTGGAACTGGTACCCCTATATCTGAGGAGACCTGACGCAGAAGCAAGATTTTAAATGCCAACCGAACTATAGAGAGAACCATGGGAGATATTCTTACAATATGAAAAATGACAATATATTGATTCGCAGGGCTTCCCGAGAGGACCTGGAGGAAGTTCTCCAGGTGGAGAGAGAGTCCTTCGATGTACCCTGGTCCAAAGGGATGTTCGAACACGAGGTGTTCCGGGAAGAAGGCCTCTTTCTAGTGGCCAGAGACCGCCAGGGACTACTAGGATATGCCGACGTGATCTTCATACTGGAGGAAGGGCACGTGGCCAACCTGGCAGTAAAAAAGGATCGGCGCAGAGAGGGAGTGGCCACCCTGCTGGTGCTGGTCATGATCAAAGCCTCCATGGCCAGGGGAATACGATTCTTTACCCTGGAGGTAAGGAGGTCTAATCAGGCCGCGATAAACCTCTACCACAAGTTCGGCTTCGAAATAATAGGAGAGAGAAGGCATTATTATATGGATGGGGAGGACGCTCTGATCATGTGGACCGAGGACATCCACGGCACTGCCTATAAAGACCTGCTGGGAGCCCTGGAAAGGGACGTGAACACCGATAGGGTATCTTTGGAGAGGGGGCTTCTCGGTGACTGATAGGAAGGTGTTCATCCTGGGCATCGAGACCTCCTGCGACGAGACCGCGGCGGGGGTGGTGGAAAACGGCCGCTTCATCCTGTCCAACGTAATCGCCTCCCAGAGCGACCTGCACGCCCGTTACGGCGGAGTAGTCCCGGAGATCGCCAGCCGAGCCCACCTGGAAAACCTCATACCAGTGGTGGAAGAAGCGCTTTCCCAGGCGAACATCGGATTCCATGATCTCGCGGGCGTGGCGGTAACCAGGGGCCCGGGTCTCATCGGTGCCCTGCTCACCGGCCTGAGCGCCGCCAAGGCTCTGTCGCTGGCGCTGGAGATCCCCCTGTTAGCGGTGAACCACCTGGAAGCCCATGTCTATGCCAATTTCCTGGAGCATCCCCGCCTGCAGCCCCCTTTGGTCGCCTTCGTGGTATCGGGAGGCCACACCATACTGGCCTATATGCCTGCCCACAGGGAGTTCGAGCTGCTGGGAGAAACCTTGGATGACGCCGCCGGCGAAGCATTCGATAAAATAGCTCGCTTCCTCCAACTGGGATATCCCGGCGGTCCCGCCATAGACAAAATTTCCCGCGAAGGGGATCCACACAAGATACGATTCCCCCGCGCGCTGGCAGACGACGGTACTTACAACTTCTCCCTTTCGGGGTTGAAGACAGCGGTTATAAACTACGTGCGCAAGATGGAAACATCCGGGGGGGAGATCAACTTGCCCGATCTGGCGGCCAGTTTCCAAGAGGCCGTCATAGAGGTCCAGGTTATGAAGATCGTCCGGGCGGCCAAGGAATATATCGCCGCCGGAGATGCCATCCAGATCGTGCTCTCGCAGCGGCTCCGGCGCCAGACTAAGGTGGACCGGGTGGCCCTGGCGGGAGGGGTGGCCGCCAATCGCACGCTCCGGGATAGATTGGGAGAGGCCTTGGGAAGCGAAGGCGTGGAGCTTTACTATCCCTCCAGAGAGCTCTGCATGGACAACGGGGCCATGGTTGCCGCCCTGGGTTACCGAATGCTGGAAGAGGGGAAAGTGGCCTCCATGGAGGTGGAAGCCCAGTCAGTACTGCCCCTGCCCAGCAAAAGCGGGAACTAAACGATGGGAAACGCCGGTCGGACACAGTGAAGCACCCGAGCACGGGGGAGGTTCTTGGCGAGCCCCAGCCGAGATGAAAGGAAGATATAATCATTAAGCATCGACTGCGAGCTGAAATATACCCATAAGGTTTCGAATAAATGTTTTTCTTACATCCTATAAAAATCTATCAAAACACAGTCATTTCATAACTTGCCGAGATTTCAGTGAGCGAGGACAAGAACCATGGCAACCTACGGAATAGATCAAGGTAATTCTCGGGCCTCGAGTTTCCCATCTCTTTTACATTCTATAAACATTTACCGAAATATACACCATATGCTCTCCTTTCACCTTGTATAACGATAGGAAAAATGTCAAGATATCACAGATAATTGACGATATACAAAATTGATGGTATGATAAATTTTCAAGCTATAAATGGAAGGGGGAGTATGATATGAAAAGGCCGGTGATCGTCGTCCTCCTCTCTATTTCCATGATCGGCGCCCTGCTGGGGCTTACTTGGGCGTCCCAGAGCCAGCAGGGCGAGGCGCCCCATCCTGGAACCACGGCAAGTATATCCGCGCCCCAAAAGCCCGTGGTGACCTGGGGTGACTATAAATATACCTTCACCCGGGTGGAGCCTTCAGCGGACGTGGACTGGGAGAGCGTGCTTATAGATAACCGGAGGCCGGGTCTATACAGCGACAACTGGAGCGGCGCCAACTATGTTCATTTTTTCATAACCATCGAGTGGATGTCCAACGATCACCCCATCTATGAGCAGACCGGCACCACCCTGTGGAAGTATTGCAAAACTAACAAGTCCCACGAGGGAATCTATCATAATAACTATGTCTCCCCCACCAACTATTATCAGAACTATGCCCCCTTGCAGATCGTCCTGCACAGCGGGGGTCGCTCCTACATCCTTTACGGCAAAGACTGTAGCAACAGCTCTTACCTGTGGAGGACGGTGAACAGGTATCCCAGCGTGGTAGGGACCAAGGCCGATATCATCTTCACCATTGACACCAATGGTGCGGCCATCGATCCCACCACCGCCTACATTACGGTGAGCGGCATGAGGGAAGAGTGGAGCTGGAGTAGGTACTCCAGCCTCAACGACATCTACCAGATCTGGGAGGACGTCCTGGGAAATCCCGTCTTGACCAGGATTTGGCATCGGTACGGATCCACTTATCACTCCTATACCCCGCTCGCCTATATCCCGTTAACCGCGATTATGCAGTAGAGGGAAATCACATGAATTTATTATGGGGAAGGGAATAAAATTCCCTTCCCTATCTTTTGCGGCCTGCGTTGGTGTCTACCTGGGGAAACCCTCTGCGTGGCGCTTTTCACACCTCGTTTTCAGGGCCAGCATCAGGCGCCTTCCTCGCAACCTTTTATTTTCACCGCTTCCTCTCTTAAACCTCGCCTTACTAAATAACTACATGTTGAACAAATCTTAGCGCGAAAATTGCGAGTCCTCGATGCGGCCGGTTTCCTAGACGACGAGAGGGGCGGGCCAGTGCCCGCCCCTCCCCTCTCGGGAAAAATAGATTTTTAGCTCTTGAGAATCTCCCAGGCCGCCTCCTTATCCAGCTCGGTGATGTAGGGAATGCCTGAGACGGCAGCCGCCTCCCGGGTAAGGGCCGCTATGTCGTCTCGCGTTATGTACTGGAGAGCGAACTTGCGCGCCCCGCACATGAGTTGGCGCAGCCCCTGAGCCAGGCGCTGATAGTAGGTGTAAACCCCTATGGCGCCCGGATGGAGTTTCTCGAATTCAGGCCCATAAGTATCTTTAAGGTGAACACCCGCGTAAAACACCTCTTCGAGGGTTTTTCCGTATTTCTCGATGCTTTTTGGAAGGCTCTCCTCCATAATCTTGCTCCCTATGGTCTTTCCCACCATGGCGGCACAGAGAGAAGAGCGGGCCATGCCGATGGCCTTGACATAGGGCGCTCCCAAGGCGAACCCCTTGAACATCTGGTCTTCCAATACGAAGCCTCCCGCGAAGACGATGCTGGGTACGTAACGGCCCTGCTTGGCTAGGTAGTCCACGTACTGATAGGTCAGGGAACATAGCTCCACGGTGGGTATTCCCCACTCGTTCATCATCCGCCAGGGACTCATCCCAGTTCCGCCGCCAGCTCCGTCCACGGTAAGCATATCTATGCGATTGTCCGAGGCATACTTTACCGCTCGGGCCAGGTCCACCGGGCGATATGCTCCGGTCTTGAGAAAGATCCTTTTGGCGCCCATCTCCCTTAAGCTCTTCACGCTTTCGGCGAAACCTTCCTCGGTAACCATGCCAATACGGGAATGCCTCTCGAACTCCTTCACGCCGCCCACGCGGAAGATCTCTTCAGTTTCGGGATCATCGGGGTCTGGCAGGACGATATAGCCCTTGCTCTTCATGGAACGGGCTTTCTCGATGGACTTCAACTTGACCTCGCCTCCAATATCCTTGGCGCCCTGGCCCCACTTCAGCTCCACCGTCTCCACTCCCAGCTTGGTGAGCACATATTCCGGTACTCCCAGGTTAGTATCCTCCACATTGAACTGGACTACGATGTCCCCATATCCATCCAGCTGCCAGTCGCGGTAGGCCTTGATTCTCGACTCCATATCCGGCGATTTGACGATCTTCCCGTTCTCCACCACCGCGTCGTCATCCATGCCACAGACGTTCTCCCCGATGGTTAGCAGAACGCCGGATATGGCCGCTCCCACCGCCAGCCCATCCCAGTTGCGCTTGGCCACATCGGTGGAGCCCAAGCCAGGGATGACGATGGGCAGCTTCAGTTTTATCGGGTGCTGATCCCCGATGGTGGTCTCCAGGTCTACGGCGGTGAAGACGGCATGCTCGCTGTCGGGGAGAACCCCATAGGCACCCACCGCGCTCCCCATGATATTAAAATGGGAAAAATCGATGGGGTAGTCCTTCTCCGAAGCCGCAGTCATGGTGCCGAAAGGTTGAGGGTAAATGCATTCGGGCCCCCGGTAAGCAGACCTTCCGATCTCGCACATCCCCACACAGCCTTCCACGCAAGTGGAACACATCCCGCTGAAGGGACTGATGGAATCAGGCGTGCGGTTTTTTGACAAGGTGGCCGCGGAACGGTTGTACCTGGTCATAGTCATGGCAACGATTCCTCCTTCTTATTTTTTGACCTTCCATAAAAAAATGACGAAGTTGCCTGCGACAACATCGTCATATGGCACTGCGCTGTACCAAATTGCCGGATGAAATATTACGCAAAACTTATTTTAATGTCAATACACATCGCACTCTTCAAACGATAAATCTTTGGGAACACGCGAATACACGCGGTTACGGGGCCTTGAAGAACGAAGGACTTTTCTTCGAAGGCAAATAATTGAATTTTCCGGCAAATCGTTTTACTATCCCCACCCTATATGAACATAAGTGAGAACGGATTCCTTCGCTCCATCAACCAGCTGAGGATTCTTCCTCAGGGATAAAGGGTCCTTTCGATATTTACGGGCGAGATCCCTATTGTAACCCTGCGATATACCGGGAAAATTTTCCTTGATGAAGTCGAAAAGTTCCCTGCAACTTTTCTTGCTCAGCTGGAACCAGGCGCGAGTGCCATCTACCATGCACAGGTGAAGGCGAATCGCCATGGGTGCGCCCCCTTGCTTTAGAATCCTGATATTTTCCAGGAAAACCCAAGCAAAATTCCATGGACGGTTCTCTATCTCCCAAACGATCCTTAGTCGGCGAGAGGAATTCCTTGTGATTAAGAAGATGGCCAATGTTCCAAGAAAGGCAAAGGTAGCACCTCCCACGGCAAGGAAAGTGTGCAAGCTAACACCCGCCTGATCCCGGGAAACGCTTGCTTCGCGCACCGAAGGAAGAAAGGATACCGCCAGCATGCTTAAGCCCACCAGAGATAAAAATATACTCGCCGCAAGCTGCCTCTTCTTGAATTTGAATACGCTTCCGACCATCTCTTTCTTCAGTTTTTCGGGAAGCGTTGCGCCTGTTCTTCCCATCTCTCCACTCCCTTATTTAACAGAGTTTTCCATTATTTTATTAATAAATATCGTCATGTCCTTCCTGGCCTTAACCAACGCGGTCTGCATAAAACAGACGAAGGAACCCGCGGCAATTTATATGAAATATATAAAAACGAATCTAGAAAAGATTCTTTACAACCATCTAAAAAGGGGCGCTGGGAATCGATTCTCGTTTCTGGACAAGAGTCCAACTGCACTGTATGTCCACCATCGCTCGTATTGCGAACTTCAAAGGATTCGAGAAGCCCTAAAGCGCAAGTTATCACCGGGATTATCTTCGCGAAGAAGCCCTACCTTTTTCATGGCAGTAGCTTGCTTTCACTGGCGGGTTATCTACCAAGTCGGCAGCTATCTTCATTATGTAACATGTTACGTAAAATGATGGGCCAAGGGACTGGGATTACCAACCAGCGAGTGATTGCAATCTACCCGGGCAAAGAATTAATAGCTCCTCTTCCCCAACACCATTTTCCGCACGGCTCTCGGCTTATCCAAGAGTGAACTCTCCGGTTAGGATCAGTTCATGGCCGTTCCCGATTTTTAATCACCGCCTAGGTCAGCGAGGATGATAGCCTCAGCGATCTCCCGCATGCTCTTGCGGGTATCCATGGCTTTGCGCTGGATGCGCTTGTACGCCTCCTCTCCAGACAAGCCCTTGTCCCGCATGAGTATGTCCTTGGCCCTCTCCACCAACTTACGGGTCTCCAATTCCTCCTGGATAATCCGGGTGCGCACCATCAGCTCGGTGTTCTCGATGGCGATGGCCGCCTGGCAAGCCACCGCGGTGAGCAGCTTCACCTCTCCTTCAGTGAACTCATGGGGCTCGGAAGTATAGCAATTGAGCACCCCTATCAACTTGCCTTTTACGATCATGGGCACGGAGAGAAGGGAGCAGAGTCCCTCCTTGCGGGCAACCTCCTTATTCAAATATCTAGGGTCCACCCTGACGTCCCGGGAGGTGATGGGTTTGCCGTCCCTGGCCACCAGTCCCGCTATCCCCTCTCCTATCCGGGGAGGGGGCTTGCTCAGATATTCCTCGCTGATGGATTGGGTGGCCCTGATGCGTAGCTCCCCAGTCTTTTCGTCCAGGAGCATCAGGGAACATATGCTGGAATTCATCACCTCGGCGGTCAGCATGACGATGAGCTTGAGAATATCTTCCA
>FWPV01011926.1_pt1 | contig 13627 bp, 13 predicted proteins | sample 2228371 | NCBI WGS metagenome assembly FWPV01 (sample SAMEA103939776, study PRJEB20133) | metagenome | reverse complement strand
GGAGAAAAACTAAATTTGCAGCAGAAAAAATTCCAGAGAAGAAAATTTTGTAGATTCTGTTCTGAAAAAGTAGAATTTATAGATTATAAAAATATCAAGATGCTAAAGAACTATCTGACTGAGAGAGGAAAAGTACTTCCAAGAAGAATGACTGGAGCATGTGCAAAACATCAGAGAGAACTTACTGAATCTATAAAGCGAGCAAGGAGTATAGCTTTACTCGCTTTTGCAGAAAAGTAAGATGAGGGTTCCGAAGTCCTGGGTTCCTCTTCTGGCAAAAAAAATAATTAATACATTAATTATAAAAGAGCTAATTAAGCCAAATATTCCAATCGAAAAACTAATCTTAGAGGCAGAAAATCTCATTTTTGAGGAGCTTTCTGTAGAAGACCGGCTAAATGAAGAGATAAGAGAACTCTTAAAGAAACATTCCCCTGAAATAGAAAAAGGCCGTCTGGATTATAAAAAACTTTTTGAACTCACAAAACATAAGCTCGTTAAGGAGAGAAATCTCGTATTATGATGCTCTCAGATAACAAAATTACCCATTTAAGTCACATGTTCCTCAAAGGACTGAAAGAAAAGAATCTCATAACAATGCTTGAAGAAGAAGGTAAAATAAGGTCTGAGATCAAGAGAATCATTATATCCGAACTAAAGGTGGGCGAAGAGATTGATGCTGCTGTCAGAAAAAAACTACAATCATTTACAAAAAAGATCGTTGAGGGAAGCCCTGAGTGGGAAGTATTATACAAAAAATTTTTCAAGGAAGAGGAGGTAAAAAGAGGCAGGGCTTCTGGATAAAGAGAGGGATACCTTTTCTCCTTCTTTTCTTTACCTATCTCGGATTACTTTTTGATTTTCCAACTGAGAGAAAAATATTATGGTTTATTCTCTGTATAATCACAATTTCGGTCTGTTCCCTTCTTCATTTCAGAAAAATCGGGGAAGATTATTCTATCGAAATATTTTCATCTATCGCCATTCTGATTAGTGGTGTTAGCTTATCTTTAAGACTACCCTGGTTGATAATACTCTATTTCCCCTTTATGATTACCATTGCTTTTTTTAATAGCTGGAAGAAGGTAATCTCTGTTTTATTGTTAATACCCTTCTTTGAAGTTAAAAATTTGATACATAAGGATAGATTCTTCGAAGATGCCGCGATAATTATTACCCTTGGAATTACTTTAGGAATCTTTTTTATTCTTAAAAAAAAGTTGAAAAACACACGTATTTCCGATGTTGATAAAAGACTATATGATCTCACTCCATCAGAAGTAATATCGTTCAATGATGAGAAGGGCATCTCTTATTGTCTTCAATCAGTGTTTAAGCCCAACGAAGAATGCAGTGAGCTTTTAATATGTGCAAAGAATATACTCTCTGCAGATGCTGTCAATTTGTTCATTATCTCAGACAGTGGGTTCAGATTGCGTTGTTCAACTGAGGAGACAGGAAGTATAATTCCTTCGCCTGAAGGTATTATTAATCTTTGTTTCAAGGAAAAGAGATCCTTTCTCACAATTGATATAAACGAAGAACAAATTTCCCCAGGCTACTTTAAAGAGGGAAAGATTTCTTCACTTGTTGCTGTACCAGTAATGGATGGGAATTACCCCCTTGGAGTTGTTGCCGCTGATAGTGCTCGATTTCAGGCATTCAGTGCGGCAGACAGAGAAGTTCTTGAAATCATTTCAAAGCAGATTGCAAGGATTCTACAGAAAGAACGTATTCTACCACATATCCAGCGATCATATGATTCCCTCAAAACATTGCACGAAGAAAGTTCCAATCTCCTTTCGACTTTGAATATAGATAAGATCGCTGAAAATTTGATAAAAGGTGCAAAAAGGATTGCATCTGCTGATGTCCTTTTTTTTATAGCTAAGGGCGGTGAATTTAGAATAGTTCATGATACAAGTATCTCACTCGACTGTAATAGAAAAATTAGTTTAAAAGGGACTTTGCTCGATATGGCAATTAAAAATAAGGAGGCTATAAACATTTCTAACGTTAAAGACTACCGTACACCTATTTTACCTTTCAGAAGAGATAATTTAAAATCAGTCTTTGCCCTACCACTTTTTTATGAGAATGACCTGCTTGGGATACTGGCACTATTATCAGAAGAAGTAAATGCATTCAATCCTTATCAGATTGAGCTTCTTGAAGTATTAGGGAATCAGGCATCTACGTCAATAGCGAATGCCAGATTCCATGCAGAAATAGAACGTCTTGCAATTACCGATGGACTTACAGGGCTTTTCAATCACAGGTATTTTCAGGAGAAACTCTCGGAGGAGTTTAATCGTGTTGAGAGATTCTCTACTCCGCTTTCTCTGCTTCTTATTGATATTGATTATTTCAAGAAAATTAATGATACATATGGACATCCAGTGGGAGATACAGTGCTTAAGAAAATTTCTGGTATTATAAGAAAAACTATACGTAGTGTAGATATCCCTGCTCGTTATGGTGGTGAGGAGTTTGCTTTAATTCTACCTGGTACAGATTCCTCAGGAGCAATGAATATGGCTGAAAGACTGCGGAAGGCAATTATGGATGTTAGCTTTTCTGCAGATAATGTAGTATTCAAGGTAACGGTAAGCATAGGAATCTCAACTAATCCTAAAGGTGTAAAAGAAAAAATAAAGAATAAGGAAGAATTGATTGAGAGAGCAGATAAAGCATTATATGAGGCTAAAAATAAGGGGAGAAATAAAAGTATTCATTGGAGTATGCTTCTTTAGCATACTTCAAGGTAGTGTAGTGTGCAGATAAAAGACTTGACACAAAAAGCCTATACTTGTTAAATTATTAGCACTTGGACATGTAGAGTGCTAAAATGTATGAACTGAGTGAAAGAACCAAGAAAGTCCTTTTTGCTGTAGTCCAGAGCTACATCAATTACCCTGATCCTGTAGGCTCGCGGGCTATAACAAAGAGGTACGGCTTCGGGTTATCACCAGCTACAATAAGAAACATTATGGCTGATCTTGAAGAAATGGGGTTTTTAAGGCAACCACACACATCTGCGGGAAGGGTTCCAACAGACCTTGGTTACAGATTCTATGTAAATTCTCTTGCAGAAGAGCCTGATTATTATCCAGATAAAGAAATATTTAAGGATATTTATCTAAAGCTGGAAACACTTAAAAATGATATTGAGATGTTACTTGGGGAGACTACAAAGAGCTTTTCTATGTTATCTCATTATCTCGGGATAGCAATGTCCCCTGTTATTGATACGACAACCTTAAAGAGGATTAATATAATCAAATATAAAAATGATAATGCTGTTGTTACTTTATTAACAGATGAAGGAATTATTAAGAATAAGATTGTGAAGATTGATCCCAAGCTCTCTCAAAAGGATTTAAATAGAATGGCATCTTACATCAATACCGAATTTTCAGGTTATTCAATGGATGAAATACGTTTAAAGATTTTGCACGAGATGTCAAAGGAAAAAATTAGATGTGATGCATTAATCTCAAGGGCAATGAATCTCTGTCAGGAAGCTCTTTGCTTCTCTGAAGGTGCTCTCTTTGTGTCGGGGCTTGCCGAGGTGCTTAAGTTGCCTGATTTTGCCGATCTGCAAAAGATAAGAGAATTGTCTAAAGCATTAGAGGATAAGCATACTATTATTAAACTGCTTGACAAGTTATCAGAATCTGAAGGTGTAAAGGTTATAATCGGCTCTGAAAATACACTCGATGAGTTGAAAAAGTTAAGCGTGATAGTCTCTACGTGTAAAGAAAGTAATCGTCCTGTCGGAATTGTAGGGATTATAGGGCCGACACGTATGGACTATGCTAAGGCGATTTATATTGTTGACAATACTGCTAAATTTATTTCACAGATGCTTTCCGGGAGGTAAAAATAATGGACGTTTCTGATACAAATGAAAATCAGGTATTATCATCAGGAGAAGAGGTTGATAAAGAAGCAGAAATATCTTTACAGGAAGATAAGAATCGCATTGCTCCTGAGCTCCAGGAGATGAATGATAAATATTTAAGGCTTTATGCTGAATTTGAAAATTACAAGAAAAGAGTCAATAGAGACAAAGAAGATCTTATAAAATATGGCAATGAAAATCTTCTCTTAAGTCTATTACCTGTACTTGATAATCTCGAGATGGCTTTGAAACATGCAAAGGATGATATTTCTTCAGGACTTGTTCAAGGAGTTGAAATTACACTTAAAGAAATGAAAAAAACTCTTGAGAGATTCGGATTAACCGCAATAGAGGCTGATGGAAAACCTTTTGACCCCTCAATACATGATGCGATGACACAGGTAGAACGTGAAGATATTGAAGAAAATACAGTAGTAGAAGTATTTAGGAAAGGATATATGCTTAAGGACAAAGTATTAAGACCATCACTTGTTGCGGTATCAAAAAGACCATCTATAAGTCAGCAAATCGAAGAAGATGAGATAAATAAAATTACTAAGGAGGAATCTTGATATGGGAAAAGCAGTAGGGATAGATCTCGGAACAACAAATTCTGTTATAGCTTGTGTTCAGGCGGGAGAACCAATAGTAATCCCTAATCAGGAGGGCTCAAGGACAACACCATCTGTTGTGGCCATTACTGATAAGGGTGAAAGGCTTGTCGGACAGATTGCAAAAAGACAGGCTATTACAAATCCAGAGAATACAATATTTTCTATAAAGAGACTTATGGGCAGAAAATTTAATTCAAGCGAAGTTGAACATGCTCGGAAAAGATTGCCATATAAGATAGTGGAGGCGGCAAATGGAGATGCACATGTTGAAATAAGAGGAAAAAGATATTCACCACCTGAGATATCAGCAATGATACTTCAGAAATTAAAACAGGCTGCAGAGGATTATTTAGGAGAACCTGTTACAGAAGCTGTTATAACAGTACCAGCATATTTTGATGATAGTCAGAGGCAGGCTACCAAAGATGCTGGTAGAATTGCAGGATTGAATGTTCTCAGGATTATAAATGAACCTACAGCCGCATCACTCGCCTATGGTATGGATAAAAAGAAAGAGGAAAAGATTGGTGTATATGACCTTGGAGGCGGTACATTTGATATTTCCATTCTCGAACTTGGGGAAGGCGTTATTGAGGTGAAGTCAACAAACGGCAATACATATCTGGGTGGTGATGACTTTGATTTGAGGATAATGGATTGGTTGGTTGAAGAATTCAAAAAAGATCAGGGAATAGATTTGAAGAATGATAAGATGGCATTGCAGAGGTTGAAGGAAGCTGCCGAGAAGGCTAAGATCGAGCTTTCAACAGCGATGGAGACCGAGATAAATTTGCCATTTATTACAGCCGATGCAACAGGACCTAAACATTTATTGATGAAATTAACAAGGGCAAAATTCGAGCAACTCGTAGGAGACCTGATAGAGAAAACTATAGGACCATGTAAAGATGCTTTATCAGACGCTGGACTATCTACTTCTAATATTGATGAAGTCCTTCTTGTTGGAGGTCAAACAAGAACACCCAAAGTTCAACAAGTTGTGCAGAGCTTTTTTGGCAGGGAACCAAACAAGACTGTGAATCCTGACGAGGTAGTGGCTATCGGTGCTGCTATTCAGGCTGCTGTTTTGAAAGGAGATGTTAAAGAAGTACTTCTTCTTGATGTTACCCCATTGTCTCTCGGTATCGAGACATTAGGAGGTATTTTCACCAAGATAATCGAAAGAAATACAACTATTCCAACAAAAAAGAGCCAGATATTCTCAACCGCAACTGATAACCAACCTGCTGTTTCGATTAAGGTCTTTCAAGGTGAAAGAGAGATGGCATCAGATAATAAACTTCTTGGGAATTTCGAACTTATAGGAATTCCTCCTGCGCCAAGGGGGATACCGCAGATTGAAGTAACATTTGACATTGATGCAAATGGAATCCTTCATGTATCAGCAAAGGACCTCGGGACAGGAAAAGAACAGTCTATCAGAATCACAGCATCAAGTGGTTTAAATGAAGACGAAATAAAGAGGATGATGCGTGATGCTGAAGCACATGCAGATGAAGATAGAAAGAAGAAACAACTTGCAGAGGCAAGAAACGAGGCTGATACTCTTGTTTATACTGTTGAAAAAACTCTAAAAGAACATGGTGATAAATTGACTGAAACAGAGAAACGAGACATTGAAGATGCACTTGAAAGATGCAGAAAGGCAAAAGATACAAGCAATGAAGTTTCAGAAATAAAGTCAGCAATTGAATATTTAACAACTAAATCTCATAAATTGGCTGAGCATATATATAAAACTGCTGGAGCTGGAGCTGGCACTACAACAGGTGGTGCCGGAGAGCAGGCTGGTACTAAAGACACTAAAGAAGAAGTGGTTGAAGCAGAATTTGAAGATGTTGATAAGGAGAAAAGGTAATATAAATATTAAAATTATCTTAAATTGATTCAGACTAAATCAACCAGCCCCCTTTATTAAAGGGGGTTCTTATTTAACTATCTACTTAATTATTTTAACTTGGTTATAATATAAAACTATGAAAGATTACTACGAAATACTCGGGGTATCTCGGGATGCGTCTGAAGTTGATATTAAGAAAGCGTTTCGGCAACTTGCTATGAAATATCATCCCGACAGAAACCCAGATAATAAAGAAGCAGAAGAAAAATTTAAAGAAATAAACGAAGCTTATTCATGCCTGAGTGACCCGGAGAAAAGGTCATATTACGATAGATTTGGGACGATCGAAGGAGTTGGCGCTGGAGCCGGTTATAGTCCTTTTGGGACTGGTTTTGGCGATATATTCGAAGATATCTTTGGTGATTTCTTCGGGACATTTACAGGAAGTAGAAGACGAAGACCTGTTAAAGGGAGTGACTTAAGATATGATCTTAATATAACCCTTATGGAAGCAGCGTTCGGTACTGAAAAGATAATAGAAATACCAAGATGGGAAAATTGCCATGAATGTGCAGGAACAGGAACATCTCCTGGAAAAACACCTGTTACATGTCATAGTTGTAAGGGAACTGGGCAGGTCAGGTTCCAACAGGGTTTCTTCAGTATTTCAAGGACATGTGAAAGATGCAAAGGTGAAGGGAAAATTATCACAGACCCATGTAAATCCTGTAAGGGACAAGGTAGAATAAGACAGTATAAATCTGTAAGTGTCAAGGTTCCCGCTGGTGTTGATACTGGTTCAAGGTTAAGAATTTCTGGAGAGGGAGAAATGGGCTTGAATGGTGGTCCGAAAGGAGACCTTTACATTATTATAAATGTTGAAGAACATCCATTTTTTAAGAGAGATGGAATAGATATTTACTGTGAAGTGCCTGTTTCATTCCCACAGGCTGTTTTAGGTGCAGAAATTGAAGTGCCTACGCTGGAAGGAACTTCTAAGATAAAAATTCCACCAGGAACTCCTTCAGGCAGGATATTCCATATTAAAGGTAAGGGCATACCAAAACTTGGTGGACACTCTAAGGGTGATCAGATTGTAAGTATATACATAGACGTGCCCAAAAAACTGAATCCACGTCAAAAAGAACTCCTTGAAGAATTTGCTCGCATTAGTGGAGATGAAATAACAAAATCTTTTAAAGATAAACTCAGAGACCTATTTACCGGTGCAGAAAAGTAAAAGCTGAGTTAAATGCCGAGAATATTTTTGCAATCTTCACTTATATCAAACACTAAAATAAAAGTACCTGGTGAAAAATCTCATTATCTAATTTCTGTTTTAAGATGTCGAAAAGGTGATGAGTTGATTGTATTTAATGGAGAAGGTGATTGCTTTAAGACAAGAATTGCTAAGGCAGATAAGAGAGAAGTAATAGCAGAGGTAATAGAAAAATTTCCTTGCGATATGGAATCTTTTTTAAACATCATCCTTGTACAGGGACTTCTCAAGGGTGAGAAAATGGATATTATAATTCAGAAAACGACAGAACTCGGTGTAAATAGAATTTTGCCTGTTATTAGCAGTAGAAGCCAGGTGAAAGAGACAAAAAGAATACTAAGATGGAGGAAGATTGCTGAAGAGGCAGCGAGACAATGTGGAAGGAACATGGTACCGATTATACAAGAACCTATGAGATTTGATGATTTTTTTCAGAATTCATCTGAAAAGAAAAATGGATTAATTTTTTATGAAGAAGGTGAAAGAAGATTAGCTGAGACAGTTGAGCTAATAAAGAAAAAATGGGAAGAAGGATGTGAAGAACTCTATCTTGCAATTGGGCCTGAAGGAGGTTTTACGAAAGAGGAAATAGCACTTGCAGAAAATAAAGGCCTTCTTGTAACACGCTTTGGCAGAAGAATACTAAGGGCTGAAACTGCTGCGATATCAGCAGTAGCATTAATGCAATTTATTTTTGGAGATATAAATTAATCATCTTTTTCTTTTATACTGGAAATCCTTTCAACAGGGATAACAATCCATCCAAGTTCTGATTCAAGATGTACATCTTCTTCACCGATTTCTATAAGCTTTCCTGTGTATGTAATTCCATCTTCTGCTTCGACAATAACTATTTTGCCAGTTAAATGGTTTATCATAACTGCTCCAGAATAATAAAAATTATACCTTTGAAATGATAACTTGAGCAATAAAAAAGATGAAAATGGAATGAACTACCTTGCTTGCACAAAAGATTTTTGGGACAAGGTATCTAATATTTCCCCTCCTTATAGGGAGGGGAAATATTTATGACATTCGATAAGATCATCTAAGAATTCTCTGCTTTTTAAATATCATAATATAGAAAAAATTCGTAAGGATGCGGTCTAAGTCTCATCGCATCAACTTCTCTTGTTCTTTTGTATTTAAGCCACATATCTATGACATCATCGGTAAATACATCTCCTTTTTTAAGAAAACTATGGTCATTCTCGAGGCTATCAAGTGCATCTTCAAGAGAACCAGGAAGGCTTGGTACCTTTGCGAGTTCTTCAGGACCGAGTTCGTAAATGTCCTTATCAAGAGGTTCTCCTGGATCAATCTTATTTTCGATACCATCGAGACCAGCCATTAGCATTGCAGAGAACGCAAGATAGGGATTGCATGAGGGATCAGGAAATCTTACCTCGATTCTCTTTGCTTTTGGGCTCGGTGAATACATTGGAATTCTGATAGCTGCTGACCTGTTTCTGCTTGAATATGCAAGATTTATCGGAGCTTCATAACCAGGGACGAGTCTTTTATATGAATTTGTTGTTGGTGCTACAAAAGCTGCAAGTGAAGCGGCATGTTTCAGAATACCGCCTATATAATAAAGTGCTGTATCGGACAACCCTGCGTAGCCGTTTCCGGCAAAAAGGGGCTTACCGCTCTTCCAGAGGCTCTGGTGAGTGTGCATTCCTGATCCATTATCTCCAAAAATAGGTTTTGGCATCAAAGTCACGGTCTTCCCGTGTCTTAATGCGACATTTTTAATGATATATTTGTACATCATCAGTTTATCGGCCATATTAACCAGTGGTGAAAACCGCATATCTATCTCTGCCTGGCCACCAGTTGCAACCTCATGATGTTGTGCTTCAACAACAATTCCAGCTTTTTCCAATTCGAGAACCATTTCAGTACGGATATCCTGTAGTTTATCCATCGGTGGAACCGGGAAATACCCTTCCTTATGTCTTGGTTTATATCCGAGGTTTGGGTTTTCTTCTCTCCCTGAATTCCATATTCCTTCGATAGAATCTACAAAGTGATATCCGCTGTTGGCTGTGTAGTCGAAACGTACGTCGTCAAATATAAAAAACTCAGCTTCAGGACCAAAGTATGCTGTATCAGCAATTTTAGTTGATTTCATATATGCTTCAGCTTTTTGAGCAATGTGGCGTGGATCTCTTGAATATGGTTCTTTAGTTATCGGATCAATAACATTGCATATAATGCAGAGGGTAGGGTGCTGCGTAAATGGATCGAGAATCGCTGTTGCAGGATCAGGGATAACCAGCATATCGCTCATATGGATGGCCTGCCAGCCGCGTATTGATGAACCATCAAAACCTACACCGTCTTCAAATATGTTCTCTGTCAGTTCTTTTACTGGAACAGAAAAATGTTGCCATAGACCTGGAAAATCCATAAATTTGAGATCAATCATAACAACCTTGTTCTTTTTTGCAAATTCCATTAATTCTTTTGGTGTCATTATAGACTTCCTCCTTCTTGTAATTATTTTTTATTTATTGTTCTCCTCCAATTTAGTTGCAGAAAGTAACTACGGTTATCATTCCTGCAGAAGCAGGAATGATAAAGCACGTGCATATTCCTAAGATAAAAGGAACAGCTTTAGCAACCTTTTCGTAGAAGAGCCTTATTTATATATCCAGAATCGTGCCAATTATAACTTATTGAATTAAAATGGTTTTTATTAAATGGCCTTTAATACGATTTCTAATTTCCTACAATTTTGTATGAATTTAGGGAAATATTGTAAGAAGATTTTCAATTAATAAAGATATTTCAAGATGTTAGAAAAACAATTATTCAATTTGACTTTTCATACATTTTTGTAATTCCTACAATTTTGTAGGAAAATTATATCCTTTAAATTCATACAAATAATCAAATATTTTTCTAAAAATTTGCGCCTCATTTCTTTGCTCATTAAATTTATATCGCTGCCTCTCCTCTTTCACCGGTTCTTATCCTTATAACATCTTCTGGTGAGAAGATGAATATTTTTCCATCGCCAATATTTCCAGTTTTTGCCTTTTCAAGGATTGTAGCAATTACTTTATCTATAATAGAATCCGGTACAACTACCTCTATCTTTACTTTCGGAATGAAGGAGACCTCGTATTCTGTGCCCCTGTAAACTTCAACATGACCTTTCTGCCTCCCGAATCCTTTTACTTCAGTAACCGTCATCCCGTTAATGCCAAGCTTTGAAAGTGCATCTTTTACTTCATCAAGCTTAAAAGGTTTTATAATAGCTTCAACTTTTTTCATGCTGCCTCCTTTTTCATCATTATATCCCTCCCCATTGAGGGGGGGAGGGTTAGGGTGGGGGGTGATTAATGTTGTATTTTCACCCTCCCCTCCGTCCCCTCCCCTCAAGGGAGGGGATACGAAGTGTTAGCTTAGCTCTGTTTCATAAAATTACAGGCTATATGCCTTCTCACCATGCTGGCTTTCATCAAGTCCAGTAATCTCATGTTCTGAATCTACTCTTATACCAATAATGACTTTAACAATACCGAAAATAAGCAAAGTCATTAATCCACTATACAATATTGTCACAATCGATGCTATAAGCTGTGTAAGTAACTGCCCGGGATTTCCATATAGAAGGCCAGTACCAAGTACATTTACTGAAGGATCTGCGAATATACCAGTTAGTAAAGCACCAAGTATACCACCAACACCATGAATTCCGAAAGCATCAAGAGCATCATCATATCCAACCTTTGGTTTTATGCTTGCAACTGCAAAATATGGTACGATGCCTGCAAGAATACCGATAACAACTGTACCCTTTATATTAACAAATCCTGCTGCAGGTGTTATTGCAACAAGCCCTGCAACTGCACCAGAAGCAAGACCTAAAACAGTTGGTTTTTTCGTATGTATCCATTCAGTTAACATCCATGATATTGCAGCAAGTGCTGTGGCAGTGTTGGTATTAATAAAAGCAGCGCCAGCAAGACCATTCGCTGCAATAGCAGATCCAGCATTAAATCCAAACCAGCCGAACCAGAGAAGACCTGCACCAGTTACAACTAAAGTTAAATTACTTGGCTTAAGAGATGCTTCGCGTCTTTTGCCAAGCACCAAAGCACCAATGAGTGCTGCAATGCCAGCATTGATATGTACGACGGTACCACCAGCGAAGTCAAGAGCTCCTAATTTTGCAAGAAAACCGCCTCCCCATACCCAGTGTGCAACAGGGATATAGACTAATGTCATCCAGAGTATTGTGAAAAACACCCATGCAGAAAATTTGATCCTTTCGATATAGGCACCGCTTGCAAGAGCAACGGTTATTGCAGCAAAAGTCATCTGGAATGCAATAAATATGTATTCTGGAATCGTCATCGAAAGACTGTCCACTTTGATACCTGAGAGAAAAATCTTCTCGGGATATCCAATGATACCTCCGACATCAGAACCAAATGTAAACGTATAACCGTAGAAAACCCACAAAAAACTGACTATGCAGTATGTAACAAATGACATCGCCATAGTATTGAGAGTATCCTTCTTTTTAGATAGGCCGCCATAAAACAATGCAAGACCTGGAAGTGTCATGAGCATTACAAATGCCGTAGCTACGATCATCCAAGCAGTATCACCTGTATCAATCTTCGGTGTTTCTTCAGCCTTGTTTACGGATTCCGGTACAGGAACAGGCTGAGCAGGGGATTCCTGCTCAGCTGCTGGAGGGATTGGAGGGTTAACAGGCTCTTCAGCAAAAGCCCATCCGTTTATAAGAATTAGCGATAATATTGTTAATAAAATTATATTTCTCATTCCATGCCTCCTTAAAAATTCAGAGCTACATTAAGACCAGCATAAAAGATATCTTTATCTCTATCATCATTTATGCTCGCAATTGCATCCTCTGCATCATTACTTATAGGAAATGAATATGCTATTTTTGGTGTAATAATTATTGTTTTCCATACATTTATATTCATAGAAGTTGACAGCTCAGCATTATAAAAGTTACTGAAATCATCTCCATTGTCATCATATCCCATAACCTTGTTATTTATGTTATAGCTTGCAGATGAACCAAAATTGAGAGAAGTCCCTTTAAAAACTTCTACAGAGTGGCCGATTGATGCTATTATGAAAGCGCCCTGGCCTTCATCAAAGTCATAGTATATAGTTAACGATGGTTTTAATAATGTGTCATAGCTTGCAGATAAATAAAGCTCTTGTGTATCATTTGCACCATTTAAGGCGTAATATATGTAACCAGTTCCAAAAGTCCAATTAGCAATTGCTCTCGTATAGCTTAATGTAATGTCAGTTTCCGAAAATTCACCATGTTCATCTCCTTCATCGATCTTTGCATCGGAATCATAATTGGCCCAGATATTTGCTCCAAAAACACCATAGGTTATTCCTACTGATGGCTGAACTACCCAACTATTGCTCAACTTTTGTCCTCTCCACACATAATTACTCATAACATCTACTGAAGCGTTTCCTGATGTTTTGATGTCTTCAGCTTTAATATTTCCTGCTGTCATTGCTGTGATTATTATTGCCAGAACTAAAATTATTAACCTTTTCATCTTATCCTCCTCAATATTTTTTAAACTTTAAACTTTCAATTATTTATTTCTAAAATCATGCCAATTTAAAATTATTGATTTATAAGGAAATATGAAAAGATGTTTTGCTACAAAATTGCATTAAGCTACAAAATTGTATGACTGGAAGCTAATTTTTAACCCATATTATTCATGAAAGATTTGGCAGATGCAGTATTTGAACGGTTTTAAATTCTTTCGAAGAAAGAATTTTCATCAGAGGCTTGATGAATATCGAGCCGAGAATTAGCGACAATACTGCGTCTGCCAAGTATCTATAAGTTTATGAATAAACCCGAAAAATGCATTTAACATGATGCAGATGTTGTGAAAAAATTTATTTTTCGATACCTTAGTGTACCTTATAAATAATGA
>FWPV01011923.1_pt1 | contig 13631 bp, 10 predicted proteins | sample 2228371 | NCBI WGS metagenome assembly FWPV01 (sample SAMEA103939776, study PRJEB20133) | metagenome | reverse complement strand
TGTTGACTGCGTCGGGGAGAGTGCGCACGCGCGCCGGCTGGCAGCCGAACTCCTCCACCAGCAGGCATTGGGCATGGCTCGAGCTGGTGAGAATGATCGGCGCGCGGCGGTCGATCCACGTCTCAAGGCCGTTCAGCAGCCGGTAGAAGCGGCTGTTGCGGCGCAAGAAGCGGTGATCGAGCATCTCCGCTGTCATGCTGCCCTGGAAGTCGAACAGGACCGGCCGGCGGAACAGGCGACCCAGCACCAGCCCCATCAGCGCGCCTTCGTGGAGATGCGCGTGAATCACATCGAAGCGGTTGTGTGCCAGCAGCTCGCCGAGCTTCAGTCCCAGGAGCGCGTCGAACGCGACCTTGTGACGGCTTGACCCGACCTCGTAATCCTGCCGCCAGGGAATGGGCAGGGTGCGCCGGATATCCAGGCCGTCCACCGGGCCGCCGTTGTGATAGGTTGCGATGGTGACGCTGTGCCCCAGCTTTTGCAGAATTTGCGCTTCTTCCAGGATGCGCACGTGGCATCCGTAATCCGCGAAGAAGCTGGTAGGCGCGATCATCAGCACGCGATAGCATCGCTGCTGGCCCGCCATCGCTGCCACTGACGAGGATTCAGCAAAGTTGTTCCGTGCGGCCTGCGTGGCCGCCGGCTTATCCGCTAGACTGGAGCCCATGAGCGCGTAATTCGGGCACATTATAATCGCAACGGACACCTGCGCCAAACGGGCAAGGAACAACTGGAGCCCAGGCTGCTGCGTTGGCCTTTAGCGCGGCCCGCCCGCCGATTTGTCTCAGCGGCAGCGGCACCAGAAGCGACTGCTCCCCCCGCGATATCCGCAGAGCCCCCGCTGCGACATCGAACTGGACATCGGCGCCGACCCATGGCCCCAGCAGAAACACGCTCGCCGCGCGCAACTCGCCACCGGTCGCAGCATACGACACCACTCGTCGGAGGGGATCGTTGCCCTCGGACGCGATCACCGGGCCCCGTGCTGCGGGGGACATGGGGACGAAGACCAGCTCCGCCGGGTTCTCGCCAGCCCTCAGCAGGATACGCGGGCCTCCCTCGTTGCCGCCGGCCAGGTGCCAGACCAGTTGTGCCTGGCTTCCCGCGGGCCCGGTGGCCTCGTCCACAACTACGATAGGCCCGCCACCGTGATAGAAGTAGACCCAGCGATCGTGTTGCCAGCCTCGCCACCTGCTGAGGCGCGTGTGTGTCCAGTCCCGCTCAGCGCCCGGCTCAAAGGCAATAACCTCAGCGTAGTAGGGCGGGTCCTGCGCCCATGGGCCCCCAACGCCGGTCAGGGCGTATAGCACAGCACTGATCCCTGTGCGCTCAACCAGCAAGCCATTAAGGTTCTCCCGGGGAATACGCTTGTCGCGGAACAGGCTCCGGCCCTCCGGCAGCCAGGCGAACGATCGCCCTTGAGTGACATCCTCCGCAAGCGCACCTGCCTGATAGATCAGTGTTACCGTGTTGGTCGCCTTGTACCGGTGCCAGCCAGTAAACCGCAGGTTGAGCAGCAGATAGCTGGCGTCAGCGGACCAGCCATCGCGAAGTACGATCTTGTCAGGCGCCAGCGGCCCGACCTGATTGGGCAGGCCCGAATCGCCGTATAGCAGGCAGGATCCGGGCAGGGAGGCTCGCGTTGCCGTTCGAACTGGCTCCTCTACGCCCGGCTGGGCCCAAAGCAGATCTCCTTGCTCCCCAGCGCGCATCAGAGCCTGTCCAGCCAGCCACAGATAGCGCGGATCTCCCAGAAGGCGGGCACCCAGGTAGGCCATGCCGGCATAGGCCGGCCTCGCCGGGTGATTGTACCAGGGCAACCCGCCATCGGGCAGCGCCTGCAATAGCATCCAGTCAAAAGACCGCCGGGCGTTGCCCTCGGCGATATCACCGGTCGCGAGCGCCTGAAAATAGGCGTTGTTGATCCACTCGGGTTGGTAGATGAATGCGTCGTCGGTATTGCGAAAGCGCAACAGCCAGCCGCGCCGGTTGCGATTCAGGTAATCCCGGTTAGCAGCCGAGAGCTCAGGGGCAGCCAGGTCCCCGGATTCCAGGAGAGCCAGCAGCCCGGCACCGATCTCCTGGTTCTCATACGGGCCTTCCGGCCACTTGCTGAATGCCAGGGCATAAAGGCCATCTACCCACTCGACGGTCATGGCGCGCCTGTTGATGGCAGCAAACCACTCGCGGAGCAGAGCCTGCTCCTGCCCCGAAAAGAGCGCGGGAAACTGGTCCTGCACGCGCAGGAAGAAGTACGCGCGCATGGCCGCCAGGTACTGCGCTGACTTCACGCTGTGCGCCGGTTCGGTGTACCGGCCCATCGCTGCCTCTGCGAGGAGGCTCCGGCGAAACTCCTGTGCCCAACGCTCCTGCCGCGTGCCCAGAGCCAGCATCCCGTATTCCGGCGTCCCCTTGTGTGGATTGGCCGCCACTCCGGCCAACAAGCCCTCAAGAACCTGCGCTCCGTCGGAGGACTCTACAGGGAATCTGTCCTCATCACAGAGAAAAGGGCGTTGGGGGGACACCCCCGGATAGGCGGGGGCGTCAAGCGGATAGAAGCCCCGCTGGTAGGAGCGCGCAACTCCCCACAGACCGGCCGCCAACAGCAAGCCCAGGCTCACAACGAGCCAGCGGTGCCTGCCGAACCCTCCGGCTGGTAGCCCTGGCTTCTGCCGACCGATCAGATCGCGAAACAGCACCAGCAAGAGCCAAAAGCCAGCGAGCACAGCTGCCTCAAGGACAACAAAGAACTCCTCGTCGGCAAAGCGAGACTCCACCTCGGCCACGGCGACAGGGATCGCCCCGGCCACCGCCGCCAGAAGCGCGCGCGTCCCCCAACGCCGCCAGGCTCCCAGGCCAGCGGTCAGAACCGTTTCCAGGCCCAGCAGCAGCAGACAGATGACCGCCGCTAACGCCCAGGCTACTATGGTGTCGCCCGCCAGCGCATAGGCGCTCGCTGTGCCCACTCCCAGAATGAGAGCCGCCAGCAGTGACCACGGCCAGACGCGAGGCGACCCGCAGAGCAAGACGGAGCGGAGGCCTACGGAAGCCAGCAACAGGCCAGCCGTGAAAGCCCAGAGGATAAACAGGCCGCCCCAGGAGAAAGGCGCCCCTGCTGACACTCGCGCTGCGGCAAGCATGCCAGCACCAACGGCGCTGAGCACCAACCACCACAACGGCCTCATACAGCCGTCAGGCCACCTCACCCGCTGCTGCCCCTGCGTATGGCTGAGAGCGAAACATAGGAACGTCTACCCGGTCCCCCGCGGTCAGGGAACAGGATAGCTGTCATACACGGTGACCACCTGGGGTATCAACCGGAACCCGGGGCCCCGAATCTCGAAGAGCCGGCGCATGAACTCCTCGGACTCCAACTGTTCCCGCGTCAGGTCTACTGTCAAGCCGACAAGATGTCCGCTCACAGGGGGCTGGGTGAGCGGGATTCGGAAATTGCCATGCTCATCCGGCTGTCCGCTGCCAAGAATCCTGGCCCCCGAGGTGGCATCCACGATAACCAGCGTGAACCCTACCGGACCCTGGCCGGTGGCCTCGTTCGACTCGGAAGTCAGCGGATTCAGCTTGAAGGGCGGGCCCAGGGTTGCCGGCCAGGTTGCCGAGGGCTGTGAGGTAGTCGTCACCTCCGGCGTTAGTTCAGGGTTCACCGTCAACGGGGCCAACGGAGCAGACGTTGTCTCCGGAGTCGGGAGAATACTCGATGCAAAAGGCTCTGGCGCTCGACAGGCGACAAGCGCCAGGGCCGCAACCAGAACTAGAAAGGAGAAGACTTGCCTCATCGGTTTACTTCCCTGTCGTCTCGCCAAGGTAGGCGCTTGCTCCAGGCAAAACAGAAGAGCCACCCAGCAGGGCCGGGTAGCTCTTCCACGGCGCCTAAACGTCTCACAAAATGAGACCGGGACTCAGACAGACACTACGGAAGCGCAAAGCCTTCGTAGTTCGCGTCATCCTCGTCTCTGGCCACACCGGAGCAGAAGGACTCATTGGCCACCGCAACCAGCTTGACGCCAGCCGTCTTGGAGGTAGCCGTCACGCCGAAGTTCTTGCCGCGCATATCCGCAGCTGACCCACCCGTGATGGTGATATTCGGCGTGGTGGTCCCGTCCGACAGGTACAGGAAGGTCTTGGAAGCCTCCGGATTATTCGTCGTAACCGTCCAGGTCCCCGCTGCAGCCTTATAGGTGAGCTCCATCACAGCAGTGCCGCCCACCGCAACCACCTGAACGCCGGTGCACCGCCCACCTCCACCGCCAAAGAACTCCTTGACGAGTGGCAGGCTCACGCTCGTCGCAGCACTCTTCGCCGGCAGCATGCTGTAGGTTGTGTTGCGGAACACGGTGCTGCCGAGAGGCCGGTTCTCGTTGACGATGCCCACAATCCGCTGGGTGGCCAGCTGCTTCACTTCGACGACTGCCGAAGCCAGCGTCCCATCCAGCAACACTCCATGGAGTGAGTTGAAAGCGCCCCCTATCGGAATCTCCGCCGTATTGGTCTCTTCCACCTCAGTCCCGGGGCCCATCGGGCCGCCGACGATCTTGTAGGTCACCTTGAGATCCCCGATGGGGATTGGGGCAGGGCCGACGTTCTGGACCTGGAGGCCCGTCACGTTCTTGTTCTTGCCCCAGCCTTTCTTGATGATCGGGGCAATGATCGTCGTGTCATAGTCGGCAGGGGAGAATCCAGTGCTGCCCTGCAAGACTTTGGTGCCGCCCGCTGGCGCGCTCAGATCATGGTCATGCTCCAGCACAATGCCGGCCAACGGCTGGCCAGAGGGGCCAGAGGAGACCGTAAGGCTGCCATAGACCCCCAGAGGGCACCCCAGATCCTGGATGGTGAAGTTGATCTGCTCTGAAGCGGCAATGTCATACGCCTTGGAACCCGGGGTGCACGTCCCAGTCCCACCCAGCTTCAGGAAGGTTGCCGTGGCCGTGGTGGTTGCGGTGCCTGCGTTCTGGATGTAGAACGTCGTGGTCTTCTGCTGGCCACCCCACCGCAGTTTCGCCAGCGGGAAGCTGAGATCGGTGGACGTGTTCTCCTCTCCGACGCCACGAACAATGGCCGAACCGGTATTGCCTGCGCCGGTCCCGTAGTTCGTGACAAACAGGATAGCGAACACCGGCTCCGTTGACTGGATGATGCCCGCACCCTTGAACCCGGCAGGGATGCCCAATTCCGTGTTCAGGAAGGTGGCTGAGCCCCCCGGATCGGCGGGCTTGGTGACCGAGGTGAAGGGCCCGCCGGGTCCATAGCTGACTACCGAGACTTGTGCCGTGTTGAGGCCAATATTCTGTACCTGAGTGTTGGTGACCCAACCGCCGCCCGGCAAGTCAGCGAAAACCGTGCCGCTAGCGAATATCATCACCGTCAAAGCGGCAAGAACAGATACTGCAAGTTTTCTCTTCATGTCAACCCTCCTGAGTTGTGACGGATGAATCGAAAGCCAGCGCGCTCTTTGCGCGCGAACAGGAACTCTTGTCACACCTTACATCAATGCCCCTGCTTATGCAATACCCCATTCGGATTATTCTGCCGTCTTGCTGCCCTGGCCGCTGTCACCGCGCCGCCCTGCTAGTCCAGGGGCGTCCGTGCGCGAAGGAATGCCAGGTACGCGTAGGTCAGAACACAGAACGCACCTCCAGAAGCCGCACGGGCAACCGCAGCCCCCATAGGGCCCCACTGCGGTATGAGCAGCAGATTCGCGCCCAGGTTGACAGCCATGCTCACGCCCAGCATCAGAGCCGCCACGGACTCCCGATGCAGCGTCAGCATCGCGCGCGTGCTGGGGCCGCTGACGAAGGCAAAGAACAAGGGGAGCGCAAGGATCCGCAGGATGGCAGCACTTGCGCTGTAGTCAGCAGGGTAGATCAGGACCATCAGAAGCCTGGCAAAGAGGGCCAGTGCACCCCCAACGCCAAGGCCCAAGGCCACGGCCGGGCCGATGGTGATCCGAAAGTAGCGCCAAAACCTCCCCAGCGAGCTCTGCCGGGCGCGAGCCATGTGGGGATAGATGGCAGCCCGAAATGCCTGCGGCATGATCCAGGCAGCGATCATCAGCGTGAGAGCGGCATTGTAGAGCGCGACCTCCGGCAGGCTCCTCAGCAGCGACAACAGGAGGACATCGGCCTGAAACTCCACGATAACAAAGACGCTGATAAAGAAGAAACTCGCGCTGCGCCTGAGCTCACCCCATGCAAACCGGAAGTCAATCTGACCGAGTAGCGCCAGGGGACGCGCCCCCAACACGCCATACATAGCAGAGACGGCAGCCAGTGCCGCGCCGAACAGGCTGGGAGCAATGAAGGCCAGGGCCAAACGGTACAGCCCGCCGCGCAACGCAATCACCGCGACCCCAAGGACGATGCGTAGAACGCTTACAACCACGGCCGTGACAAGCACCAGCCGAACCCGATTGTGTGCCACGAAAAGCGATTGGGCCAGAAGCAGGACGCCGTCACCCAACAGGCCGACGGACAGCAAGACGACTAACAGGGTCAACTCTGGAGGGTAGAGCGAGGACACCACGAGAAACCCGTCCAGAACCAGAGCGGAGATCAGCACCATACCAACGCGCGCGATCAGGAAATTAGCGAAGACCTTCGCATGGTCAGGGTGCTCCGCCGCCCGGCGCACCAGGATCTCGTCCAGGCCGAACAGCGCCAGGTTTAGGGCTATCGCAACGAGCGTGGTGGCCACCGAAAAACGCCCTGCGGCGTCCTGGTCAAGCCCATGCACAATCAAGATAAAGAAGACGGCGTTGGAGACTTTGAGTATGCCGTTGCCCAGCGAGATGAGGAGCGCGCTGCCCATCACCGACGGCAATTCCAGAGCGGCCATGGCGGAGCGCCACGCGCGCCAGCCCAGCCGCAAGTCTCTGCCCGATCCCGGCACCGGCTCTACCGACACACAGCCACTCCGGTCCAGGCCATAGTCTGGTCTTTCTGATGGTCAAGCGGATCAAGATAGTAACAAACCAGCGGCAACAGGACAAAGAAGACAGCCTGGACAACAACCTTGAGCGGCAGCAGCGCCAGCCACTGCACGCGGTTCTGCGGTTTGGGGAACACCCATACGGAGAGCATCTGGAACTGAATGGACAGGAACCAGAAGTAACCACCGCTAGGGCGAAGCTGGCGCACGTCAAAACCTGCCCGATCCAGCATATACTGCAGCCCAAAAGAAGTGTAGCGATAGTAGTCGTGTGGCTTCTGATGCTGGTGCCAGCTCATGGGAACAGAGAAGTAGAGCCGCCCGCCGGAGCGCAAGGTGCGGTGCAATTCCTCGAGCACGCGCTGCGGTTCGCGGACGTGCTCAAGTACCTCGAGACAGAGAATCACATCGAAGGTCGCATCCGCAAAAGGAAGCTCTGCCAAGTCGCCGAGGACATCCAGTCCAGAGTAATCCCATTCGGGGTCGCCCACAGCCAGGTCCACACCCGTATACCGCAGGTGGTGAAAATGCGCCCGGTAACGGCCCTCCCCAGCGCCGGCATCCAGCAGTCGCATCCCTGGGGCCGCCTCTCTGGCTGCCTGCTGGACGAGTTCATTGATGCGGGTGCGATGCAGGTCAAGCCGTTCGCGCAACCAGCGCGGCATCCTGGCCAGCAAACGCTGGCGCGGATTTCTCCGGGAGGAGGCGCCTCCTTCACTACGAGAAAACATCTCGCAAGCCATCCCGAAGCCCCTTTAGATAGGCTATCCATGCAGCGCACTGCCCACCGGCAGTCAGCTGGATAGTCGTCTTGGCAAGGCTGGCTGCGCGAGACAGAACAACGAGCGGCCAGCGTCGCCCTGCGTGCTTGGCAAAAAAGCGCACGCTCCCGTAGGCCAAGAGGTAGTGCCGGCGCGGGTTGTGCAGGCCGGTCGTACGCGCCACCTTGTGCCAGGCATGCGCCGTCGGGACCGTCACAATGCTGAAACCAGCGTCTCTGGCACGCGCGCAGAAGTCCAGATCTTCATAGTAGGCGAAGAACCTCCGGTCAAATAGGCCAACCGCCTCAAAAACAGAGCGACGAATAAGCATTACGCAACCAGCCACGTAGTCTACGCGCCGCACAGGTTCCTCACCCTCTCGTGCACGCAAGCCGCGCTGACCACCCCGCATCTCAAGCGTCCAACGGCCGGCCAGGAACCCGTCAGACCAAATGCGCAGCGGGTCGGAGGCATAGTAGATGCGCGGCGCTGCAATACCGACGTCACCCTTCAGTGCCTCGGACAGAAGCGCCAGCGCGTCCGGTGCTATGACTGCGTCGTTGTTCATCACAAGGACGGCATTCGCCCCGGTCTTGAGTGCCAACTCTATCCCCGCGTTGACGCCGCCCGCAAATCCCAGGTTTGCCTCCAGGCGCACGATCTGGACATTCTCATACTCCGCTGGAAGGCTGAGGGGGGGAGAAGAGCCGTTGTCCACAACAAGGATGCGGAGGCTGACGTCCCTGGATCTCCGCAACGAGCCAACACATTCCACGGTGTCAGCAGCGCCGTTATGGTTGACGACAACGGCAGTGATGTCCATCGCACCCGAAGCGACAGTCAGTGCCCCGACCCCCGACCACCGAACGTCAGGCGCAACATCTTGGTCAGGCTGTTAGCATACTTCTTCAGATCCGCCGCCGAATGCGCTCGCAAGACACGGCGCAGCACAAACACCGGACTGGATCCCTGCACAACCAGCGCACGCCGCTTGAATTCGAGCAAATCCCGAAAGCCCATCTGCGGCTGTATCAAGATCGGGATATTGGACGGCACGTCAAGGAGGTGATTCCGTTCCTCGTCATACGGCTGGCTCCACTTGAAGCCCGACAGATAACCTCGGGCAATCGCTTCCCGCTCCACCTCGGTGCCAGGGTAAATCCGGATCCCGACCCCTATGCTTGGTCTGGCAATCCGCTTCAGGTTCCTTTGGATGAAAGCCAGCGTCTGATCGGCATCCTCCGGTGTTTCATCAAGGTGACCGATAGTGAAAAAGGCCTTCTGCGCTATTCCCAGATCCTGAGTCCACTGGATCACCTGTTCGGCCTGCGCCAGCGTGATGCCCTTGTGCATCCCTTTGAGCACCCTCTCGCTGGCCGACTCGATCCCAAAATCCACCAGATAACACCCGGCAGCCTTCATCTTCTGCAGCAACGGCGGATCAACCGTGTTGACCCGCACCTCACACTCCCACGGGACCGTCAACCCGCGGCGGATGAGTTCGTCGCAGATGGCCTCGACGTGCCGCCTGGAAATGGTGAACGTGCTGTCGAAGATCTTGAAGCCCCCCGCATCATAGCGCTTCATGAGGTGAGCGATCTCGTTGACGACGTTCTCAGCGCTCCGAAACGTCACTGTCCGGCCAAACATGGCACTTGCCGAGCAAAATGAGCAGTTGACGGGGCAGCCCCGCGAGGTGATGATCGAAACGGCCTTCTTGCCGAGGAGGTCCAGTCTCAGGTCATACGCCCCCATATCCACCAGATGCCGCGCTGGAAACGGCAGAGCATCGAGGTTCTGAATTCGGGGGGCCGCCTCGTTGTGAATGACGCTGCCATCGCAACGCCAACTGATGCCCTTCACCTTATGCAGGCCGTCACCCGACGCAAGGCACTCCGCTACCCCCAATGTCGCCGTTTCCCCTTCGCCACGCACTACGATGTCGATCTCCGGCACATGCTCCAGGGTGTCTTGCGCCGTAAACGTAGCATGGCTGCCACCGTAAACGGTCACAATTCGCCGGTTGACCTTCTTGACAGTGCGGGCAACGTCGAAGGCGTTGAACCGCGTGGTGGATGTACCCCCGATGCCCACCAGCACCGGGCGCTCCTCCTCGACCACACTGCCAATATCCGCCTGAGCGAACTCCAGATCCACCACTCGCACGCCATAGCCGTGCTGCTCCAGGACGGCAGCGATTGACAGCATCCCAAGCGGAGCCATTTCCCTGGCGGCACCGTATTTGTCCAGTGTGTTAGCAGGGTTGATGAGCAGGATTTGCGACATCTGAACCTATCCCTCGCAGGCAGAGGCCGCGCCGAGGCACCAGGCCAGCTTGGTATACCAGACGCCGGGCGCTGCCGGGAGATACCTGGTCAGCGAAGCGTTGCCGCCGAAGATACGGAGCGTTGCAGCGGCAGCAATCGCGGGCGATAGCCAGCGCAGCAAGGAGCGCGTGTTCAGCCACCTCGGGATCCCTGGCAGATTCGCCGTTTCACGCCGAACCCGATAACTGGTAGCGCCCGTCTCGAAGTAGTCTCGCCAGAGGGAACGCAAGCCCCGGGCCGGGCAATGAGTCACCAGCGCGGCCGGCTCAAACCACAGCTCAATGCCTGCGCTGCACATTCGAGCCGTCCACTCCAGGTCTTGCGCCCGCCGTAGACTCTCGTTCATCACCCCAACGCGCGCAATGACGTCCCTGTGCACGAGCAGGTTCAACGTAGGAAGAAACCTCCGGGGACCCGGCCGTGCCGATACGTGGAAATCGTGCAGCATGGACACGTTGTGGACACTCGCCCAGTAGCCACCACCACCAAAAGCCACACCACCACCAACGACCCGATGCCCTCGACCGGCTGCATCCATCAGGTTGGCCAGCCACCCAGGAGAAGCCACGCAGTCCGCATCCAGAAAGGCGAGCCAGTCTGTGGCAGCCGCCCGAATACCGATATTGCGAGCCACCGGGCTCGTAACAGGGCAGACTGTATGAATCGCCCGTACACCAGTGGGCCTGTATCCACCCTCCTGCAAGCCGGAGCCAACCACCACAACCTCGGCTATCCTGCTGGCGTCTCGCTGCCCCGCAACTGATGCAATCGCACGGTGAACATCGGGAGCATCGCCAGCCGGGATGATCACTGTGACGCGGTCAGAGCCAGCTTTCATCCCGGCCCCACGACCTCCATGAGATGGCTGACAGCCCGCCGTCCGTTGTGCTCGAGATCGAACTGCTCCACGAACAGGCGATGCCCGTTCTCGGCCAGCCTGCGACGCAGGTCGCCGTCAGAGCGTAATACTCGAATCGCACCGGCCAGCGCTTCGGGATCAGCCCGCGGACAGAGATAGACATGCTCCCCGTGCCTCAACAGCCGCCGGACGGCAGGGCCGTCCCCCGTGAGTACGGGGCGCGCCGCTGCCAACCCCTCGTAGATCTTGTTCTGCACGGTCATGAGAGACTGCGGAGTGGTGCCGAATGCTCCGAGGCAGAGGTCAGCATTGGCGATTCGCTCCAACAGCCGGGAACGGTCAAGCCAGTCCACAAACTCGACGTTCGAAAGCCCATGCCGTCGCGCCAGCGCCTGGGCCTTCTGCCTGTCGGGCCCATCCCCGATCAACTCGAAGTGAATATCGCCCATGTCGGCCAGCAGGCGTGCTGCCTCGACGATATGCTCGACACCGTGATTGGGAATGAATGTGCCATAGTAGAGCACGCGGAAGTGGTCCGCTGTCCCCCGGTGGCGCGGCAACGGGCGGAAGAAGCGATCATCGGCCCCGGTTGGGACCAGGCGAAAGCGGCTTGCCGACAGTCCGTAGGTTGCGCAAAACCAGGTTACATACTCCTCCGTGTCGAGGATCAGCAGGTCCGGAAGCCGACACGCAGCGCCTTCCACGGCTCGCAGAAGACGCATACCCACGCGGCTCCTCGCGCCCAGCCCGCGCTCAATGGCAATGAGGTACACCGACATGAAGATGTCCCACACGAGGGGCCGACGGCGCCACCAACTCAACAGCCGGGCCAGGAAGACGTCCATCTGGCCGGGGTAGCCTACCATCAACACATCGTATTCCCCAACGCGGCGGTAATAGCGCAACAGCCTTCCGTACACCCTCAACACGCGCCACCAGAAGGCCGGGCTGCGCCATCCGCCACCGGCAACCTCAACCCGATCTTCGATGCCGCGCCACAGGGGCACATGACACTCAACAACCTCGACGCCATTCCGGCGCAGGCCCTCGATCAGCATCTGATTGCGTGCGTAGTCAGCCCGGTACGTGCCGAAGTAACAAACACGCACCCGCTACCCCCGCGACAGGACGGTGCACCCCAGCCTCACTGGCCAGGCCCCCCGGCTCCGCAGTCGGCGCTCCCAGCGGGTTGTCCCTGGCGAATGCGGTAGAGCGCCTCCTCCATCAACCTGCGGTTCGTGGCCACCGAGTCGGCCAGCAGGCCGATCAACCCCACCTGGAACCCGACGATCGCCAGGATTGCCGCCAGAATCAGGGACTGCACATGCCCGGCACCCCTGCCCAGCGAGAAGAAGTAAAGAAATCGAATCCCCAGAAGCACGGCAATCCCGACCGCTATGGCGCTCAGCGTCATGAACACCCGCAGCGGCCGGTACATGGTGTAGAAGCGCAATATGGATACAGCAGACAGGGACAGGAACGAAGGCACGTTGCGAATCAAGCGCGACTGCCGCGTCTGTGGGTTGGTGCGCACCGGGACAAACGCCACCGCCATGCGCCGCGCGCCCGCCTGGATCAGCGTCTCCAGCGTATAGGTGTAGTCGCTGACCACGGTCAACCGCAACGCGGCCTCGCGGGTGAAGGCGCGAAAGCCGCTGGTGGCGTCTGGGATGGGAAACCCGGCCGCCCGCTGCACCACCCAACTCCCCAGGCGGTGCAACAGCCGCTTGATCGGGGAGAAGTGTTCCAGCGCAGCCACCCCACGATCGCCCACGACGATGTCGGCCTGCCCGGCCAGGATCGGCTGGATGAGCGTGCCGACGTCGCCGCCGTAGTACTGGTTGTCCCCGTCGGTGTTCACGATCAGGTCGGCCCCGGCCGCCAGCGCCGCCTCCAGCCCGGCGAGAAAGGCGGCGGCCAGCCCGCGATTGCCCTTGTGCCTGACAATGTGGCGGACGCCCAGCGTTTGCGCGACCTCGACCGTGCGGTCGGTGCTCCCGTCGTCCACAACCAGGATCTCAATCTCGTCAACGCCCGGAAGCGTTCGGGGAAGGTCCCGCAGGGTTGCCGGCAGCGTGGCCTCTTCGTTATAGCACGGGATCTGAATGATGAGCTTCACGAACTTTCGACCTCGGTCGGCTGGCGTGAGGGGCCGCCCGCGCAGTGTGCATCTCGGCGCGGCCAGCACGCTCCACCGGCAAGATTATAGCACGGCCCCGCATCTTGCCCAAGTGCGCACCAGATCAGCGCGTCGCGGTGCCCCGCCCTTTGTCTCCACAGCAGTGCCTGTGCTAGACTGCCGTCCAGATCAAACTCGATCCCGAGGAGATACGCTCCTCGCAGTCCGATGCTGCAGCAGAAAGGAGCCTGCACCGTGCCGTACTGGCTCAAGATCGCACCGTCCCTTGCGGAAGAGAGACGAACCCGCGCAGTAGCCCTCGAGTCCACCGTCATTTCCCACGGGCTGCCATACCCGCAGAACCTGGAGACTGCGCTGCACGTGGAGGAGATCGTGCGAGCCGAAGGCGCCGTCCCGGCGACCATCGGGATCCTGCGCGGGGAGGTCATCGTGGGACTGAGCCGCGCCCAGATCGAGCACCTGGCCACCGCAGCCGACGTGCGCAAGGTCAGCCGGCGCGACCTACCGGTGGCCGTGGCGCGAGGCCTGGATGGCGCGACCACGGTCGCCACCACAGCCTGGGCCGCGCACCGCGCCGGCATCCAGGTCTTTGCCACAGGCGG
>FWPV01005604.1_pt1 | contig 13633 bp, 12 predicted proteins | sample 2228371 | NCBI WGS metagenome assembly FWPV01 (sample SAMEA103939776, study PRJEB20133) | metagenome | reverse complement strand
TCAAGCAGGTAGACGAGGCCGTCAGACAGGCGCGCGACGCCGATCATCTTCGACGACAGAGCGTGCATCGGTGGCGCTGCCTGGAGACAGCCGTCCGGCAGCTCGAGCACATCCTGGACCTCGTCGACCACGAGAGCGACGAGCTGCCCCTTGATGCGGCAGATGATCATCGGCGTCTCGAGGTCGTACTCGCGAGGCGGCAGCCCCACGATACGGCGGAGGTCCACTGCCGGGATGACGTGTCCGCGCAGGTTGACCATGCCGACGACCCCGGCTCCGCCCCCAGGGACCTCGGAGAAAGCGACGATCTGCTGGATCTCCTGGACCCGTTCGATGGGCAACGCGTAGCGCTGGGAGTCGAGGAAGAACGCGACGGCCTGCTCGACGTACGCGCACGCCGCAGCGTCAGCTGTCTCGGTCTCAGCGGGCAGGACTTTCTCGTCGGTCATCTGCACCTCACTGTGCGTACCTCATCACCCGGTCGAGCTCCTCAGGACTCACCACGCCCTCCCGCACCTTCGCAAGCCCGGACGCGATCATCGGGCGCATGCCCGCGGCGCGTGCCGCTCCTTCGATATCATCGGCAGAACCACCGCGTGCGATGACGGCACGGACAGGCTCGGTGAACGGCAGCACCTCGTAGACGATCGTCGCGCCAGCAAAACCCGTCTTGCCACAGTTCGGACAGCCGGTCCCCCTCTTGGTCGTGAGTCCTGGCTCGGCGCCCGGTATGCGTGATGCGAGCGGGCTCTTCTCCTCCACGGAACAGTTCGGACAGTTCGTGCGAACCACCCGCTGCGCCACACCGAGCGTGAGTGCGCTCGCGAGAGACACCGGTTCGGTGCCCAAGTCAAGCATCCGGCGGACCGCGTGGACGATGTCACCTCCCGCGAACGTCGCGACGACGAGCTTGCCGAGCCCGGCTGCTTCGATCGCGAGGTGCACGTCCTCGGTCGACTGGATCGAGTCGATGGCCATGACGTCGGTGTCCTGACGCATTCCGGCGGCGAAGTAACTCGACGCACCGATCGGTTGCCCGGGGCTGACAAGAACCTGCGCCACCGCCGGAATCTCATAGTCGATCGAACGCTCCACGGAGTAGACCGTCTTGCCGACCTGCGCCGCATGCTGCAGAAGGGCGTAGTACGTCGTCGAGCGCCCGCCGCCCACGGGGCCAGCCACGAGCAGGATGCCGCGGCCGCGCTCCACCATCGCGTAGAGCGCGCGGCTCTCGGCCTCCGACATGCCGATCTCAGCGAGGTCGCGCGGCTTGGGGCGCTGTGCCGCGATGGAGATGACGAGGCGCTGCCCGGCGACCGTCGGCACTGATGAGAGCGTGAGCACCACCGGTTTGCCCGCGATGTCGGCATGGACGCGTCCGAGCGCTGGCCTGTTAGACGCGACACCGCCCAGCTTCGCGAAAGACTTGAAGCCGTCGATGAGGGGCTGCTGCATCGACAACGGCGCGCTCGCCACCTTCTCCAAACGGCCTTTGATGCGGAAGACGAGGAAGAAGTCGCTCTTGTACGGCAGCAGATGGATTCGGCTCGCGCCGCGTGAGACGGCCTGTTCGAGGATGCCCGTCACGAGGACCGCGACCTTGCGCTCGTCTGCGACCGCGAGAACGTCGAGGTCCACGGACGGCGCGCCCTCGGGGGCGGCCGACTCCACGACCTGCTCGACGGTCTGAGCCGCCGGAACCTCTCCGGGGGCCGGCTCCACAGCTGGGACCTCCATGACGACCGGAGTCTCATCGCCCAGCTCGAAGAAGTCCGATGCGGAGATCTCGAGGTCGTCAGCCGAAAGCTCGACCGCCGGGGCCTGGCCGGCCGGGGCCTGGCCGAAATACTGCGCGACCGCGGCGGCGACCTCGTCCGCGTCAGCGAGGACCGCATCCATGCTCACGCCCAGCTCGGCGCCTACCGCATCGAGAGCGAAGATGTCCTCGGGGCGGCCCACCGCCACGGTGAGGGTCCCTTCGATCTCGAACAGCGGGAGCAGCTCACGCTCGCGCGCGATCGACGCAGGCATGATGGCGAGAGCCTCTTCGTCCGGCGCGTAGCTCGCGAGGTCGACACGCGGAAAACCCAGGTGCTCCTCGAGGATGGTGGCGAGCTGGTCAGACGAGAGCAGACCACGGCTGAGCAGCGCACGACCCGCCTCAGCGTCGTCGGCAGCAACGCTTCGCGCGCTCGCCACCTGGTCGACGGCGACCATCCCGGCGCCAACGGCTGCGTCGAGGACCCTTCCAGCGATGGAGTTCGACTCCGGCACGTCCGGCGCCCCTGTCAGCCTTGCGCCTTCGCGAGCTCCTCGGCGACTGCCGCGAGGAGCTTCTCGGGCTCGATGGGCTTGGTGAGGTACTGGTTGGCGCCGGTCCTGATGCCCGTCGCCATGGCCTGTTCCTCGGTCTTGGCGGTGAGCATGATGATGGGGATGCCTTTGTACTTCTGGTCGAACTTGAGCAGACGGCACACCCGGTAGCCGTCGAGCTTGGGGAGCATCACATCGAGAAGGATGAGGTCCGGCATCTCGGCCCTCGCTGTCTCGAGCGCCTCGGCGCCGTCCGCCGCAGTGATGACTTCGTAGCCGCCCGAGATGAGGATCGCCTTGATCATCTCGAGGATGGTCGGGCTGTCGTCTACCGCGAGTATCCGCGCTGTCGCCATACCGGTGACTCCCCTCGTTCCCTGGACCGGCCGTTCGAGCCGCACCGCGCATCCAGCACACACGCGCGCAGCGGGCTATCGACCACGTCCACACTCTATCAGACTACGTTCGCAACTCCTCACCAGAAGATCGGACCTGAACCCGCCGAGGAACGCGGTCCACGAGCCTTCCGGCTTCGCGTACAGAGCTCTCAACGTGTTCTCGTACTCACGGCACGCGTCCGCCATGTTGCCCAGCTGCCGCTGCAGGTTCGCGATCGCGAAGTGAGCCAGCACGAAATCGGGGTCGATGTAGATCGTGCGCTTGAACTCGGCGATGGCCTCGTCCACATTGCCGCGCTGCTGCTGGATCACGCCGAGGATGTATCGCGCCCCCGCCGTCAGGGGGTACGTCTCCAACACGCTCTGTGCCTGCTCCATCGCCTCCTCGAGCTTGCCCAGGTCGGCGTAGGCGAACGCGGCGACGAGGTGCGCTTCGACGTTGCCCGGCTCGAGCTGGATGGCCTCGTTCGCGAGCACGAGCGCATCCACCGCTCTTGCGTGCTCGAGCAGTTCTTTGGCTTGCGAGACCAACTGGTCGGCCTTGCTCGGCTCCGGGTCGGAGGCCGGCTGCTCCTCGGCCGGCCTGTGCCGGCGCAGCGGAGTCGCCGGCGCACGCTCGGGCGAAGGTCCTGGCACCGCCTCTCGCGCCGCCCGTGGCTGTGGCGCAGCGCCGGCGCTCCTGCGCGACCTCCTCGCGATGACGTCGTCGAACGACAGGGCGCGCTTGAGGTGCGGCTTGCGGTACAGGAACACGCCTCCGACCTCCACCGGCTCGAAGCGGTCCGAGATCGACGTCAACGTCTCCGAGTGTCCGATGAACAGGTAGCCGCCGGGATTCAACGCGTCGAAGTAGTGGTTCACGACGCGCCGTGTGGACTCGATGCGGAAGTAGATCGTCACGTTGCGGCAGAAGATGACGTCCCAATTGCTCATCAGCGCGAGCGGGTACGGCTCCTTGATGAGGTTGTGGTAGTGGAACGAGCACTTGTCGCGGACCCGCTTGATCGGGCGGTACCCATCCTTGACAGGCTCGAACCACCGCTGGAGCACCGCCGGGTCGATACTGGCGACCGCGCGCTGTGGATAGACGCCTCTGCGCGCGCGGTCGAGCGCCTGGGTCGACACGTCGGTCCCGACCACCTCGAACGTGTACCCGAGACCTTCGAGGCATGACTCGAGCAATGTGATGGCGAGCGTGTACGGTTCCTCGCCCGTCGAACACCCTGCCGACCAGACCCTGAAGTGCCTCGGACTCCCCGCAGGTCTCCCGTCGACGATCTCGGGGACCACCGTGTCACGCAACGCTTCGAACTGGGCCGGGAACCGGAAGAAGCTCGTCTCGTTGATCGTGACGAGGTTCATGAGCTCCTTGAACTCTTCCTCATCGCTCGAGAGGAACCGGAAGTAGTCACGGTAGTCGGTGAAGTTCAAACGGGTGGCCCGCGCCACGAGCGAGATGCGCAGCGAGTCAGCCTTGGACTCCTCCAGGAAGATGCCGGAGTGCTGGTGTATCCAGTCCCGGAAGAGCTGGAACTCCGCCGGCGTGAGGTCTTTGCGAAGCGCGTCGTCGTGCAAAGCGTTCAGTCCTCGAGCCGCTCGCCAGCGGGTCCCACCTTCTCGATGAGCCCGCTCGCGTACATGCCGTACAGGATCTTCGCCGTGTCGAAATGGCTGTAGCCTGTCAGGTCGATGAGCTCCCGGACGCTCCGTCCGCCATGGAGGTAGCACAAGAGCATCCACTCGCGCGGCTTCAGGTGTATGTCGCCGGACTTGCCACCAGGAGTGCTCGACATCGCGAAGCGGGTGTCGAGCGTCGGGATCTTCTCGCGTATGCGGTTCCACATCTCCAAGCGCTTGCCGGCGTCTGCAAGAGCGCCATCGACGGGGACGGTGATGCCCAGGTCGGCTTCGGCGACCGTCTCATCGGATTCGAAGCGCAGCTCGCCTTCCTCCCAGCGCATGAGATCGAACAGGGCATCCGCCACCGTCTCCCTGACGAAGCCTTCGAGCACGGACGCCTCGAGGTACCCCTCGTCCACGAGGATCTGGCCGAGCTTGCGCTCCGCCTTGTCCTTCTTCTGGATCTTCATGAGGCCCTGCGCCTGACGCAGCTGCTTCTCAGAGACGATGCCGGTCTTCGCGAGCCGCTTGCCTGCCGGTTCGGACGCACCCGAAGAGCTTGCGTGGTAGACGCGCCCGTCACGGAAGCAGACGATGCCGTGAGCATCGGCGCGATCGATGTGCAACACACCGGTCTTGGCTCCGGTCTGGAGCAACCGGAACATGTCGGAGAGCGAGAAGTCCTTGAGGTTGCCCTCGAGCGCCACGCGATGGACCTTTCCTCACAGGGGAGCAGCCGTTCTGTGCGCGGCCCGCCCTCTCGGACCCACAGCGCACCCGCTCATCGTAGCACGTGAGAGGCCATGTTCGGTAGCCGAGGATCGGCGTCATGGCGGCCCCTCACGACGTACGCATCCGCAACTCGGCAAGCACCCTGCCGACCACCGCCACGTCCTCCGGCGACGAGATGGCGCCGTCGTCGCAGACGAGCATCGGCCCTTCCATCATCGCAGCCGACGCCGCATCCACCGCCTCTGCCAAGCACGAGCGGGCGGTCACCACCGCGACGCCTCCTGCGGGGACGATCCCCGCAGCGCGCAACCTCCTCGCGGCCCCGGAGGTCATGCCGCCCGACGCGCCATGCACCGCACGAAACCCGGTTCCGGCGAGCGAAGCCGCTTCATCGCTCACATCACCGTCTGAGTGCAGCATCGCGAACCCTCCGGCCGCTTCGACGGCTTCGACGAATGGGCGATACATTCGAACGAGGTCCCTGCGCACGAACGCCGGATCCACGAGCCACCCGGCCGACGTCGCGATCTCGTCAGCCAACACGAATGCGCGCGCGCCGACGCTCACGCCGAGTCCGGTCGCTTCGAGCACAGACCTCATCGCTGCACGAACGGCGCCGCACACTCCCCGGGGGTCCTTCAGTGAATCGCGCATGACGCTCGCCCACCCCCGCTCCCGCGCCACTCGCACGAACGGCCCGCAGACCGCCCATGCCGGCTCGATTCCCTCGGCCTTGAGGGCCGCAGCGCGAGCGGCAGCGCCGGGGCTCGAAGCTTCGACGAAGACGAAGTCGGCACGCACCGTCTGCGCCGCCGAAAGCGTCGAGCGATCGAGGTCCGAGCCGGCCGGCTCCCCTGAAGCGACAGCGCCGGCGACCCACGTGAGGCCGTACGAGAACCCTTTCCCGCTGCTCAAGACCTCGAGCGGTCGAGAAGCCGCGCCGCGAGCGGCTTCGCGAAGCTCGGCCGCCTGCCCGTGTGCACACACGTCATCCTGCACCTGGCCTCAGCTCCGCACGGCGTGCGCGAGCGCTGCGAGGTCCCGATTCGGTTCCCCGAGGTGGAAGCCCTGCGCGAACTGGAAACCCGCCCCCTTGGCGGCACCGAGCAAACGCTCGGTCTCGACGTAGGCCGCAACCGCTGACTTGCCCTGCGACTCGATGAGCTCCCGCAGGGCCTTGACGAAGACGACGCGGCTCGCGTCGACGCACAGCGACCGTATGACGGTGGCGGAGAGTTTGACCGCCTCGATATGGGGCTCTCGCAGCAGCACGAACATCCCGATACCTGTCCCGAAATCGTCGAGCACGAAGCGGCAGCCCGCCTCGGACAACGTCTCCATCCACGTGCGGCCGTGCGCGAGGTGCGAGAGCAGAACAGCCTCGGGGACCTCGATGATGATACGTCCGCGCAGTCCTCTCGCCGAGTGTACGACGCGCTCGATGTCGTGCAGCAGCTGAATGTCGGCCAGGTCGGCTCCCGAGACATTGACAGACGCGCTCACGCCCGGCAGGTCGGAGACCGCCGCGATGACGAGTTCGAGCACCCGCCTCGTCAGACGGGGCATGAGTCCGAGGCGGTCGACCACCGGCAGGAACTCGTGTGGAGCCAGCACGCGGCCGCCGGGTACGGCGAGCCGGACGAGTGATTCGAAGTACGCGACCGAACCGTCGGACAGATCGACGATCGGCTGATAGAGCACGTGGAACCCGTCGTGCGCGAACGCTTCTCGCACGAGCGAAGCTGTGCGGGCGGGCGGATCGGACGTATGCAGCCTGGCGTCCCATACGGTCACCCGGTTGCGCCCCGCCGCCTTGGCGGCGTAGAGGGCGGCGTCTACGCGTTCCATGACACCCCGGGAGTCGACGGAAGCTTCGACGGCCGCCACGCCACACGAGAAGCCGAGCCCTGTCTCATGGCCACCGTCCACGAAGCCGCTCTCCGCCGCCACGCTGCGGATGCGCTCGGCGATCGCGCACGCCTCCTCTGGAGTGGAGTCCTCGAGCAGTATCGCGAACTCATCTCCTCCGATACGGGCAGGCAGGTCACTGGCCCGTATGAGCCTCCTTAGCATGAGCGCCGCGTTGACGAGCACCTGGTCACCGGCGGCGTGCCCGTACGTATCGTTGTGCGCCTTGAGCCGGTCGATGTCGAGCAGCAGGAGGTGGGAGGCCACCCCGCGGGTGGCGCGATTGACCGCCCGCTCCAGAGCCTCCTCGAACGAACGCCTGTTCGCGAGCCCTGTCAGGGCATCGTGCCCCGCCACGAACGCGAGTCTCTCCTCATTCGCGCGCTGGCCGGTGACGTCCCGCGCGAACACGAGCGCGCCAGCACGACCCCCATCGAGCGGGGAGACCGTCATGATGACGTCGCACCGCGCTCCACACGCTGACGACGCGCGCACCTCGACGTCGTCTGCGCGCTCGCCAGCGAAGGCCCTGCTGAACGCTTCCCGCACGCGTTCACGCCCGGCGCCCTCGACGACGTCGAGCCACGCCCAGGGCTCAGAGGGCGCCTCACCGAAAAGCTCACGCCATGACCTGTTGACCGAGGCGCACGAGCCTTCGGGCGTCACGAACGCCATCGGGACCACTGCCCCGTCGAGGAGACGCGCCGCATCAGCAAGCACGGGGGAGACCACACCGCTGAGAGAGTCCACCATGCGCACACCCCCTGCCCCGAATCGAAAGCGCCTCCGAGCGACGCGCTGGGGCCCCCGCCCGGCGGGCAGCACGTGCGGCGTCTGCGACCACAACCGGTGGTGCCGGTGCGGAGAAGCCCGCGTACGGTGGGTCCTGCTACGCTCAGTATTCCCATGCAAGGGACGCAACAGCCCGCCGCTCCCACACGAAGCGACGGGCCGCGTCGATCGGGCTCACATACGCCCGCGATACCATTTGGTGGAGGTGATGGGAGTCGAACCCATGTCCACGGTAACCCCCCGGGAGGCATCTCCAGGCTCAGTCACCACTTAGCGTCTCGGCTCGAGCGACATGTGGTGACCCACGTGCTCGCACCCAGGCGGTTCGGTCTTGTGCGAGAGGCATACCGCCCACGTCCTTCGCAGCAGTCCCCTTGATGGCGCCGTCGCGGTATCGGGGACGCATACCGGTTGGCGTCGCTGCTCTATCTAGGCAGCGAGAGCAAGATCGTTGTCGACGCTTGAGCGTCTGTACCCCTGTTTTACGAGGCGAGGAGACCTCGGCCTGCTTCCTCCGTCGAAGCTATCGTGTCGAAACCAGTCACCCCCGAAGGTGTAACGCTCGACGTGTGTCAACGTTCGTGGAGCGCAACGGATTATACCCGCCGGCGCTGACGTGTCAGGAGACGAGTGCGAATACCGTGCCGTTCGACCGCGGCGCCGCGACGAAGGCACGCACGACTTCAGGCGCGGCTATTCGCCCTTCGAACGTTCTCGAAGCGCGCGCTCCACGTCACGCTGCTGGTCACGTTTCGCGATGCTGTCGCGTTTGTCGTAGAGCTTCTTGCCGCGGGCGAGCCCGAGTTCCACCTTGACCTTGTTGGCGGGAGAGAAGTACAGCCGCAACGGGACGAGAGTGTAACCGCGCTCTTTCGTCTTGCCGATCAGGTAGCGGATCTCCTTCTTGTGCAGCAACAACTTGCGCTGGCGGTCGGGGTCGACGTTCGCACGGTTGCCATGGCTGTACGGCGATATGTGGACACCGTGCAGCCAGACCTCACCGTTTCGAACCGTCGCGAACGAGTCCCGCAAGGTCGCCCGGTTCTCGCGAAGCGACTTGACCTCGGTGCCGGTGAGGGCGATGCCGGCTTCGAAGACCTCGTCGATGAAGTAGTCGTGACGAGCCTTCTTGTTCGTGGCGATGGTGCGTTCGTCCTGGCTCACGCACTGCTCTCCCATCGCACGCTCGGTATCCGAGGCCGCTGCTCCGGGCGCTCTGCGGGGTGCCCCACGGGCAACAACGTCACGATCTCAAGGTTCTCGGGGATCGCGAAGTGCTCCCTGATCTGCTCGAAATCAGCGTGGTGCACCCAGCACGCGCCCAAGCCCAGCGCGGTCGCCTGCAGGTCCATATGCGACACCGCGATCGCACAGTTCATGAGAGCCACCTCCCGGCCGACCTTGAGTTGGAACGGCCGGCCCGCCCCGGACACCAAGCTGCTCATGTCGAGCGGCTCCAAAGCCTTGGCGGCGACGAGCTCCGCGACACGCTCAGCTATGTGGGCGTCTGCACCGAGGTCGGCCATACACACCATGATGCACGGAGCGGTCAGGCACGCGCCGACTCCGTACGCGGCGCTCCTGACCACCTCGAGGTCGTCCGGTTCTCGCACCACGAGGATGCGCGTGGGCTGCAGGTTCACCGCGGAGGGCGCAAGCCGGGCGGCCTCGAGCAGCAGATCGACCTGCCCGTCCGTGAGCGGCTGCGCGGTGAACGACCGTACCGAACGCCGGCTTGATGCCGGCTCGAAGACGTGACTCACCGGGCCTCCTCCTCGTGCAGGAACTCTATGACCTGCGCGACACCCACGTAGGTGTCCGAATCATCATGCAGCGCATTGTACGAGACGCGGAAGCAGCCGCGCGCGCTGTCGACGCGCTTGCACGGGACCGGCTCACCTGCCGCCAAGCGCCTGACCGTGGCCTCCATGGGAGCGCGGTACTTCCCCGTATGCGTCTCTTCCAGCGTCATCCCGGCCCGCAACGCCGGACGGCCCACACACTCGATGAAATGCTCAGCACGGGCGTTCCACCGTACGACACGGTTCGCTTCGTCGACGATGATGACACCTACCGGCAACACATCGATCAGCGCCTCGAGACGCGCCAGCGTGGCGCCGTCCCGAGAAGCGCCTCCCGGGACCGCCTCGGACCCGACACGCCGACCGGCTCGCGACGCAGACATGCTCAGCTCCCGTCTTCCCCGCGCGCTATCGAACGCATACGCAGCCACATCACCGACCCGAGCCCCACCGCAAGCCACATGAACGCGTGTTTGACCATGAGTGCGGCGAAGAGGTAGCGGTTGCTCGGATCAGCAAGGTTCCACTCGACTTCCTGGAAGAACACCGTACGCGGCACCCCTCCGATCACTATCCACACGATCGAGAAGATGGCCACACGGGTGAGGGTGCGGTATGCGTCAGCGAACCAGCGGCGAGCATGCTCGTCGCCTGCGCGCGCACGACGGCCGAGCAACCACAGGATCAGAGCGCTCGACAGAAGCATCGCGGTAGCGACGTCGTGGAAGTAGTTGTTCATGATGATGAGGACCTTGGCGAGGGGACCCGGCTCCATCAGTGCACCGCCTCCGTCCCGCGCTCGCGCCCGGCACGCCTCGCGTGCTCACGCGCGAATTGGTGAAACGCTCTGCCCTGCGGATACTGTACCGCCCATGAGGTGATATGGGCCATCGGGAAGCCCTTGCGACCCACTCGTGTCATCCGCTTCACGATCTTCGGGATCGTGAACAGGTCTGCTCGCAGCTTGATGATCGCGTCCTCTCGGGCTTGGGGCGTCATCTCGGAATCGCCGTGCACGAAGTTCGCGTGGTTACCGTCGAAGAGGTCCCAGTCCTGGCCGGGCAACAGGTATGGCCGGTACTCCTCATAGAGCTTCGTGCCGGGGAATGGGGTCGTCATCACCGGGTGTGCCGAGATCGTGAGCTCATCGCACAGCTCCCGGATGCGTTCGAAGTCACGCAGGTGGTCGGCACGGCTGCCGACCATGATGAAGAGCATCACCTCGATGCCGGCCGCGCGGATCCGTCTGATGGCGTCGATGCGGTCGCGCCCCTGCTTGTTCGTCGCATCGAGCTCTTCGAGCACGAGCGGGTTGTCGGACTCGTACCCGACCATCGCCGCGGTCATGCCCGCACGCCTGGCCCAGTCGAGCAGCTCGTCAGCACGCGAGTTCTGGATCGTCACCAGGTCGCCCGAACCGAACCACCACTTACCGCGGACGGCGCCTGCCATCTCGCGGTACAGGTCGATCGAGCGCTGGATGTTGATGCCCCATACGTTGTCGTCGATGTTCCAGAACATCCGCTTGCTCGACGATGCGACCTCAGCGACCACCTCGTCGATGGGGCGCATCCGAACCGTCCGCCCGAAGAACTCGTGCACGGAACAGAACGCGCAGGAGTGCGGACAGCCGCGGCTCGTGAAGAACGACCCGAACTGGTAGCGATCGGGCAGGAGGTCCGTTCTCGGTCGCGGCAGGTTCTCCAAAGGCGCGTACGGCCCGTCGTACCGGGGTTTCAAGGCGCCCGCTTGAGCGTCGTCGAGGATCGTCGCCCATATGGTCTCCGCCTCGCCGACGACGATCGAGTCCGCGTGCTGGGCCGCCTCGTGCGGCAGGGCGTGCACGTGGATCCCGCCGAGCACCACCGGGATTCCACGAGCGCGCAGCGCGTCAGCGGTCCGGTACGCCCACGGCGCTTGCGGGGTGAGCACGGTGATCCCCACCAGGTCCGCGGCACAGGTCATGGGGTCGAAATCACGTAGATTCGCGTCTACGAGAGTGATGTCGCACCCGGGCCTCACGGCGTCGGTAAGACCAGCCAAGTACTCGAGGACCGGTGGAGCGATCGGCAGACCTTTCGATTTCTGGCCGCCCTCACCGAACGGAGGGCTGATCAAGGTGATTCGCATCCGGCTCCCTTGGAAGGCTCCCTCGAGTGGATCAGTTCGGGATGAAGCTCATCCCGGGCTTGAGGTCGAGCACGAAGCGCGCCATGAGCTTCACGGCCGCATCCAAGTCCTTGAGCGAAAGCACCTCGGTCGGCGTATGCATGTAGCGCAGCGGGATCGAGACGAGAGCTGCCGCCTTGCCGCCGCGGGAGAGCTGGATGGCGTGCGCATCGGTTCCCGTGCCCCGCGGCTCGGCGCCGATCTGGTAGGGCACCTTCGCCGCCTCTGCGGCCGCGACGAGCAGTTCGAAGACGACCGGGTTGATGTTGGGGCCCCGTGCGATGATCGGGCCCTTGCCGCACTCCGCCTCGCCGTGCTTGCGCTTGTCGATATCCGGATAGTCGGTGGCGTGCCCGACCTCGAGCGCGATGCCTACCTGAGGGTCGACGCCCCACGCACTCGTGATGCCGCCGCGAAGACCGATCTCCTCCTGCACGGTTGCGGCGGCGGTGAGGTCGCCTGCGGGGCCGCCGGCTTTCTTGACCTCCTCGAGGACGCGCGCCGCGATCCATGCGCCCATCTTGTCGTCGAACGCGCGCGAGACCGCGAGCGAATCGCCGAAGGTCTCGAAGCCGACGGCGAACGTGATGGGGTCGCCGATACGCACGCGCGCCTTGACGTCATCGGCCGACAGGCCTAGATCGATGAAGAGCCTCTCGAGCTTCGTGACGTTCTTGCGCTCCTCTTCCTCGATGAGGTGGATGGGCTTACGACCCATGACGCCGAGCAGCGGGCCGTCTTCCGTGTGCACGTGCACGCGCATGCCCGGCAGTATCGCCGCGTCGACGCCTCCGATGGCCGAGAACGCGATGAACCCTTCCGGCGTGATGTAGTTGACCATCAGGCCGACCTCGTCGATGTGACCGGCGAGCATGACGCTCACACCGCCACGCCTCTTGCCCTTGAGGGTGGCATGGACAGAGCCCATGACGTTCGTCTCGATCGTGTCAGCGACCTTTGCAAGACGCCTGCGGAAGACCTCGGCCGCAGGCTGTTCGAAGCCCGAGGGCGATGGTGCCTCGACGAGCTCCTGGAGGAACGCAAGGTCCTTCTTTTGCATGGACATGCCCTTCTCTCGTATCGACTGCGCCACAGTCTAGCGCGAGCCGTCGGGCAAGCACACAGAGGGGTACAGATGCATAGTACCCGACGAGAGATGAGGCCACAGTGACGACGACCGCAGCTCCGCTTCTCCAAGTCGAGGGACTCCGCGTCTCGGTCGGCGGCCGTGAGATCCTCAAAGGCATCGACCTCACCGTCCGCCACGGCGAGACGCACGTCCTGCTCGGCCCCAACGGCGGCGGCAAGACCACGCTCCTGAACGCGCTGCTCGGCATGCCGGGCTACGAGGTGACCGACGGCTCCGTGCGCTTCGACGGGCGCGACCTTCTCGCCCTGTCCGTCGACGAGCGTGCGCGGGCCGGCATCGGTGTCGCGTTCCAGCGCCCGCCCGCAGTGCGCGGCATCACGCTCGCCACGATGATGCGCCTCGCGGCAGGCGGAGACCTCGATGGTGTGCGGGCACGCGAGATCGCTGAGATGCTCGACGTGACCCGCATGCTCGAGCGCGACGTCAACGCCGGCTTCTCGGGAGGCGAGGCCAAACGCGCAGAGATGGCGCAACTCCTCGCCCAAGAACCCGTGCTCGCGCTGTTCGACGAGCCGGAGAGCGGTGTCGACCTCGAGAACATCGCGGTGGTCGGAGCCGCGATGCAGAGGCTGCTCAAGGGCGAGAAGGCGAGCGACCCGAAACGCTCAGGGCTCATCATCACCCACACGGGCCACATCCTCGACTACGTGAACGCCGACGTCGGCCACGTGCTCTACGACGGACGTCTGGCCTGCGCGGGCAACCCCCGCGACGGTGCCCAGCGCCGCAGCCGCGCCGACAACCCCTGC
>FWPV01011921.1_pt1 | contig 13634 bp, 12 predicted proteins | sample 2228371 | NCBI WGS metagenome assembly FWPV01 (sample SAMEA103939776, study PRJEB20133) | metagenome | reverse complement strand
GGCGAAGGCCGAGGGGAAACCCGCAGGAGGGGGCGAGGAGAACACAGTTGGGATGCAGCCGCCGCCCAGGGGCGGCGGGAAATCCGGGGCCAAGGCCGAGGGGAAACCCGTGCGGGAAGCTGTGGCTGCCGGTTGCAGGAGGAAGCTTTTGTGCGCGGCCGGAGGGCGGGATGCGGGAGGGGGCGGAAAAGGGGTATTGTGTTCCTGTTCCCTGTCTCATGGAGCTTCCGAGGGTCTATCCGATCGTGGACACGGGCGCGCTGGCGCGGCGGGGCCGGGATCCGCTGTGGTTCGCCGAGGCGCTGCTGGAAGGCGGCGCGCGCATTCTGCAGCTGCGGCACAAAGGACATTATTCGCGCGCCGTGTTTGAAACGGCTTCGCAGCTGGCTGTTTTATGCCTGCGCGCGGGGGTGCGGCTGGTGATCGACGACCGAGCCGACATTGCGGCGCTGCTCGACGCCGGAGTGCATCTGGGGCAGAACGATCTGCCGCCCGCACTGGCGCGGCGGGTGCTGGGCGAGGCGCGGATTCTGGGTTTTTCGACGCACAACGAAGAGCAGTTGCGCGCGGCTGCGGCGGAGCCGGCGGACTATCTGGCCATCGGACCGGTGTTCGAGACGCTGTCGAAGGAAAATCCGGATCCGGCGCTGGGGCTGGAGCGGCTGCCCGGGCTGCGCGCGCTGACGGAGAAGCCGCTGGTGGCGATCGGGGGCATCACGAGGGAGCAGGCGCGGGCGGTGCTGCGCACGGGGATCGACTCGATCGCCGTGATCGGGGACCTGATGCCGGCGGAGATGACGAAGGCGACCGTCCGGGAGCGCATGGAAGAATGGACCGCACTGACACGGTGACGCAGACGGGGCTGGTTCAGCGGCTGGGGCTGCTGGATTCGACGACGATCGTGATGGGCTCGATGATCGGCAGCGGCGTGTTCATCGTGTCGGCGGACATCGCGAGGCAGGGGGGCTTTCTGGTGCTGCTGATGGCGACGTGGGCGGCGACGGCGGTGCTGACGATGATCGCGGCGCTGAGCTACGGGGAGCTGGCGGCGATGATGCCGCGCGCGGGCGGGCAGTATGTGTACCTGCGCGAGGCGTTCGGACCGCTGTGGGGGTTTCTGTACGGCTGGACGCTGTTCGCGGTGATTCAGTGCGGCACGCTGGCGGCGGTGGCGGTGGCGTTTGCGAAGTTTCTGGGCGTCTTCGTGCCGGCGGTGTCGGCGGATGCGTGGCTGGTGAAGATCGGACCGGCGGGGATCAACACGCAGATGCTGGTGGCGATCGGGCTGATCCTGGCGCTGACGTGGCACAACACGCGGGGCATCGAAGCCGGGGCGAGAGTGCAGAACATTTTCACGATTGCGAAGATCGGCGCGCTGGCGGGGCTGATTGCGGCGGGCGTGTCTTTCGGGCGGCAGACGGAGGCGATGGATCGAAATTTCGGGCGGTTCTGGGAGGTTCCTTTCAGCGCGTGGGACGCGGTGCGGCTGACGGCGGTGGCGATGGTGGGAGCGCTGTTCAGCTCGGACGCCTGGAACAACGTGACGTTCACGGCGGGCGAAGTGAAGAACCCGAAGCGGAATCTGCCGCTGTCGCTGGCTCTGGGCGTGGGCATTGTGTCGGTGATCTATTTGGCGTGCAATCTGGTGTACCTGATGGCGCTGCCGCTGGAAGCGATTCAGAACGCGCCGGAAGACCGGGTGGCGACGGCGGTGATCGGACAGATTCTGGGACCGGCGGCGACGCAGGTGATGGCGCTGGCGGTGATGGTGTCGACGTTCGGCTGCCTGAACGGAATGATCTTCGCGGGGGCGCGCGTATATTATGCGATGGCGCGCGACGGGCTGTTCTTCGAGGCGGCGGGGCGGGTGAACGAGAAGAGCCACACGCCGAACCACAGCCTGTGGATGCAGGGGGCGTGGGCGGCGTTCCTGACGCTGACGGGCCGTTACAGCGATCTGCTGGACTATGTTATCTTCGCTGTTTTGCTGTTCTACATCCTGACGATCGCAGGGCTGTTCGTGCTCCGGCGCACGCGCCCTGACGCCGAGAGGCCGTACCGCGCCTTCGGCTATCCGCTGCTGCCTGCGGCCTACATCGCGGCGGCGGCGTTCATCGAACTGATGCTGCTTCTGTACAAGCCCAGCTATACATGGCCCGGCCTGCTGATCGTGCTGACGGGCATCCCGGTGTATCTGGCGTGGCGGAAGCGGCGCGATTCCAGCATGAGGAGCGAGGCATGAGTCTGTTCGCCCGCAAGCCCCTTGAGAAGATCCTAAAAGAATCGAGCGCCGATGCGCACGGGCACTCGCTGAAGCGGACGCTGACGGCGACGCAGCTGGTGGCGCTCGGCATCGGCGCCATCATCGGCGCCGGCATCTTTTCGCTGACCGGCGTGGCGGCGGCGCAGCACGCCGGGCCGGCCGTGGTCTACAGTTTCGTGCTGGCGGCGGTGGCCTGCGCCTTTGCGGGCTTCTGCTACAGCGAATTCGCCACGATGATTCCGGTGGCGGGCAGCGCGTACACGTACGCGTACGCGACGATGGGCGAGCTGCTGGCGTGGATCATCGGCTGGGCGCTGGTGCTGGAGTATGCGATCGGGGCGGCGACGGTGTCGGTGTCGTGGTCCGGCTACATGGTGTCGATTCTGGAGTCGTTCGGCATCCATCTGCCGGAGCACCTGATCCACTCGCCGTGGGATCCGGCTCCAGGGATGATCAACCTGCCGAGCGTGATCATCATCATGATCATTTCGACGATCCTGATCATCGGCATTCAGGAGTCGGCGCGGTTCAACGCGCTGATCGTGGCGATCAAGCTGGCCGTGGTGGTGCTGTTCATCGGGCTGGGGTACTTCTTCATCAACTACGAGAACTACAAGCCGTTCCTGCCGGAGAACACGACGGGCAAGTTCGGCGAGTTCGGCTGGACGGGCGTGCTGGCGGCGGCGGGGCAGATCTTTTTCGCCTACATCGGATTCGACGCGGTGTCGACGGCGGCGCAGGAGGCGCGGAATCCGAAGCGGGACATGCCGATCGGCATCGTCGGCTCGCTGGCCATCTGCACGGTGCTCTACATCCTGTATGCGGCGGTGCTGACGGGCGTCGTCAACTACAAGGAGCTGAACGTGGCGGCGCCGCTGGCGGTGGCGGTGGACCGGATGAAGAGCGTGCCGTGGCTGGGCTTCCTGATGAAGCTGGGGTCGCTGGCGGGGCTGACGTCGGTGATGCTGGTGATGCTGCTGGGGCAGTCGCGCGTGTTCTATTCGATGTCGCGCGACGGGCTGCTGCCGGAGATGTTCAGCGAGCTGCACGCGAAGTTCGCCACGCCGTGGAAGTCGAACCTGCTGCTGATGGTGTTCGTGGCGACGCTGGGGGCGTTCACGCCGATCCAGCAGCTGGGCAATCTGACCTCGATGGGGACGCTGTGGGCGTTCACGCTGGTGTGCGCCGGGGTGATCATCATGCGGCGGACGCATCCGGAGACGCCGCGGCCGTTCCGGACGCCGATGGTGCCGCTGGTGCCTGTGCTGGGCATGCTGTTCTGCCTGCTGCTGATGTTCAGCCTGGACCGGATCACGAAGATCGCCTTCTTCGCGTGGATGATCGCCGGGCTGGCGGTGTACTTCAGCTACAGCCGGAGCCGGAGCCACCTGCAGCGCGGGCTGATGGAAGAGGCGGCGCGGACGAAGTAGGGCGGAACATTTCCGATTGATTCTGTTCCGGAGGGCGCGATGGGGCGGGCGCGGCTGATCGAGATCGAATGGCCGGAGTTCGGCCTGGCGGCGGCGCCGCCGGACTGGCGGGTTTCGCGCGAGGAGTACGCGCGGCGGCTCGGGCGGCTGCGGGAACGGATGGCGGAGGAGCGGCTGACGCACTTCGCCGTCTACGGGGACCGGGAGCACTTCGCGAACCTGCAGTGGCTGACGGGGTTCGACCCGCGGTTCGAAGAGGCGCTGCTGATCGCCGGGCTCGACGGCAAGCCCCTGCTGCTGGCGGGCAACGAGTGCATGAACTATGCGCCGGCGGCGCCGCCGGTGGCGGCGGGCGACATCGTGCTGGAACGGCACCCGGAGCTGTCGCTGCCGGATCAGCCTCGCGAGGGCGGACGTTGTCTGGCGGAGATCCTGAAAGATTGCGGCGTCGATGCGCACTCGCGCGTGGGCGTGGCGGGCTGGAAGCCGCTGGCGCCGCCGCAGCGGCTGGACCTGCCCTCGTTTCTGGCCGACGAGCTGCGTTTCGCCGCCGGCTATGAGAACGTGCTGAACCGGACGCGCCTGCTGATCGAGTTGCGGCAGGAGGCGGCGCCCGGGGAGATCGCGTTTTTCGAGTGGACGCAGACGCTGGCCAGCGAGGGGATGAAGCGCGTGCTGCGGGCGCTGCGGCCGGGCGCGATGGACTACGAGCTGCTCGAAGAAGCGCGCTACAACGGGGTCCCGCTCGGCTGCCACATGACGCTGAAGTGCGGCAACAACCGGGCGAGCCTGGCCAGTGCGCGGGGGGAGCGCGTGGTGCGCGGCGGGCGGTTTTCCTGCGGCATCTGCTACTGGGGCGCCAACTGCTGCCGGTGCGGCTGGGTGGCCGAGAGCGCGGCGGACCTGCCGGAAGCGGCGCAGGGCTATGTGGAAGAGTTCGCCGGGCCGTACTTCGAGGCCATGGGGGCGTGGTTCGGGGCGCTGAAGATCGGCGCCACGGGAGGAGAACTCTGGCGGGCGATCCACGAGCGGCTGCCGTTTGAGAGGTTCGGCGTGTTTCTCAATCCCGGGCATCTGATCCATTTCGACGAGTGGCTGTCGGCGCCGGCGCATGAAGGATCCGCGGAGCAGCTGCGGAGCGGCATGGTGATGCAGGCGGACGTGATTCCGTCGCATCCGGTGTTCTATTCGTCGCGGATGGAGGACGGCTACCTGCTGGCCGATGGGGGGCTGCAGGCCGATCTGAACCGGCTGGATCCGCAGCTGATGGAGCGGTGCCGGAAGAGGAGGGAGTTCCTGCGGGGGACGCTGGGGCTGCCCGTGCATGACGATGTCCTGCCGCTGGGAAACCTGTGCGGGATCGTGCCGCCCTTCCTGCTGCGGCCGCAGACCGTTTTTGCGCTATGCTGAGGCAAGCCCCGCATGGAAAGGAAGGGGTTCTGCATGATGCGACGCATGATGATCACAGCCGCGGCGGCGGCGATTTTCGCTCTGTGCCTGCCGGGCGCGGAGAAGCCGAATTTTTCAGGGGTCTGGAAGCTGAACAACGCGAAGTCCGATTTCGGGCCGATGCCCGGCGGACCGGACAAGTTCGAGCGGACGATCGACCACAAGGAACCGAACCTGAAGATGACCACGGTTCAGGCGTTCCAGGGACAGGAGCGCTCCAGCGACATGGAGTACGTCCTGGACGGGAAGGAAAAGACCGTGGAGACGCCGATGGGGCCGATGAAGGTGACGCCGGTGTGGAAAGGGGACACCCTGGAGATCACGGTGAAGCGGGACTTTCAGGGCAACGAGATCAAGTCGGTGGAGACCTGGAGCCTGTCCGAGGGCGGCAAGGTGCTGACGGTGAAGACGGACATCAGCACGCCGCAGGGCGACTTTTCGCTGAAGTTCGTCATGGACAAGCAATAGGAAGTTCTTTGTTTTCCTGATGCCAGGGGCCGGAGCGGAGCATCGTTCAGGTATGGCCTTGCCGGTCCTGGGCAAGAACCTGCTCGAACGACCCAACCACAGCTTCCGCTTCTACGACACCCTCATTGTCATTTTTGTCACCGTTCTGCTGATTTCGAACCTGATCGGGCCGAAGATCTGCGCGATCGGGCCCTTCCGGATCAGCGGGGCGCAGCTGCTTTTCCCGATCACCTACATTTTCGGGGACATTTTCACCGAGGTGTACGGGTACGCGGGCTCGAGGCGCGCCATCTGGCTGGGGTTCTTCGGGTCGGCGCTGATGGCGGTGTTCGGGATGATCGTGGTGTGGCTGCCGCCGGCGCCGGACTTCCGCCACCAGGAGGCGTTCGAGGTGGTGTTCGGGTTTGTGCCTCGGATGGTGGCGGCGAGCCTGCTGGCGTACTGGGCGGGCGAATTCGCCAACTCTTACGTGATGGCGAAGATGAAGGTCTGGAGCCGGGGGCGGGCGCTGTGGATGCGGACGATCGGTTCGACGGCGGTGGGGCAGCTGGTGGATTCGGTGGTGGTGATGACGGTGGCGTTCGCCGGGCGGGAATCCTGGGCCACGATCGGCAACCTGATCTTCAGCGGGTATCTGGGCAAGGTGCTGTACGAGGCGGCGATGACGCCGGTGACCTACCTGGTGGTGAACGGTCTGAAGCGCGCGGAGGGGGTGGATGTGTACGACGTGGCGACGAACTTCAGTCCGTTCGCCTCGGGAACAGAAGGCGAAACCTTCGTGCCGCTGGAACCGCAGGCGGAAGCGAGCGGGGCGGACTGAAACCGCCCGGCGATTGCGGGCATCCATCTTCAGGAAGTTGGGTTACACTGAAAGTGGTGCAAGCCCTGGGACTGGCACTGGTTCGTCCAAGCCACGCGGTGGGGAGTGTGCGATGAAGCGACCTGCTTTCTACGCTTTCGTGGTAGCGCTGGTCCTGCTGGCTCCGGCGGCGGACACGGCGTTGGCGCAGAGAAGGAGCCGCAACGCGGACAACGGGCAGCGGGAGACGCTGGCCCGGCCGATGACGGAGAAGGAGAAGCGCCGTCAGGCGGAGCGGCTGCGCAAGGAGCTGGAAACGCCGTACCGGAAGTGGCTGGAGGAAGACGTCGTCTACATCATCACTGATGAAGAGAGGCGCGCCTTCAAGAACCTCCAGACCGACGAAGAGCGCGAGCAGTTCATCGAGCAGTTCTGGCTGCGGCGGGATCCGACTCCGGACACGATGGAGAACGAGTACAAGGAAGAGCACTACCGCCGCATCGCCTACGCCAACGAGCGCTTCGCCTCGGGCATTCCCGGCTGGAAGACCGACCGCGGCCGCATTTATATTACGTTCGGTCCTCCGGACGAGATCGAGTCCCGCCCCTCCGGCGGCACGTACGAGCGCCCCTGGGAAGAAGGCGGCGGCACGACCGCAGTGTATCCGTTCGAGAAATGGCGCTACCGTTACCTGGAAGGCGTCGGCATGCAGACGGACATCGTCATCGAGTTCGTCGACAAATCGATGACGGGCGAGTACCGGATGACGATGGACCCGAGCGAGAAGGACGCGCTGCTGATGGTGCCGGGCGCGGGTCTGACGCTGATGGAGCAGATGGGGCTCGCCGACAAGGCGGACCGCTTCAACCGCACGGACGGCACGCGGCTGGGCGTGGGCAACTCGCCGCTGCCGGCGCGGATGAACCAGTTCGAGCGGCTGCAGCAGTTCGCCGACCTGCAGAAGGCGCCGAAGATCAAGTTCCGCGACCTGGAGGCGCAGGTCAACTCGCGCATCCTGTACAACCTGCTGCCGATGCAGGCGCGGGCGGACTTCTTCCCCACGACGACGTCGACGGTGCTTTCGACGATCACGCTGCAGTTCAACCGCAAGGACCTGCAGTTCAAGCAGGAGGGCGACATCTCGAAGGCGATTGTGAACATCTACGCGCGCATCACTTCCATGACGCGCCGCGTGGTGAACGTCTTTGAAGACGTGGTCGCCATCGAGGTGCCGACGTCGATGCTGCAGGAGGCGGCGCAGGGCATCTCGATCTACCAGAAGGCGATTCCGCTGCCGCCGGGCATGTACCGGCTGAACGTGGTGGCCAAGGACGTCGTGGGCGGCAACATGAACAACTACGAGATGGCGCTGAACGTGCCGCGGATGGAAGAGGACGTTCTGTTCGCCAGCTCGCTGGTTCTGGCTGATGTTCTCGAGAAGGTGCCGACGCGCAGCATCGGCACGGGGCAGTTCGTGATCGGGACGTCCAAGGTGCGCCCGCGGGTGAACGAAACGTTCCGCCGCAACGAGAAGATGGGCATTTACATGAAGCTCTACAACTTCGAGGCGGATGAGAAAACGGGCAAGCCGGTGGGCGAGGTGACCTACGAGATCGTCCGGGATTCGGACAACAAGCCGGTGCTGGAGTTCACCGAGGATGCCGCTTCGCTGGACGGGTCGGCGTCTCAGGCGACGATCGAGAAGCTGCTCCCGCTGGCGAACTTCGAACCCGGGAAGTATACTTTGAAGGTCAAGGTGACCGACAAGCTCAAGAACACGAGCTTGACGCAGTCGGCGCAGTTCACTGTTCTCTAGCCGTGCCGGCGCGCCTGGCGGAAAGCCGGGCAGCCGGACGCGGGATGAAGCCATGCACCGTACCGCCGCGCTGGCGCTGATCGCACTGCTGGGTGCTTCACCGGGATTGATGCGCGCAGCCGAACTGAACGTGTTCGGCGCCATCAGCGGGCAGGTGCGCAACGCAGCCGGGGTGGGGCAGATGGGGGCGGTGGTGCAGGTGATCAACCGCTCGGAGCGGGTGGTGCAGCGGACGCTGGCGGGTCCGGACGGGTGGTTCCGCGTCGAGGGTCTTCCTCCGGACACGTATTCGGTCCGCGTGACGCTGGCGAGCTTCGTTCCCGCGCTGCGCAACCATATCGTGGTGCGCCCGGGCGTGGAGAGCTTCCTCCAGATTCAGCTGTCGCAGCTGTTCAGCTCGATCGAGCTGGTCTACATGGCGCCGGGGCAGACGGGGCTGCTGAGCGAAGACTGGAAATGGGTGCTGCGGTCCTCGGCGGCGACGCGTCCCGTGCTGCGCCTGTTGCCGCAGCAGCCCTCGTGGCAGCAGACGGCGTCGGTGGCGCGGAGCGCTTCGGCGCTGGGGCCGATGCGCGGCGTCGTGAAGCTATCCGGCGGGGATGGCGCCTCCGTGCCAACCCTGGGCAGCGAGCCCGAGCTGGGCACGGCGTTCGCTCTGGCCACGTCCCTGTTCGGCAACAACGAGTTCCGCGTGAGCGGCAATGTGGGCTACGCCTCGACATCCGGGGCGCCGACGGCGGGCTTCCGGACCACGTATACGAGGACCGGAGACGGGCTGGCGCCGACGCCGGAGGTCGAGCTGACCGTGCGGCAGGCGGCGCTGCGGCAGGCGGGCATGGGCTTCCTGCACGGGCAGGGTGCAGCCGCTGAAATGCCGGTGCTGCGGACGATGTCGGTGCGCGTGGGCGACCGCATGGATCTCGCGCCGGGCGTGCAGCTGACCTACGGAACGATGCTCGAGTCGGTGGTGTTTCTCGACCGGCTGAATCTGCTGAGCCCGTATGCGCGGCTGACGTGGGATCTGGGCGAGATGGGCGTCATCGAGTCGGGCTTTGCCAGCGGCGCTCCTGCCTACGAACTGATCACGGGCGAAGGGTCGCTGCAGGACGGACTGACGGGGCTGGCGATCTTCCCGCGCGTGTCGCTGCGCGGCGGGCAGGCTCGCGTGCAGAAGAGCCAGTCGCTGGAGCTCGGCTACCGGAAAGTGGCGGGTTCACGGACTTTTGCCGCGGCTCTGTATCAGGATGCGTTGCGGGACGCGGCGCTGATGGCATCCGGCGCGGCGATCTTCGCGCCGGGCGAGCTGCTGCCGGATCTGGCCTCCTCGAGCTACGTCTTCAACGTGGGCGATTACCGCGGCTTCGGCTACATGGCATCGTTGACGCAGGAGCTGTGGAACGCCTGGAGCGCCGGCTTCGCCGCCGGGGCGTCTTCGATGCTGATCCAGGATGGCGGCGGCGCGGCCACGGGGGCGGCGGACGTGCGCGGATGGGTTCGGCCGGTGCGGCGGCCGTGGGCGTCGCTGCGGCTGGCGGGCGCGGTTCCGCGGACGGGGACGCGGATCACGACCTCCTACCTGTGGACGCCGGGCGGGTCGGCGGGGCTCGGTCATGCCTTCCTGACGCAGCAGTGGCAGCCGCAACTGGGCCTGAATGTGATGCTGCGGCAGCCTCTGCCCGTCTCGGCCGGGCCGGGACGGCTTGAAATGACGGCCGAGCTGCGGAACCTTCTGGCGCAGGGCTATCTGCCGGTTTCGTCTCCGGACGGCCGCCGCCTGTGGCTGATTCAGCTGCCGAGGGCCGTGCGCGGCGGCATCAGCTTCATCTTCTAGCCTTCCTCGCTTCTCTCTGGCACCCAGTGCAGCCGCGCTTTCTGTTCAGAACGGGCGGAGTCCGGCGCCGGCAGGCGGTGATAGAATCGGGCGGGAATTTTCCATGGACCGGCGTGCGTTTCTCATGACCACTCTCTCTGCGGCCGCCGATGCGCCGGAGGTCCGCGTGGCAGTGATCGGCACGGGCAACCGCGGAACCGGGCTGCTGCGCACGGCTCTGCGCGCGCCCGGCGTTGAAATCACGGCTGTTTGCGATTTGAACGAAGAGGCGGCTTCCCGCGCAGCCGGCATCGCCGCTGAGGCGACAGGCCGGAGGCCGCGCGTGTTCGCCGGCACGGAATCCGCCTGGCGCGGCGTGCTGGAGCTCGAACGGATCGACGCCGTCCTGATTGCCACGCCCTGGCAATGGCATGCGCCGATGGCCGTCGAGTCGATGCGCGCGGGCAAGTACACCGGCGTCGAGGTGCCCATTGCGCTGACCTACGAGGAGTGCTGGCAGCTGCTCGAGACGTGGGAGAAAACCGGCACGCCGTGCATGATGATGGAGAACTGGAGCTTCCGGCGCGACAACCTGGCCGTGCTGAACATGATCCGGCGCGGGCTGTTCGGCCGGATGGTGCACTGCCACTGCGCCCACTCGCACGACTGCGTCGACCACTGGTTCTTCGACCGCGAAGGGCGGATGCGGTGGGGCGGCGAGTTTCTCGCCAAAAGGAACGCTGATCAATACCCGACGCACTCGCTGGGTCCGGTGCTGAGCTGGCTCGACATCAACTGCGGCGATGCGTTCGACACGCTGTCGTCGCACGCGACCGCGTCGCTTGGTATCAACGAGTATTTCCGCCGCCGTTTCGGCCCCGATCACCCGTTCGCCCGGCAGCAGTGGAAGCAGGGAGACATCGTCACCAGCGTGGTCCGGACGAAGATGGGCAAGACCATCGTCATCAACTACGACATGCAGCTGCCGCGGCCTTATGACAACCGCTGGATGGTGCAGGGCACGCTCGGACTGTACGATGAAGCGCGCAGCGCCGTCTACATCACCGGCCGCTCGCCGAAGTACCACGAGTGGGAGCCGTTCGCGCCCTATCAGGAAGAGTTCGACCACGCCTGGTGGAAGGCGATGCAGAAACCGCAGACGGGTTCTGATCCGCTGGCCGCGGGCCACGGCGGAACCGATGACCTGGAGGTCCGGCTGTTCCTCGACGCGGCGCGGCGGAAGTCCGCCCTGCCGCTGGACCTGATCGACTCGCTGACGATGAGCGCGGTGATCCCGGCGAGCGAGGAGTCGATTGCGAAAGGGGGCGCTCCCGTGCCGTATCCCGATTTCAGCCGGGGACAGTGGCGCGCGCGCAAGCCGTATTTCGGGCTTGTGTCCTGAACCCGGTGCGTCCTGCTGAGCCGCGGGCTGAACACCGTCGGACACGGACACTGAGCGGCGCCGCCGGGGCGCGCGCTCCGCGCCTTTGCGTCCGGCGCGCGGAACCGCTGAAGCAAAAAGGGCGCCCTCTGCCGAGGGCGCCCCGTTGGCTGCGGCTCAGGCGGAACTCAGTCCATTTCCTTGGCGCGCTTCTTGCGGCTGCGCTTGCGCGCCAGCGCCTGCTTGAGGCGGCGTTTCTCGCCGGGCTTCATGTAGTAGGAGTGTTTCTTGATCTCCTTGATGATGTCCTCCTGCTGCACCTTGCGCTTGAAGCGGCGCAGGGCGCTTTCCAGGGTTTCCCCTTCCTGGACGATCACTTCGGCCATGGCTCGAATCACCTCCTCTCCGGCGCGGCAGCGCCTGAACTTTCAGGATAGCGCATGGCGGCGGCGCGGAGCGCCCCCTTTCCGCCGCCGCCCGGATCTGATAAACAGACAGCGAGGTCTCATTTCGAGAAGGAGATTCCCATGTCTTCACGGCTTGTGCAGATTGGCGAACCGTCGCGCCGGTCGTTTCTGCAGACCTGCGCGGGATGCGCGGCGTGGCTCGCCGGCGGATGCGCGGGCGCGGCGGCGGCGTCCAGCGCGCTGCTTCCCAAAGAGAAAGCGCGCGTCCGGCTCGTGTTCGTCCACCCCGATCCGAAGATCGAAGGCTGGCCGTATCAGGGCTACGATTACGAGTCGCGGAAGAAGATGATCCTCGGCCGGCTGGAGCGCGGCTGCCCGGAAATCGAGCTGTCGCCCGTGACGATGACCTGGGTGGAAGAGGCCGAAAAAATGCTGGCCGCCGACGAGGGGAAGGGCATCGACGGCTACGCCGTGTACATCCTCGGAATTCCTTCCAACGCTTCCCGCGCCATCGCGATGAGCGGCAAGCCGGCGGTGCTGATCGACGATCTGTACGGCGGCACGGGGGCGTTTCTCGGCCACTACCCGGCGGCGCGGAAGGCCGGCAAGCCGGTGACCGGCGTCTCCTCGACGCGGATCGAGGACGTCTGCGAGGCCATCAACACGTTCGCGGTGATCCGCAAGCTGAAAGCGTCGAAGATCCTCGTCGTGACGCCGCGCGACATGCAAAAGACGATCGACGCCATCCGCACGAATCTCGGGCCGGAGATCGTCAGCATTCCCGCCGATGAGCTGAACGCCGCCTGGAAAGGAACAGGCGCAGGCGTGGATGCGGCGCGCCGACCGCGTGGTGGAGCCGAAGCCCGACGAGATCCGCAACAGCGCGGCGATGTATCTGGGCATGGCCTCGCTGGTGGAGAAGCACAGGGCGCAGGCGATCGCCGTCGACTGCCTGGAGCTGTTCTACAAGCAGAAGATGTTCGCCTACCCGTGCCTCGGCTTCTTCCAGATGAACAACGACGGCCTTGTGGGGGCGTGCGAAGCCGATCTGACGAGCGCCTCGACGATGCTCCTGCTGCGCTATCTGACCGGCCGCGCGAGCTACATCTCCGATCCCGTGATCGACACGGCGAAGAACCAGATCATCTACGCGCACTGCGTGGCGCCGTCGAAGGTGTACGGTCCCGACGGACCGGAGTGCGCCTACGAGATCCGCGACCACAGCGAGGACCGCAAGGGCGCGGCCATCCGCTCGATTCTGCCTCTGGGCGAAACGCTGTCCACGCTCGAGTTCGTCTCGCCCGCGAAGACCGTGGTGTTCCACCTGAGCCGCGCTGTGGACAACCTGGAAGAGGACCGCGCCTGCCGCACCAAGCTGGTGGCCGAAGTGCGCGACGCTCGGCGGCTGATGGAAGGCTGGGACTTCGGCTGGCACCGCGTCACCGTTTACGGCGACTGGAAGACGCAGGTGGCGCACACGGCCGCCCTGCTCGGCTGGAAGTTCGTCGAAGAGGGCTGAGCGGCGTTACTTCTTCCAGCAGGTGACCGTGATCTCGACGCGCGCCGGACCGACGAGCTGCGCGCCGCCGACCGTGGTCCGCGCCGGGCGCGGCTCGGGGAAGTAGGTCATATAGACCTTGTTCATGCGGTCGAACAACGAGATGTCGGTGAGGTGGACCTGCACCGAGACGGCGTCGGCGAAGGTGTAGCCGGCCTTGTCGAGCACGGCCTTGACGTTTTCCAGAGTCTGCTTCACTTCGTCTTCGAACGACTCCGGGTATTTGCCGTCCTTGTCGCGGCCCACCTGACCG
>FWPV01011920.1_pt1 | contig 13636 bp, 6 predicted proteins | sample 2228371 | NCBI WGS metagenome assembly FWPV01 (sample SAMEA103939776, study PRJEB20133) | metagenome | reverse complement strand
ACTAACTTGTTTCGGTAATGGAATTCTTATTTTTTTCTTTTGTATGTTTTTCATTTTTATATTTCTAAATTTGATAAGGAAAATAGGATATCAGGAATAAATGTCAAGCGGTATTAAACACAAAACCCGAACATTTTGAAGGTTGTCGCCTTGCTCAGTTGTTCGGGTGACAAACGAGGTTAATCACTTCCTCAATATGTCGTTCATTAGTAGAATGTCAAATTAAATATTATATTTTAAAAATTAAAGAATTTTTTTTTATGGCTTATATGCAATTTTTCCTAACTATCAAATGTTATAATGATAAAAACGCATCTCGCTTTAAGATGAATAAATTAAAAACAATCATCAAGCTTATACCGCTGATATTTACTTTTACCAAACCTGATTCTGCCGTAACTCTGACAGAATCACAAATTCAATTCAGAACATTCAGACATGCTGTGGGTTCTGACTACTCTCTTCAAAATGACACTTTCAGCTCTGATATTGTAAATCGCACTTACAAATCCCTGATAATAGAAAACGAGTATCTCAAAGTAACTCTTGTCCCTGATTGGGGCGGCCGAATAATTTCTATGATTTACAAGCCAACCGGACATGAACAGCTATATCAGAATCCGGTAGGACGGCCATACGGTCCTCAATGGGATGCTTTTTATTACGACTGGCTTATGCTGTGGGGAGGAATATTTCCGACATTTCCGGAACCTGAACATGGAAAGGCATGGTGCCGCCCATGGGTTTATGCCATAACAAGCAATACCCCTAAAGAGGTTTCTGTAAAAATGACCTTTACTGACACCATTAATTACCCAAAGCATCCTCCTCAATTTAAATACGGAATCACCTATATTACATGTAATTTTGAAGTATCTCTTGAGGCAGGCACTTCCGCATTAAAAACATCAGTATCACTTGTCAATCCTAATAACAACGATGTCTCTTATGAATACTGGACAAATGTCGGTGCGGCGCCAGGTTCCGACCCTGGAAAAACCAGATGCGATGATCAAACCGAAATCGTAGGTCCTATTAGTACAGTAAAAATAAGTACCGACTGGGCCGACATCAGAAAGGTAGAACAGCCTTTGAATAATGACATGTTTCGTTTTGAAAAGTTACGATGGTATAAAAACTGGACAAACGATGGAATCGTATATGCATGGCCGGTGAACGGCAATTTCTGGGGCGCGCTAAATCACAAAAACAAAGAAGCAATAATAAGGATTGCCGACAATACAAAGACGCCGGGATTGAAATTATGGGGATTCGGTTATAATCAGAGCCGTTCGGTTAACCCTGAAAACCCTTCCGAATATCGACGTCCTTTCATCGAAATGTGGGCGGGTGTATCGAAAGAATTCTTTACTCCGGCAATACTCCGGAGGCGCGATTCGCTGCAGTTTGATGAATACTATACACCAACGGTCGGACTGAACTCTTTTACACATGCCAATAAATATGCTGTAGTCAATATCAGTACGGACAAATCAAAATACGACGGCAATGTCGACCGCCAGGTTGCAGTCTCATGCGGCTATTTTGTAACCAGACCTGCAGATACAGTAACGATTAGAATCAGATTCAGGGGAAACGAGAAATACGTAACCATATATGAAGTCACCACATCACATCAGACAGGTAATCCATATAACGAGATATTCAGAAATATTCCTGTGAAGGATCTCTGCAGTGATATAAAAATTCTGTCATTCGAGATACTCTCCGCTGATAGGGTTTTAATAAATGCCGAGATGCCGGTATCGATTTCAAATGCAGGAACCTGTGATGTCTCATCGTGCAGGGAAACCGGCAGATATACAATCAATAAAACTTCATACAAACCGTTTTCATTCAATTTTTATACGATAAATGGCACCTACTTTGGAACCGGTACTCAAAAAAATTCAGTATTACTGTCAAAACCGGCCGTATTTCTTGCAATCGACAATAACGGAATTTGTAAACGTATGGTTATGTTGCAAGGAAAGAAGAAAAAAATACGAACATGGAATTCAGAAGATAAACATTTAGGCGGTTTATAATAATATCATCAAACGATCGTATTTATTGCATCCGTTCTGTAAATCCATACTTCTAATTCAAATCAAGTAATAAAACCTAAATTCGTCAGTTGATAAAAAAATCAAATTTATTAACAATAATATCAATAACTTACTCAACTGCATCACATTTGGAAAAAATCGTATCAAGTTTTATGTCAATACGTATAACCAATAAGTTATAACTTAATGATTTTCAACTGATGAATTTAGGTTTTATCTGTCAAGAATGTCCATTTCAACCGGCGCACCGGAGTCCGCAAAGCGCAGAGAAAATCAGAGAAAATAAACCAACCGGTTTATGACATACCAGTAAACATATATTCCGATGTATATGAAACTGACGATAGGTAAAATGGTTTACTAAGGCAACTTACGTCAAAAGATTGAATAAAGAGATTTTTGTTCTGCGTCCTCGGCGGTTCTCTGCGCTCTATGCGTTAAAAAGAAAACATACCCAAGGATCAGGCTGTTTGATGTTATTTTGTGACTTCATTCCTTATATGTTTCAGGATTTTTCATACATGCAAATATTCGTTTTCTAAATATGGATTGACTGAACGGATTCGTTAAATTGAAAAACGAATTGTGTATCAACGATCTTTTGCGAAAAGTATTCCGAGCGAAACGGTATTTGAAAAAAAACGTTCCTTGTATGGTCGCGCATAAAGCGGAAAGAGGTCGCGATGCGTCATTCTGTTTACAGGCTGCCAGAATCTGAAAATATAATTAACAAACACTCCGCTGGTCGGAGATAATGCTATTTCGATACCGCTGCCCGCTGCTATACTAAAACCTGCTACTCCCCCTTCTTCAAGCCTGGAATCTCCTTCTACCCTGCGGCGTCTGGGATCGTCTATGATACGCAACTCTTCTTTAAGTGTCGTATAATGTACTCCGCCTCCAAGTGCGGCGTACATCCATAACGCCGAAGCCAAACGAAACGGTAACTGAAATATAGGTTCAACCCCCAGATGGTACATCAAAGAATGGAGTTCCAGAGGAGGATTTGTTCCGTCGACCAACGTTAGATCAGCTACGGTGTCCTCGATTGCTTTTCCGTATTCGAATTGCATCGGTAAAGCCAATCTGAGTCCGTATTTCAGAGCAAAATTCCTTCCACCCGACACTCCGAGCGACCATAAAATGTTGCGTCGTACATATTCGGTTCTGTCGTTCCCGAAATCAATAAATCCATAGCGATTGTGTACGCCTGTGACTGCTGCAATGAAATAATGATTATCGGCGGGCGTACGTGGGTACACCGCTCCACCGGCGACTAACATCAATGCTCCACTTTTTATAATATGCAAAAAGTAATCCCACCGCACTGATATCGTCGCTAATGGAAACCTCAAAAATTTTATAAATCGGCGAAAATTATTTTCGAGATGAGGCTTTTTTCTTTGTTAGTCCGCCGGTTTTAACTTTTACTGTAGTAGTAGAAGTTGTCGATGTCTTTGCCGTATTTTTAGGTTGAACAGAAGATGCTTCTATTGATCCGAGAATCTCTTTTTCTGCCTGAAACCAGTCGTCCAAATGATATCCGTGAACTCCTCCTCTGGCTTGAAAGATTTCATAAGCGCGTTTTGCGATTTTTTCATGCAGGCTTTCCATATTTTCCTCCTTTAAGACGGTGTTTGTAAATGGAGTCTTTTTGTATCCCGCTATATATGCTCCTATAAAAAATACAAATAGGAATAGAAGTATAAATCATTGTAGAAAAAATTTCAAGAATAAAATTAATTTAATATATGCAGGCAGCACTTCAAAAGAAGTGCCGCCTATACGTAAGGTATAAAATTAGTCGGCAACCGTAAACATACCTTTCTCTCCCAGAGGCTTATCGTCGACCGAATTTACAATAGTATATATTCCCGCCGGCAACCTACCAACAGGTACTATCACCGTTTTACCGGCGTCCGCGCTGATTCTGGATTTGTAAACCACCCTGCCGGCTATATCGTAGATAAAGCAATCCATTTCGGAAACCGGAGTTTGAGGTATGCTGAATCGCAACGAACCGTTCCGCACTTCCGGTTTGATCAATGCGTAGTTGGGCTTTATAAAACGCGCCGAAATGGTTGTCGAGTAGGAATCGATATACACGTTGTCAAGAACAAAATCAATTCTTCCGGTAGAGTCGTAAACGGTAAAACGAAGAGCCGATAACGCATTCAGATCCAACGGTTTGTCGGCGCTTTTCCAGTCGGGTTGTTTGAATTCCGCAATAGGCAGGCGATAGGTATTGGTAACCGATGTAATGGGGACCGTTTTACAATAATAGGCGCTATCGGTGATTCCCGACTGTTCCAGCTCTACGCTTACCATTATCTCTTTGGTCGCTTTCATGCTGAAAACAACCGCTTTCGAAGCGCCGATCGACTGAGGCGTACCCGCTTCATTGAACGTCGCCCTTACTCCAGCAAAAGTAGAACGGGTGCCATCGGGAACGTTGCAGGTCACCTGAAGCGCTTTGGAGTTTTCGGAATCGGTTATAAGCAGTTTGGTTTTCAGGGCGAATGTAGTCTGGGTGCCGAAAGGTATCCACTTTCCGTTTACTTTGTTGACTGTATCGCCGTCTTCGAAATCGTCGATTAGAACATCGGCGGGACTAGCCGCCGGTTTCTTTACTTTAGAGAGATAAAGAGAAACGGCTCTGACTTTCATGATATCGTATGCGGCAATATTGCCGTCTATCGAGAGATTCGCGGCGACGTTCTCTCCGCTCAGAAAAAAGCCGTTGTCTGCGCTTCCGTCCCACGTCTGGTTGACGGAAGAACCGGTTCCGGTATAGGTTTTCGATCCGAAACCGCCCGTTATTTTAAGCGTCCACTTGACCGAAGAAGAAAAACCCGCTTTGAACGTAACGCTCTGAGAAGTAAAATCGACCTGGTCTGACGGAGTGGCTGAAAAGGCTGTGGTAACCTTGACGTCGGATCCCGGATTGTCTATCGCCTTTAAAAATGCCACGGCGCCGGTTATTCCGGCGTTGTAATCGATCGCCACCTCGCAGAATTCCGCGCTTCCGTCGTTTGACCATTGTCCGTTTCCGTTAGGCCCGCTGACCACTCCTCCCTTAGGCCCCGACGAAGATGGACGATAATGGATATTGGTGGGTGGATTGTTGCCGAACCCAATTACAAAAGACCTGTTAAGTGAGTTCGTACCGGTCACCCATGCCACATGATCCCTCGCCCGCTTCAGATAAAGGGTTCTCTGACTCTCTGTGGTGGTTACTATGTATCCCAGAGCATAAACGAATGCGGCGGTTCCTATATCCCTCGCCGTTCCCCACCCGCTGTTCTTGTATACGTCCTTGAACACGCCGCTGGTTTGTACCATCGTCTCCACAAAACCTACGTTCTGATAAACAGCCCCGGCATCCCCAAGACCCTGACGCCATACTTCGATTGCCGCCAGCGGTCCAATGTAACTGTAACACATGCAGTTGTAGTTATCAACTATAGTCCGCTTTGCCCATGTTTTGTAAACAGGGTCGGCGTCGTTTGTGGCGCGATACAGCTCGACGCCTGCCGCCACCATTTTATCGTTTATCTGCCTCTGCAGATCGCCCCCTTCGGGTTTATAGTAGTAGTAAAGATATTTTCCGTCCTTCTGTTGCGCCTGACAATAAAGGTTGTTGTCGCCGCCAGCATCGATTTTCTTTTTGGCGAATTTGAATGCAGTAATAGCCTTCGCCAGACAATCGTCTGCATATTTGGCGTCGTATTTTCGATACAGCGTTGACATAAGAGCTAGACAGGCGGCGTATACTGCAGGTACGTCGGCACCGGTGCATACTAAGCATTTTGAAGCGTCTCTGCCGCTGCCGTTTACCACCCCCCAGGTCCGGTGTTCTTCGTCCGCTTTTCCCACGTCGAGAATTATGGTGTTCTCGTTTATTACGGCTTTCATCAAATAATCGGTTGCATATTTCACCTGTGTCAGAATATTAGGTATCCCTCCGCTTACGGAATATGCGCTCGGGAAAAGGTCATAACCTTTGAGCAGACAGTAAACTGTGTAGCTTAACGGCATACCGAACTTTATATAATCGCCGGCGTCATACCACCCTCCGTCAAGCGGGCTTCCGTTATAGTTATCTCCGGTATGCTGATTCATTCCGTTACAGTTGCCCGAAGATCCGCTCTTAAGACCGGCCCGCTGGTAGCAGTAGAAATTGATCAGCAAATCGTGTAGCTGGGTAAGATTTTGTGCCGACAATGAGAACGCAATAAAGAAAAAAACCGGAACAACACGTTTTTTCATTTTAGAAATCCTCTCTATATATTTTTTATTTCATGCAAATATACATTTACAATTAAATCTCTCTTTATTTTTTTAATTTTCTACTACCCGTACGGAATAAAGTTCCCTACCCTTCTTATCTAATAGTTGCAGTATCCATACTCCATTGTAAATATTATCTATTTCAACCGCCCTCTTGCCGACAGCACCAGTGGCTGCCGTGCGTCCGTTTAGGCCTATCAGCCTGTATGAAAAGGTCTCTTTTCTAAATTTACAAGGTAAAGCGACCGTTCTTCCGTTTTTAAAAGCAAATAATAGCGGAAGATTATCGTTTATACGAAGCTCTCTTCCTGTCAGCGTCGCCGTTGCGCATGAAGATGACGCGTTTGAGTTGCCCAATTCAAACCATTCGACAAGGAATCCGCTTTCGAGAGCGTTGGTGATAACGAATTTCAGGGTATGGTTGCCGCTCGTTACATTTAAAGGCAATTCTATGCATTTCCATACATCCGTCTTTGTAAACGAAAGGGAGCCCGCGTTTTTATCGTCGAGATAAACTTCCATGCTGCCTGAACCCTGCTTTGCCAGATACCGCACGACAAGATAGGAAGAAGCGGAAGAGGACTTGATTTTATAGTAAACCCATTCGCCGCTTGATCCGCCTGCGACCTTAAGACAGGTATTATCCGATGTGCGAGCCATATCCTTATCGCGGTCAAGGTAGGGAACGGTTGCAGACGAAATATAAGCGCCGTAATATTGATTATACCTTGCAGCAGGGTGTGTCCCTGGCATATTGAAAACCGTATCTTTAGCCGGTCCTACATTTCCGGCTTTCGAAGGGGGTTCGAATTCGTCGTTAGGCGGCGTTTTAAGATATTTCTGAACGATCTTTCCCGACTGACTGGGATTTGTTCCGCCTGAAAAAGCGCTTGAAGCTTCATGGGAAGACACCGACCAGTTGCACCAGCTTAAGTGATATTGACCGTTGATGTAATTTGTAAACCACCAGTCGGTATTTGCTTCGTCGATATAGGTCTTTCCATCCTGGCCCCCGTTGGAATGGGTTGTACCCCACTCTGAGATGAATATAGGAACTTTCCCCAGCGCGCCCTTAAGATACTCGGGTTCCATACCTCCTTCGTCACCGCCTTTAATATAATAGGCGTTCGGCCCGTGGCTTGCAGCATAAAAATGGAATGCGTATGCAATATTTTTGAATGGGTTGCCGTTTTTATCTCTTATTGGGTCTCCTGCCGCTATATCCGGGAACTGGCAGTAATATGGGGTTCCGATAATAACCAGATTGTCCGCGCCGGCGTCCCGTATTGCCTGAGTAACATTCTGAAAATAACCTTTTATCGCCTTCCATGTGGTAACTGCCGCGGTCTGGGTTCCTCCGCTTGAACCGCCTGCGTTTATAGGCTCGTTGTACGGTTCAAAGATAACATTTGGAGTGTTTTTATATTTAGTTGCCTGTTCTCTGAAAAATGAAACCGCCGCGCTCTCGTAATTATGAGCGTCATGGGCATGCCAGTCGATGAGTACATAAATTCCCTTTTTAATGGCTGCATTTATAACAGTCTGAACTCCGTCCCAGCCTCTGTTGTTTCCAGCGTTTCGGTCGTATGCCGCACGTACTACCGTGCATTTCCATTGATCCACAAGAGTATTCACGGTTTCTTCGTTGTAATAACTATATCCAGGCCATTCAGGGTTTGACCAGTAAAAGCTGAGACCTTTTAACTGAACGATGTTTCCGTTTTTATTTAAAATGTAAGGGCCTTCTGTTTTTAACCATCCATGTTTTTCCACTGCTGTCTGAGCCGTAACGGAAACCATCATAGTCCCCGAAATAATTACCGCGATTATCAATCTCTTACCGATCATTATAGCTCCCTCAAAACGTTTAAATTCATATATTATATACTTTAATTGTACCTACTCTTCTTCATATAGTTGCAATATACAGGTAAGACGTTCATTAATATAACATTTTTATACGCCGGGCGCTCAAATTCAACCCACTTAAGACTACATAAGTATCGAATGGATTATTCCAACCTGCTGTTGAGAAAAGCGATTTAAATTATGATGCGGCGTTGAATTTTTTGAAGAAACTCTGACCAGGTAAAGCGAGCTTGAAATAGTTACCGGTTTGATCCGTATCCAGCCATATTCTTCCGCCGTGAGCCTGCATAACCATTTTGCAGAAAAACAGACCCAGACCTTTGGAATAATGGGATTGGCGGTTATTAAGCCGGGCATATTTCTCGAAGATGATATCCTTCTCGGAATCGGGGATCGGCGTCCCTGAGTTGAAGAAACATATTATATTCTCATTTTCTCCACGATAAAACCGCAGTTCTACAGAACTCCCTTTGCAGGCATATTTCGCCGCATTGCTGTAAAGGTTCTGCATTACACGCTCCATCAGGTAAACATCGGCAAATATAATGAACTCATCTTCAGGAGGGATAATTTTGGGTATAATCTCTTTTTCTTCAAACAGAGAGTTTTTCGTAAATTTTTCGGCAATATTCTTTAACAAATGATAGTCCATAGGTTCTTTCTTGACAACCAGTTTGCCGTCATCCATCTTGGCGATATCCAGAAGATTGGAGGCCATACTCATTATGTCGGAGCAGGCTTCACAAACGACTTCGATCACCCGTTGCGCTTTGGGATCGTTTTGCATACGCCTCTGGAGGTATATCAGATTCCCGGTAATTCCTGCCGTATAGTTTTTTATATCGTGAACAATGGTTCCGCTTAAAATTCCTTTCATTCTTTCGGATTCGATAAGTTTCAGGTTGGCTTCCTCGAGCTGCTTGTTTTTGATAATTATATCCTTTGTCTGCGCTTCAACATGTTGCTGCAGTTCCCTGTTGAACTCCTTCTGCTTTTTCATCAAAGCCGCATTTTCGAGAAGAATTCCCGCCTGAGCAGCCAGCACCAGCGCGCTCTTTTGCGCCCCTTCTCCGAAAAGGCCGCTCACGCGGTCGTTTACAAGATAAACATATCCCAGATATTTATCACGCCAGTTGAGCGGAACGCAAAGGTCGGATCGTATATATGCGGCGTCGGTATCCGTATTATTGTCGATGTATTGCTCATTTGTAATCTGCATCTGATGTATCTCGTCGACCTTGTCGACAAGGTCCTTGAATACCTGCACTTCGCTTACCGGAACATCCTTCCCTTCGTACGACATTGCTATCGGTTCTACGCCCTCGTACACGTTCCTATTTATAAACATGCTTCCGTACTGTGCGCCAGTGGCAGTAATCATCGCCGAAAGTATCTGACGCATAAGAACAGACGGATCATCGGTCTCGGTAATCGTTTTGCTGACTTCAACCAGAGTCTCGAAACGCAGCATATTGACGCCCGAAGAGGAAGTGCCGCCGGATTCCCGGTCGCTTTCGGAACCGGTCGTATCCGCCTCCTCCTCCATCGCGATCTTACTTCCAGGGTGAATATACCCCTCCAGACGATCCGTCTCGAGCTTCGCCCCGCACCATCGGAATATCTCGTAAGCTTTTGTAAACTGATCCCGCGCCCGGCCCGGAAGGTTGCAGAATTCCTCGAGAAAATATCCGTAATCGCGGATAGAACACGCCTCTTCATAACGCATGTCAAGCTTATGATGGTTTTGTATGGCCTTCTTAAAAAAGAAATGAGCCGGCCATTTAAGACCGTTGACGGCCAAATACCACGCAATATTGCGATACAAAGCGCCCCAGTAGGCAGGATAGCTCAGACATGAAAACCAGTGGATCAAACCGTTTTTAATGAATTCCGCCTTTAACCTTTTCTCATGAACCGGTATCAGGGTAATGCCCTTCAACCTGTTCCTCAATTCCCTGCAGATGAGGGTGCAGAAAAGAGAAAAACCGCGAACCTGATATTCGGAGTTAATGCTCTTTTGTAAAATTAATTTTAATAATTTTTTTCCTCTATCATATGCTTTTTGAAAGTCATTCGTTTCTATTTCAAGATTAAGTAAACTTTCTCCTACTTCTATATGAATATGAATAAGGTCGCTTTTATTTAACTGTCTCTCTATTTCTCTTATATTTTCTCTTTCAATCTTTCCTTTTATAAGAAACTGAACTAACTCTAAATCTGATGCAGTTATAAGCAAATATGACTGATCATTTACTTTTTTACATAATTCAATAGTCTTTATCATTTCTTTATATGTATCAACCATATTACCCATGTTAAATTTTATCTTCCAGATATGCTCGGAACTCATTAATTGATTATTTAGATCACCCAATGATTGATAAATTTTAATACTATTTGTTAATAAATCATAACCTTTTTTCCAGTTGGCATAATAATATTGTACCATCCCACCTAGACATTGAGCATATGCTATACAATCTATTCGATTGATACTTGATGCTATTTTTATCACTTCATTTAAATATTTCAAAGCCCTTTTTTTTAACATTAACTGATATATTGGTACTTGGTGAGTAGAGTATATATCACATTTTTCATAACAATTTTCTAATTTATCAGCTAAATTAAGAGATTTAAAATGTATAAAAAAACAAGGAAACATATCATAGAAATATAATGATACAGTCAATTTAGAAAACGTTCTCGCCATTATTAACAAATATGGGTCTTTAATTTTTCTTATAAATTTTTTAATGCCAATTGAATAAAAGAATTGAACTATTACTTCACTTATAATATTGACTATTAATATAATTCTTTTATTAGGCAGTTTTACTCCCATCCTATTGAGTATACTTATGTAACAAGGTATTGATTTTTCAAATTCTCCTAAATTATTATAAATGGTACCAATTAAATACATGATTTCTAATCTAGCCATTTCACTTAATTGATCATTATTATTTATGCTAGTAAATAAATTTAGCGCCTGATTATTAGCTCCCGTGAGCATTAATACTTTTCCATACTCCATATTGAGATTTACAATATCTATGTCGGCTTTTATTCCCTCTTTTTCGGCGAATTTATACATTACAATAGTGTTTTTATAATATTTAATTGCGACGTCAAGGGCGTTTTTTTCCGTCGCATAGAGGGCCGCTTTGTAACATATATCTATCGATTTACGGTAATTCTTGCTTTTCAAATAGTACTCCGCAGCGCGGAACAGGTTTTCTTTTTCTTTTTCCGCTTTGATTAAATAATATTCACCCAATTTTTCGTTTATCTTATATTTTTCAGGACCAGGGATTTTAGCCACCGTGGATTCCTGTATTTTATCGTGGGCAAACGCATATCCTCCTGTCAATTGGGGCGTTATTAGTCCGGCGATTCCGAGATTCGATAAGGCAATCCTTATATCTTCTTTTACGGTTCCGGCAATTTCATAGAGAAGATTTTCATCGAATTTTCCCTCTATCAGCGAAGCAGTCTCAAGGATTTTACGATCGCCTTCGGCAAGGCTATTGATTTTATCCGCCATCATCGACAGCAGATCGAATTTACCCGGCAATTTGAGCATTTCATCCTTTTTGAAAAACCACTCATTATTGACAGGGAACAGATAATCTTTATTAAGGAGAAACCTGATTGCTTCCATTATTACAAAAGGGACTCCGTCCGTTTTATCATACAATAAATCCACGAACTCATCCCTGTCGATAAACCTGTTAAATCTGGTATTCAGAAGTTGCTCAGTTTCCTTTTTTGTAAAGGGATGAATCGGAATCGTTTTGGTAAAACCTATTTCCCGCAGGTCGTATGTATAGTAGTACAGTTCCTCTTCGTTGGTTCCTGTACGGTAATTGCAGATTATCATACACGCTATCTTTTTAGAAATAATTCGGTTTATTATATAGAATGATATTCTGTCAATCCATTGCAAATCGTCCACGAAAAGTATAATACGCCTTTTTTTACAAATAGTTTCAAAAAGCAAGCTCATTACATGAATTATTCTATCGGTCTCCTTCTCTTTTTCGATCTCGTCCAACGGCAAAACCTTTTTGAACCATGGTTTAAGTTCAGGGACGATATTGCAAATAACTCCTGAAAAATCAGCCAACTCTTCCCGGATCTTTGATGTCAACTCATTTATTTCTTCTGCCTTAGTTTGTTCAATTTTCAGATAGAGTTCGGTAAGAATCTGTCTTATTACCGAAAAAGGGATTGCGGGAGTGAATCTGTTGCATTTTGCCGAAAGAAAATCGTATCTGTTATTATCCGTTTTCGATCTGAATTCTCTTACTATTTCCGTTTTGCCAATGCCGGATTTCCCATAAAGTAAGTAATACCTGCCCTCCTGCGCGTCTAACTTTTCAACTCCATTAATAAGGGTTCCGATCTCTTTTTCTCTTACGACGAATAATCTTTTTCTGTTTACGGCCAATATTGCATCTTTTCTGCCTATCGGGATTTCATCAATCAGACCTTTTTTCACATTCTCGATGCATCTTTCTATATCATATAAAAAACCTTCAGCGGTTTGATACCTCTCGATAGGAGAAGGTCTCAGACCTTTTAAAAGTATTTCGTTAGTGGTTTTTATGACGTTTTTTAAAGGTTCGATCTCTCTTTTCAATTCGGCGTCAATCAATTCTTTTATACTGTTATTAGGAATATGGAAAGGCAGATTCCCGCTGAGCATTTTATATAGTATGACGCCCACGCAGTACAAATCCGATCTGTTGTCTATCTTAAAACCAGTAAACCCCATCTGTTCGGGTGAAAGATAGGGAAACGTACCGATAATATTGCCTTCCGGTATATTCTTTGCTTCATCCTCCGTAATGGCGTATCCGAAGTCAAGCAGTTTCAGGCCCTTCTCGTCACTAATGAAAATATTGTTCGGGTTTATGTCCGCATGAATAACGCCTCTGTTGTGAATATAGATCAATGCTTCCAGTAGCTGTTTTGTAATATTACACGCTTCTTCTTCATTGAATACTCTTCTTTCCGATAGAATCTTTTCCAGCGTTTTTCCCTTGTAATATGGATAAATAATTATTACCCTTTCTTTTTCAACGTGTATATCGATGGGTTTACTGATATTGGGATGATCCAGCGAAGTCAGAATGTCTATTTCCCTGTGGTACCTTCTTCTGAAATACTCATTTCTTTCATTTTCTTTAATAATGGAAATGATTTTGACAATATAGAAAAAATCGGCGTCCTTCTTCTTTACAAGCCGTATTTCGTTGACATCACTTTTGTCAAGACAATCTATGACTTCGTATTCGCTTAAATAATCCATATTATTATTTTACCATCATTTTCAGTTTCGAGTATGTAAAAACCTTTAGTTAGTTCTCCGATATTTATTTTGTTAATTTCATCAGAATAAC
>FWPV01008641.1_pt1 | contig 13637 bp, 10 predicted proteins | sample 2228371 | NCBI WGS metagenome assembly FWPV01 (sample SAMEA103939776, study PRJEB20133) | metagenome | reverse complement strand
GAGGAGGCGACGGGCGGCGACGGCGGGAGAGACGGCGAGCCAAACGACGAAGCCGCTGCCGAGGGTGGGGCGGGCTTCGGGGATGGTGGGGGTGCCGCCGCCGGTGGCGATGACGGCGGGCTCGTGCGCGGCGGCGGCGCGGAGGGCCTGGAGCTCGCGCTGGCGGAAGGCTGCTTCGCCTTCGCGGGCGAAGAGTTCGGCGACGGTGGCGCCGGCGGCGCGCTCGATTTCGTCGTCGGTATCGATGAACTGCCAGCCGAGGCGTTCTGCGAGGATGCGGCCGGTTGCGGACTTGCCGCTGCCGGAGAGGCCGATGAGGAAGATGCGGCGGGGGACCATCAGGACTCCCGGGCGCGGGGCCCAATGGTGGCGAGGTAGCCCTGGAGGTTGTGCCGGATCTCTTCGAGGGTGTCGCCGCCGAATTTCTCGAGCCAGGCATCGGCGAGGACGATGGCGACCATGGCCTCGGCGACGACGCCGGCGGCGGGGACGACGCAGACGTCGCTGCGTTCGTAGTGGGCGAGGACTTCTTCGCCGGTATCGAGGTCGACGGAGGGGAGGGGATGGGCGAGGGTGGGGATGGGCTTGATGGCGGCACGGACGATGATGGGCTCGCCGGTGGTGATGCCGCCTTCGATGCCGCCGGCGTTGTTGGTGGCGTGGCGCCAGGGCCGCCCGTGCCATTGGGCGATGGGGAGGATGACATCGTGGACCTGGGAGCCGCGGCGGGCGGCGGATTCGAAGCCGAGGCCGAGGCCGACTGCTTTGAAGGCGTTGATGCTGAGGATGGCCTGGGCGATGCGGCCATCGAGGCGGCGATCCCAGTGGACGTGGCTCCCGAGGCCAGGCGGCACGCCTTCGACGCGGACTTCGACTTCGCCGCCGACGGTATCGCCATCGGGCTTGGCGGCGTTGATGGCGGCGATCATGGCTTCGGCGGCCTTCGGGTCGGCGCAGCGGACGGGGCTTGTTTCGACGGCTTCCCAGTCGATTGGCTCGCGGGGCTCGGCCCGGACGCCGCCGATGGCGAGGGTATGGCTGCGGAAGGTGACGCCGAACTCGGCGAGGAGACGCTTGGCGACGGCGCCGACGGCGACGCGGGCGGCGGTTTCGCGGGCGGAGGCGCGTTCGAGGACGTTGCGGACGTCGTCGAAGCCGTACTTGATGGCACCGGGAAGGTCGGCGTGGCCGGGACGGAGGCGGGTGACGCGCTCGATTTCGGTTTCGACGGGTTCGATGGCCATTTTCTCGGTCCAGTTGACCCAGTCGCGGTTCTGGATCCAGAGGGCGACGGGGGAGCCGAGGGTTCGGCCGTGGCGAACGCCGGCGGTGATCTCGGCGTGGTCTTTTTCGATTTTCATGCGGCCGCCGCGGCCGTAGCCGCCCTGGCGCCGGGCGAGGTCGGGGGCGATATCGGATTCGGCGAGGGGGAGGCCCGCGGGGAGGCCTTCGATGATCATCGTGAGGCCTTTGCCGTGGCTTTCGCCGGCGGTGAGGAAACGGAACTGGCCCATGCGGTTACTTCCTGCGGGGTTCTCGGCGGGCGGCGAATTCGGCTGCTGCTTCTTCGGCGGGGCGCGGCGGGTTTCCGGTGATGGGCGGGAGCTCGATGGGCACGGCACGACCGGCGGGATCGCGGACGTAGTGGGCTTCGAAGCGGCCGAGGATCTCGGCGGGTGTGAGGGCGTCCCAGGCGATCTCCTCGGCGATGGCGCGGTCGGCCGTCACGGTGAGGATGGGGCGCTGGGCGAGGTTGCCGCCGGTATCGCTGAAGGTGGTGTACACGTCGATGCGCACGGTGCCGAGGCGGAGGTTGGGGACATCGTACAGCATCATGTCGAGAAGCCTGGCGGCGATGGCGATGGCCTCATCGAGCGGGGTGGTGACGGGGACGCGCTGGCCGCCTTCGGTGCGGAATTCGCCCTCGGCGGAGGCCGAGAGGGTGGCGCCATCGGGTTCGACGGCGACGAGCTGGGCGGACTGGATGCCGGCCCAGACGCCGGGGGAGATGCCGCGCGGGGGGCGGGCACGGCGCCAGGTGGTGAGCGCCTCTTCGATGAGGGCACCGATGATGTCGGTATCGCCGGAGGCGACGCGGCGACGCCACGCGCGGTGCTGGAGCATCTCGGTGGTGACGGCCCAGCCGACGACGAGGAAGATGGTGCCGACGATGAGCATGCCGAGGAGGATCACGAGGGGGCTCCGGCACGGCGGGCAAGCTCGTTGCGGGCGGCGGCGGTCATGACATCGACGGGGGCGGGCAGGCCAGTCCAGAGTTCGAAGGCGAGCGCGCCCTGGTAGATGAGCATCGGCAGGCCGCCGAGGGTGGGCAGGCCACGGGCTGCGGCGGCGCGGAGGAACGGGGTTTGGAGGGGGGCATAGACGATATCGACGACGAGGGCCCCTGGGGCGGCAGATGCGAGGGGGGCGGGGAGGGCGTCGGGTGCGGGGCCGCCGTGCATGCCGACGGAGGTGCAGTTCACGAGGCAATCGTAGGGCTCGAGGGCCGGCAACGCTGCGAGGGCGCGAACCGGCGGCCCGAGTTCGGCCGCGAGGGATTCGGCGCGGGCAGGCGTGCGATTCCAGATGTGGACGGCGGCGGCGCGGGCCTCGAGGAGGGCGAGGGCGATCCCCCGGGCGGCGCCGCCGGCACCGAGGAGGAGGAAGGTGCGGCCCGACGGTTCGAAGAGGGCCTCGTGGCGGAGTGCGGCGACGAAGCCGGGGCCATCGGTGTTGAAGCCGTAGAGGCGACCCTCGCGGTTGACGATGGTGTTGACGGCACCGGCCCGGGCGGCGAGGCCGCCGAGCTCATCGAGAAGGGGAATGACGGCTTCTTTGTGGGGGACGGTAACGTTCGCGCCGAGGACTTCGGGGGCGCGCAGGGCCGCGATGCGCGCGGGGAGCTCGGCGAGGGGCGTATCCCAGCGCTCGTAGGTGACGTCGAGGCCGCAATGGGCAAAGGCGGCTCGCTGGAAGATGGGCGAGAGGGAGTGGGCGACGGGGTGGCCGATGATGCCTGCGAGGCGGGTCATGGGGCACCGTAGAGCGCGATGTTGCGCTCATGCTCGGCGAGGGTGACGGCGAAGACGTGGGAGCCATCGCCCTTCTTGGCGTCGGCGACGAAGTAGTAGTAGTCCGTGTCCTGCGGGTAGGCGACGGCTTCGATGGAGGCGAGGCCGGGGCAGGCGATGGGGCCGGGGGGCAGGCCGGGGTGGAGGCGGGTGTTGTAGGGCGAGGGGTGTTCGAGGTCGGCGATGGTGAGCTCTTTTTTCCACCAGCCATACTGGCGGACCGACTCGGGGTCGAGGGCGACGGCGAACTGGGTGGTGGGGTCGGCGCCGAGACGATCGCCGGCGGCGAGGCGGTTGTAGAACACGCCAGCGATGAGCGGGCGCTCGGCTGGGATGACGGCCTCGCGCTCGACGATGGAGGCGAGGGTGAGGGCCTGGTGGGGGTTGAGGCCACGCGCCTGGGCGGCGGCGCGCAGCTCCGGTGTGAAGCGCTCATCGAGGGTGCTGATCATGTAGGCAACGAGGTCGTCCATGGTGGCGCCGACGGGGAGGATGTAGGTATCGGGGAAGAGGTAGCCCTGGAGCGAGGCGCCTTCGGGGAGGTACTCGGCGAGGCCCGGCGGGAGCGATGCGCGTTCGACGGCCGCGAGGAATTCCTCCCTGGGGCCGAAGCCGGCCTGTTCGGCGAGCACGGCCATCTCTTCGATGCGGAGGCCCTCGGGGAAGGTGACGCGGAGGACGGGGACGGCTTCCCTGACTGCGAGGAGGTGGAGCACGGTGAGGGTGCTGGCGCGCGCGGGGAGGAGGTAATCGCCGGCGCTGAGGCGGCCCTGGAGGCCCGTGAGCCGGGCGAGGAGCTCGAACTGGCGGCCGGAGCGGATGATGCCGGCCTGCTCGAGGGCCCGCCCAACGTCGCCAGCGGAGGCGCCGGTTTCGATGGTGAACGGCACGGTCGCCGTGGCCGGGGCCTCGACGGTGTGGTGGACGGCCGGCAGCGCGCCGCGCACGGATGCCGGGGTGCGGGCCATGGCCCAGCTTGCGACGAGTGCGACGGTCACGACGACAGCGACGGCAGCAGCGGTGAAGGGCGAGATGGCGCGCACCTCAGCGGCCCCCGCGGGAAGCGTCGAGCTCGGCCTGGAGGAGGAGCGCGGCGGCGAGTGAATCGAGCGTGCCATCGCGGCGGCGTGCGGCAGCGGGTGCCTGGCGCGCGGCCTGGGCGGAGGTGAGGCGTTCATCGACGGTGCGCACGGGGATGGCGACGGTAGCGCGGAGATCGGCGGCGAACGCCTCGGCCTCGGCGGCCTGGTGCCCGGGAGCGCCGCCAAGGGTTAGGGGGAGCCCGACGATGATCTCGGTGACGCCTTCGGCAGCGACGAGGCGGGCGATGGCGGCGAGGGCTGCGTGGCGGTCGCGCGCGGCGATGGCGGGGCGCGGATGGGCGAGCAGGCCCAACTCATCGGAGAGGGCGACGCCAATCCGGGCCTGGCCGGGGTCGAGGGCGAGGATGCGGCGGTGCGCCGCGGCAGCTGGCATGTTCATCTGCGGTTGGTGGGCTCGTTCGTCGCGGTCGGCGCATCCTCCTGGTGGGCAAGGGTAACCTCGAGGCGGAACCCGAAGCGGGGAAGGAAGGGTGCCCAACCGGGGACGACGCGCACGTCGGCTTCCTCGATAGCATACCGCTCCCGGAGGATGGTCCGCGCCTCGGACGGGCGGCGCCCGCGGACGGCACGCTCGAGCGCGGCGGCAGTGACGCCGCGGGCGAACTCCGCCTGGATGCGGAGCTCGGTGGTGAATTCGTCGGCCTCCGGGTCGTACTGGCTGGCACCGGTCTCGGCTGCCCGGACCGTGCCGGGGAGGATTTCGCCATTGCCGCCCGAGGGTGCAAGGACGGCGCTGGCGAACTCTTCGAGGGTACGGGATTCGACTGCGAGGGCGGAGATCTCGACGTCGACCGGGAGGGCCAGGATGGGGGATGGCGTGCCAATTGGTGGGTCGGGTGTGCCGAGCGTGACGGAGACCGAGGCCGTGCGGAGGAAGATGGCGTCGCCGGGGCGCGCCTCGACGAGCGCGCGGCGGATGACATCGGCTTCGGCAAGGGTAGCCGCGAGCTGGCGGATGCTGATGACATCGGCTTCGGAAGGTGCTGGCCGGGGTTCGCTGGTGCCGCCTGTGGCGGGTTCCGGGTTCATGACACGGAGGAAGCGGTAGCGCTCATCGAACCAGCCACCGATGGCCCCGGCGGGCAGGTTGTACCGTTCACCGGGCTGGCGGGCGACGACGGTACCGGTGGCCTGGCCGTTGCGGGGTACGGTGACGTCGGATTCGAGTTCGAAATCGAGGAAGGCAGGGCCACCGAGGAGGACGGTGCCGGCAACGACGAGGACATCGGCGGGGGTCTCGTTGGTGATGGTGACTGGGGCCCGGGCGTAGCCGACGCCGACCATAACGGTGCCGGTGGTGGGGATGGCGAGCGTGTAGGAGCGGCGAGCGGAGACGGTGACGGCCGGGAGCGTGCGCGACTCGAAGTCGGGGGCCGTGGCCGTGCGGGAGACGGTGACGGAGAGGGATTCGGCGAGGGTCTCGCTCGGCGGGTAGGCGACGATGGTGCCGGACGGGGCCATGGCAAGGGCGAGGAAGAGGGCGAGGCCGGCGACGCCCGCGATGACGCCGACCTGGATGAAGCGGCCGATGGCGGGGAGGACGAGCGAGACGCGACCGAGGCGAAGGACGTGGCGGCCGCCCGCGTCCCAGCGGACCTGGTGGGGGCGGCGGGCCACGGGGAGGCCGGCCTGGCGGGCGCGGGCGGCGAGCGGGCGGGAGCGGGTGGCGATTGCGAGGACGCGGCCAGTCTCTTCGGCGTGGCGGACGAGGCGGCGCATGCCGAGCTCCGTGCTGAGCTGGCGGTTGCCATCGGGGGCGTGGAGGACGACGGCCCAGGTGGGTGCGGTATCGAGGCGGCCGCAGATGGCGGCGAGGTCCTCGGTGCGGTCGACGAGGATGACGGAGGCCAGGGAATCGGCTGGCTCGGTGGCGGGGGCGGCGGGGTTCGGCTCGTGCACCGGGATTCAGGCCTCCTGTGGCGGGGGCTTCCCCTGGGCGCTAGGTGGAGAGTGCCTCCGCGGCGAGCTTCCGGCCGGTTTCGAGGGCGGCATCGATGCGGGCAGGGTCGCGGGCGCCGGCCTGGGCGAGGTCGGGGCGGCCACCGCCGCCACCGCCCGCCTGCTGGGCGACGGCGCGGATGAGGTTGCCGGCGTGGACGCCGCGGGCGACGAGGTCCGGGGTCGCGGCCGCGAGGAAGGCAGGGCGGGCATCGATGTCGGCGGCGAGGATGACGAGGGCGGACTTGAGGCGACCGCGTACGCGGTCGGCGATGTCGCGCAGGACGTCCTGGTTGAGGGCGTCGACACGGGCGACGACGAGGTGGCTTTCGCCGATGCGGGCGGCGGAGGCGACGAGCCCATCGGCGACGGCAGCGGCCTGGACGCGGGCGAGCTGTTCGGCCTGGCGGCGGAGGCGATCGAGCTCGGCCTGGAGGGCATCGATGCGTTCCTCGACTTCGGCCGGTGAGGTGTTGAGGCGTTCGGCGATGCGCTGGAGGCGGTCCTGCTGTTCGAGGAGGTAGGCTTCGGCGGCGCGACCGGTGACGGCTTCGATGCGGCGGGTTCCGGCGGCGACGGCGCCTTCGCGGATGATGTGGATGAAGCCGATTTCGCCGGTGTGGTGGACGTGGGTGCCGCCGCAGAGCTCGGCGCTGAAGACGTGACCGTCGTCGCGGATCTCGACGACGCGGACTTCGCTCCCGTACTTGTCGCCGAAGAAGGCGAGTGCACCGGACTCGATGGCCTGGCGGTAGCCGGTGATGCGCCACTGGACCTCGAGGTCGTGGCGGACCTTTTCGTTGGCAAGCTGCTGGACTTCGTGGAGGGCTTCGCGGGGCGTTTGCTCGAGGTGGGTGAAATCGAAGCGCAGGCGATCGGGGGCAACGAGGGAGCCCTGCTGGCGGACGTGGGTGCCGAGGACGGTACGCAGGGCTGCATGGAGGATGTGGGTGCCGGTGTGGTTGCGCGCTGCGCCGCGTCGCCAGTGGAGGTCGACGGTGGCGGTGGCGCGCTGGCTGGCACGGATTTCTCCTTCGATGACGCGGCCGCGGTGGAGGATGGCGCCACCGGAAGCCCGGGTATCTTCGACCGAGAAGACGCCGGTGGGGGTTGTGATGGTTCCGCGGTCGCCGACCTGGCCGCCGCCTTCGGGGTAGAACGGGGTCGCGGCGAGGACGAGCTCGGCTTCCTGGCCGGGGGTGAGGAGTTCGGCGAGCGCGGAGCCGCGGAGGATGGCGACGACCGAGGTATCGGCCTCGGTGTGGGTGTACCCGACGAAGTCGCTGTGGTCGGTGCCGAGTTGCTGGACGAGGGGTGAGACTTCGCCGCGGAGGAAGGCGCCGTGCTGGCGGGCGCGGGCGCGCTGGGCCTCGAGGGCGGCGGTGTAGCCCGCATCGTCGAGGGTGAAGCCCTCGGCGGCGGCGATTTCGCGGGTGAGTTCGACGGGGAGCCCGAAGGTGTCGTAGAGGGTGAACGCTTCCTCGCCGGGGATGACCGAGGCGCCGCCCTGGCGGAGGCGTTCGATGAGGTCTTCGAGGCGATGGCTGCCGGCCTCGAGGGTGCGGAGGAAGCGTTCCTCTTCAGTCGAGAGTGCGCGCTGGATGAACTGCTGGTTTTCGAGCAGGTGGGGGTAGGCGTGGCCGAGGCGGGCGATGGCTGCTGCGGCGAGGCGGTGGGTGAACGGTTCGCGGACGCCGACCTTGCGGGCGAAGTAGATGGCGCGCCGGATGACGCGGCGGAGGACGTAGCCACGGCCTTCGTTGGAGGGGACGACGCCGTCGCCGATGAGGAGGGTGGCGGCGCGGCAGTGCTCGGCCATGGCGCGGATGGCGTAGGCCTGGAGCTCGGTGGCGGCGCCGCCGAGGTAGTCGACGCCGACGACGGCCTGGGCCTCGGCAAGGATGGGGAGGAAGATATCGGTCTCGAAGACGGAGCGCTTGCCCTGGAGGACCATGGCGACGCGCTCGAGGCCGCTGCCGGTGTCGATGTTCTTGGCGGGGAGGTTCACACGGCGCCCGTCGGGGTGCTGGTAGAGCTGCATGAAGACGAGGTTCCAGATTTCGAGGAACCGGTCGCTGTAGCCGACGCCGGCCGGGCGGCCACCGGGGCCGGTGTGGAGGCGCGCCTCGGCGGGGTCCCGGGAGGGGTCGAGGTCGTAGTAGATCTCGCTGTCGGGGCCGCAGGGGCCACTGGCGCCGGGGGTATCTTTCGGGAAGCTGAACCAGTAATTGAGGTCTTCGTCGCGGCGATGGATGTGGTCATCGGGGAGGCCGACCTCGCGCCAGGCGGCGTAGGCCTCATCGTCATCGAGGTAGATGGTGGCGTGCAGGCGGGCAGGCTCGAGGCCGTAGACCTCGGTGAGGAGCTCCCAGGCCCAGCGGATGGCTTCGCGCTTGAAGTAGTCGCCGAAGCTGAAGTTGCCGAGCATCTCGAAGGCGGTGAGGTGGCTGAGGTCGCCGACTTCTTCGATGTCGGTGGTGCGGAAGCAGCGCTGGACGGTGACCACGCGGGGTGCAGCCGGCGGCTCTTCGCCCATGAACTGGGGTTTGAACTGCTGCATGCCGGCCGATGTGAACATGGAGGTTGGGTCGCCGATGGGGACGAGGGGCCAGGGGGGAAGGAGGACGTGGCCGCGTTCGCGGAAGAAGGAGATGAAGGTGTCGCGGATTTCGTCGGAGGTGCGAGGCCGGCTGCTCATGGAGTGGGAACATCCTATGGGTCCCGCGCGCGGGGTGTCGAGAGGAGTCGTGGGGCGGCCGCAGTAGCCTTGACAGGCGATCCGGGGCATTCCTAGCATGGTTTGCGGACGGGATATTCGTCCGTTATGCGTGCCGCACCTGACCCTCCCAGTACCACGGTGGACGCCCGCGGCAGCGCCGGAGCGGGGCGATGAGCGGCCCTGGGGTGATTGTGCTCGCGGCGGGCCTTGGGACGCGGATGCGGTCGAGCCTGCCGAAGGTGCTGCACCCGGTGTGCGGCGTTCCGATGGTGCGGCACGTCGTGGAGGCGGCACGGGGGCTGGAGCCGGGGCGGATCATCGTCGTCACGGGACACCAGGCAGAAAGGGTTGAGGCCGCGCTTGCGGGGGCGGGCGTCGCGTTCGTGCGCCAGGAGGTGCTCGATGGGACGGCCGGCGCGGTGCGCCGCTGCAGGGATGCGCTGGCAGGGTGCGAGCGGATTGTAGTGCTGAACGGCGACGTGCCGCTGATCACGGCGGAGAGCCTGCGGGCGCTGGTCGCGGCGGGCGATGGCCGGCCGCTTGCGTTTGTGAGTACGGAGGTGTCGGAGCCGGGGCGGCTCGGGCGCGTGTTGCGCGATGGGCGCGGCGAGGTGGTCAGGGTGGTGGAGGCGGCGGAGTACGACGGGCCCGGGGGGCCGGCCGAGGTGAACGCGGGGCAGTACGTGTTTGATGCGGAGTGGCTGTGGGACCGGCTGGCACTGGTGCCGATGAGCGCAACGGGGGAGTACTACCTGACCGCCCTGGTGGAGCTGGCGGCGGCGGAAGGCCGGCCTGCCGGGACGGTCCGGGTGACGCCGGACGAGGCACTGGGGGTGGATGACCGGGTACGGCTGGCGGCAGCGGAGAGCATCCTCCGGCGGCGGATCCTGGAACGGGTGATGCTGGCGGGGGTTACCGTGGAGGACCCGGCCAGTACGTTCATCGGGGCGGAGGCCGAGTTCGAAGAGGATGCAACGGTGCTCGCGGGGAGCCGCATCGAGGGGCGCAGCCGGGTTGCGACGGGGGCGGTGATTGGCCCGAATACGACGCTTCGTAATGCAATAATCGGGGCGGGGAGCCGCGTCGAGGCGTCGGTGGTGGAGGATTCGACGGTGGGCGCGGGGTGCACCATCGGGCCGTTCGCGCACATCCGCGGCGGGGCGGAGATCGGGGACGGGTGCGAGGTGCGGAACTACGCGGAGGTGAAGAACTCACGGCTTGGCCGCGGTGTGAAGATGCACCATTTCAGCTACCTGGGCGACGCGGATGTTGGGGAGGGGGCGAACATTGCGGCGGGGACCATCACGTGCAATTACGACGGGATCGCGAAGCACCGGACGGTGATCGGTGCGCGGGCATTCATCGGGTCGGACACGATGCTGGTGGCGCCGGTGACGGTGGGCGATGACGCGTTCACGGCGACGGGTTCGGTGGTAACGCGGGACGTGCCGGCGGGGGCGAGCGTGCGCGGGGTGCCAGCGCGGCCGTTCGAACGGAAGGAGCGCGGGCCAGCGTCGCCCTGAGGGGCGGGGGCGCCACCATGGAACCGGCAATCGTGGGGGTCATCGCGGTGGTGGTGCTGGGGAGCGTGGCGCTGGCCGCGGTCTCGGCGGCGGAGGCTGCGCTCGAGCGAGCGAGCGACGTTCGGATCCGCGCGCTTGCGGCGCGGGGCAATCGGCAGGCGAAGCGCATCGCGCCTTCGGTAGAGCAGCCGGGGCGGTACCTTGGTGCGATCACCGCGGGCCGGGTGCTCATCGCGTCGCTGGTGGTGTCGCTGTGCGCCTACCTCGGACACGAGGGGAGGGGCGGGTTCGCCGGGGTGGTGGGGTACGGCATGCTGGGCGGCCTGCTGATTGCGATGGTGCAGATGGCGGTGGGGATGGTGGTCGCACGGGCGCCGGAGTATGCCGCCCTGCAGCTTTCCGGCGTGGCGGTGGTCACGCGGCGGGTTTTTGCGCTGCCGGCGCTGGTGCTCGGGCTGCCGGCAACACTCGCGGCCAGTTCGATCCGGCTGGTGACGCCGGAGCCGGAGACGGACATCCTGGCGCTGGTGGAACGCGAGGAGGTGGAGGGCGGGGTGGAGGAGCAGGAGCGGCGGATGATCCGCGGGGTGATCGGGCTGGAGGACAAGACGGCACGGGAGATCATGGTGCCGCGGATCGACGTTGCGGCAGCAGAGATTTCGGCAACGGTGGGCGAGGTCGCGAGCCTGGTCACGGAGCGCGGCGTGAGCCGGGTGCCCGTGTACCGGGAGACGATCGACGACATCGTGGGGCTCGTGTACGCCAAGGACCTGCTGCGAGCGATTGCGAATGGCGGGGCCGAGCGGCCAGTGAGCGAGCTGGTGCGCGAGGCGTACTTCATCCCGGAGTCGAAGCGGCTGGACGAGCTGCTGACGGAGATGCAGGCGCGGCGGACGCACATGGCGATCGTGGTCGACGAGTACGGTGGCACCGCGGGGATCGTGACAATCGAGGACCTGCTCGAGGAGATCGTTGGGGAGATCGAGGACGAATACGACGTGGCGCGCCCACCGATCGAAGTGCTGTCGCCGGATGAGGTGGTGCTGGATGCGAGCACGAACATCGATGCGCTGCGGGAGCTGTTCGGCATCGAGGTGGAGTCGGAGGACTTCGACACAATTGGGGGGTTCTTGATCCACCACCTGGGGCGGCTGCCGGCGGTTGGCGACGAGGTGGAGGTGAACGGGCTGACGCTGCGGGTGTTGAGCATGTCGGGGAGGCGGGTGCGGCGGCTCCGGATCTCGCGGCAGCGGACTGGGGCACCACAGGAGGTTGTGGCGCACTGAGGGGCTGCTGCTAGGATGCGCGGGGCATGGACGATGCTGACGAGCTGGCGTACTGGCTGGCGCTCCGCCGCGCGGGGCTGGGCACGACGAGCTTTGCGCTCCTAATCGCGAAGTTTGGGTCGGTGGCGGCGGCGTGGGAGGCCCCGGCGGAGGCGCTGCGCGCGGCGGGGATCGACCAGCAGTACGTGCGGCGGGTGGTACAGGTGCGGGCCGGGTTTGCCCCGGGGCGGGAGCTGGCGGCGCTTGAGCGTGCGGGCGCGCGGGCGGTGACGTGGGGGGATGCTGCGTACCCGGCGCGGTTGCGGGAGATTCCGCAGAGCCCACCGGTGCTGTTTATCCGGGGGAGTGCGGGGCCGGAGTTCGAGCAAGCCGTGGCTGTGGTGGGGACGCGGAATGTGACGCCGTACGGGAGGCAGGTGGCGGAGGCATTCTGCGAGGCGCTCGCGGAGCTGGGGGTGGCGATCATCAGCGGGCTCGCCCGCGGGGTGGACGCGATCGCGCACAGGGTGGCGGTGGAACGTGGGACGCCGACGGTGGCGGTCCTCGCGGGTGGGATCGACCAGGTGTACCCCCGGGAGCACGCGGGGCTGGCGGAGCGGATCGTGGAGCACGGCTGCCTGGTGAGCGAGTACCCGGTGGGGACGCCGGCGCGGCGCGATTACTTCCCGCGGCGGAACCGGATTCTTTCGGGGCTGGCACGTGCGGTGCTGGTGGTGGAGGCAGGGGAGGGGAGCGGCGCGCTGCATACGGCGAACTGGGCGTTCGAGCAGGGCCGTGACGTGTATGCGGTGCCGGGAAGCGTGTTTTCGCCGCAGAGTGCGGGGACGAACCAGCTCATCCGGGAGAGCACCGCCAAACTCGTGGCGCGGCCGGAGCAGCTGTGCGAGGAGCTGAACCTGCTGGGGAGTGGTGCGCAGCTTCCGCTGCGGCCAGCTGCGGCGGCCGGGGTGGCGCAGCGGGAGGTAGTGGGCAGCGACGACCCCATCCTGCAGTTGCTGGCCGCGGGGCCGCTGCACGTGGACGAGATGGTGCGCGCGCTGGGGATGCCGGCGGCGGAGGTTTCGGGGGCGCTGGCGATGCTGGAAATCGACGGGCTGGTGCGGCAGGCCGGGCCGATGGTCTACGCCATTGCCTGAACGTTGCCGAATTGGGCAGTACCGGGAGGTTGCCGTGCTGGACAGATGGGCGCGGGCATATCTACCTTGGAAAGTCCCGGCTGGCGGGGAGTTGAGATTGCGAGAAGAGACGTGGCGACGGCAACTGCGACGCGACGGGTGAGGAAGAAGGATGTGGGCGATGCGCCGACTGTGACGGCGGAGGCGGGCGAGGGCCGCCCGGCGGGCCGGAAGAAGGGCGGGCGCTACCTGGTGGTGGTGGAATCGCCGACAAAGGCGCGGACGCTGCAGGGGATCCTGGGGCCGGAGTACGAGGTTTTGGCCTCGTACGGGCACGTGCGCGATCTGCCGGAGTACGGCTACGGGGTGCAGGATGTGGAATCGCTCGACTTCCGGCCGAAGTACGTGGTGGTGAAGGACCGCCAGGCGCGGGTGGACAAGGCGGAGGTGATCCGGGCGATTGCCGAGGCGGCCAAGCGGGCGGAGCGGGTGTTCTTGAGCACCGACCCGGACCGGGAGGGCGAGGCGATCGCGTGGCACATCAAGGAGGCGGCTGGCATCCCGGATGAGAAGGTGACCCGGGTTGTGTTCCACGAAATCACCCGCCCGGCCATCGAGGCGGCCTTCGCGGAGGCGCTGGGGCGCGGGACGGGCGACACTGGGCACCATCGGCGGGAGCCCGGCCGGCTGGATATGCACCTGGTGGATGCGCAGCAGGCGCGGCGTGTGCTCGATCGACTGATTGGTTACCCGCTGACGTGGTTCGTGCAGAAGAAGGTGACGCGGGGGGCAAGCGCGGGCCGGGTGCAGAGCGTGGCGCTTGGGCTGATTGTGAAGCGGGAGCGTGAGATCCAGGCGTTCCGGCCGGTGGAGTACTGGACG
>FWPV01009113.1_pt1 | contig 13639 bp, 12 predicted proteins | sample 2228371 | NCBI WGS metagenome assembly FWPV01 (sample SAMEA103939776, study PRJEB20133) | metagenome | reverse complement strand
GTCAACGAACTTTTGGAAGTCGTGTTGGACCTGGTCCGCAAGCCCGAAGCCCGATACGTAGATAGTGAGTTGACTTTGAGCGAGCGCGAAGTCACGCAGGCGGAAATTGATTACGTGGTGGAGCGCATCAGCGAATTCGACGCCGATAACCGGGCTGGCCTGGAACGCACGCTGCACCGCATCAGTGCCATTCGGAACCGGCGCGGCGCCATTGTCGGATTGACGTGCCGGGTAGGGCGTGCCGTCTATGGCACGATTGACATTATCGAAGACATCATCATGTCCGGCAAGAGCATCTTGCTGCTGGGCAAACCCGGCGTGGGCAAGACGACCATGCTACGCGAGGCCGCTCGCGTGCTGGCAGAAAAACGGCGCGTGGTGATTGTGGACACCTCCAACGAAATCGGCGGCGATGGCGATATTCCGCACCCGGCCGTCGGCCGCGCACGCCGCATGCAGGTGCCCCAACCCAGTCTCCAGCACGAGGTGATGATCGAGGCGGTAGAAAATCACATGCCCGAGGTCATTGTGATTGACGAGATTGGCCGCGAATTGGAAGCGGTGGCCGCGCGCACGATTGCCGAACGCGGCGTGCAATTGATTGCGACCGCGCACGGCAACGTCCTGGAAAATCTCTTGCTCAATCCCACGCTTTCGGATTTGGTCGGCGGCATCGAAAGCGTGACCCTTTCGGACGAGGAAGCGCGCCGGCGCGGGACGCAAAAGACGGTTCTGGAGCGGCGCGCCCCGCCTACTTTTGACGTGCTGATCGAGATTCAGGACCGCCAGCGTTTGCTGGTTCACCACTACGTGGCGCAATCGGTAGATAAACTGCTGCGCGGCCGCGCCCCGGATACCGAATTGCGTTATCGGGACGAACAGGGACAGGTGCGCATCACCGCCGGCCCGGTCAAACAGGTAGCGTATGTCGAGGGCGAGGAGCGGGGCGAAAGGGCGAAAATGGAAATGCCGCCGCACAAAGAGCGCGCCCCGCTGCAACCCCGGCGGGTGCTGGCTTACGGCGTGGCGCACAATCGGCTGGAGCAGGCCGCAGCGCGCCTGCGCGTGCCCCTGGTCATCGTGGACGACCTGTCAGGGGCAGAGGTGCTGATGATCGTCAAGAGCCAGTGGAACAAGCGGCCGCGCATTGTCAGCGACGCCGAGCGGCGCGGCCTGCCCATTTACGTGTTGCGTTCCAACACCGCCCAGCAAATGGAAAAGTGCCTGGTGGACATGTTCGACCTGGAAGATCAACTGATAGACCCCTACGAACTGGCTTTGCGCGAAACGCAAGAGGCCATCCAAAAGGTCCTGGCCGGTGCGCCGTCGGTGGACCTGTCGCCTCAAGATGCTTTCGTGCGCCGCATCCAACACGAGATGGCGCGCCAGGCGAACCTGATCAGCCACAGTTACGGCAAAGAACCCCGCCGCCGCGTGCGTATCTATCGAGAGTGAGGAGAGGACACTCGCGCTGGCCAGCATTGAACTCGGCGGCACGAGTTACATGGTATAATGACTTTATGACCGAGCGTCTTTATCTGACCGACGCTTATCTGACCACCTTCAACGCCCGGATCATCGAGCGACACCACTTGCCGCCGGATGCCCGTTTAGCCGTTGTTTTGGATCGCACGGCTTTTGCGCCGCCGGTGGCCGGCATGGTGGCCGACCGCGGCGCGCTCAATGAGGTGCCGGTCCTGGATGTGTACGAAGACGAAAAGGGACGTCTGTTGCACATTATCTCGCAAGAGATTTGGCGCGATGATGTGCAGGGCCGTCTGGATTGGTCGCGCCGCTTTGATTTGATGCAGCACCATACGGCCCAGCATATCTTGTCCGAAGCGTTTATGCATGTCGCCGGCACCGAAACGACCGCCGCGGCTATTTCGCCCCAAGTGGCCTGGATCGAACTGAACAAACTGTTATCCGACGCCGAGGTGGAGCGCGCGGCCGCCTGGAGCAATCAGTTGATCGCGGCGAGCCGGCCGGCGCGGGTGGCGGTGGTGGACACGACGCGCATGGCTTCCCTGACGGGGGTCTCTTCTGGCGCGATGGGCAACCACCAGTTAGCGCGTGTGTTCAATATCGAAGGCTTGCGCGTATCGGTTTGTCAGGCGCCGCATGTCTCACGCACCAGCGAAATCGGCCTGCTGCGGATTGCGCGGGTGGATCGGTCGAGCGAACGGATGCGGGTCGAGTTCCAATGCGGGGCGCGCGTCTTGAACGATTTGCATCGCCGCGATCAACTCGTGGCCCGCCTGGCGGCCTCGCTGGGGGTCCCGCCCGCCGAATTGGAACAGGCGGTGGCCAACTTGCAGGCGCAGACCCGGCAAGTGATGGAAGCCGTGGCCGGGCTGCACAACAAAATCCTGGAGTATGAGAGCATTGCGCTGGCCGCCACCGCCGAGCGCGTGGGTGAGGTGCGGGTGGTCAATCGCGTGTTCCCGGACCGGGACGTGGCCGAAGTCAGGCAACTGGTGCGTTTGCTGACCGAGCAGCCTGACCTGGTGGTCCTGGTGGGCACGGCCGGCGCGCGCGCGCAATTAATTTTTGGCTGCTCGTCCAATGTGAGTTACGATGCCAGCGTGCTGATGCGCGCCGCCGCGCCGGTCATCGGCACGCAGGGCGGCGGACAGGCCCGTTGGGCCGAAAGCATCATCGTGCGCGCCGATGCGGCCCGGGTCGAAGCCGCGCTCGCCAAAGCCTACAAGTTAATTCAAGCCAGACGCTAAGCGCGCCTCACGCCTTCAAGGGGATGATTCACCGCCGAGGCGCCGAGCACGCCGAGAAATACCTAGAGCCGCCGAGAACCGGCCTGACCTCTGAAAACAAAAACACGCTGCGCCCTCTGCGTCTCGGCGGTGAAAAGGAGTGCGCGGCTGAACCGTTACGCTTCAAGGATGTTTGAAAGGAGATAGCCCGTGTTTGTCGGAAAACTGATTCGGCTGGCGGCGTTGCAACGTGACCATCTGCCCAGGTTTGTGGAATGGCTGAACGACTATGAGGTCGCCAGTTATATCAACCCCGATCTGATCGCGCCGTTTAGCATCGAAGACGAGAATGAATGGTTTGAGGCACAACGCAAGTCCCAAGATAGCAAAACTTTTGCCATCCTCACGCTGGATAGCGACCGCTTGATAGGTAATTGCAGTCTGGCCAGGATTTCATGGAAAAATCGCAGCGCCGTGTTTGGCATCCTGATCGGCGACAAGTCCTGCTGGGGTAAGGGATACGGCACCGATGCCACGCGGACGATGATGCGGTATGCCTTTGAGGAAATGGGGCTTAATCGGGTGGAACTGTGGGTGTTTGCGAACAACCTTCGCGCCATCCGCTGCTACGAAAAGGTCGGTTTCAAGCATGAAGGCACGCGCCGTCAGGTACTTTTTCGCAACGGGCGCTGGCTGGATGACCATGTGATGGCGCTCTTGCGCGAAGATGTGGAGCGCGGCGCACTGGATGTTATGTGAGATATATCTTGGCAACAGGAACAAACATGCTTTACTTGACTTTTCCTCTCGCCGCTTTGATTGAAATCCTGGTGCCGGTAGCGCTGGCCATCGGGTTGACACGCCGCTTTGGTCGGAGCTACTGGTTACTGGCCGGCGTGGGCCTCCTCACGTTCATCGGCTCGCAAGTGGTCCACATCCCGCTCAACCTGGGCTTGTCGCAATTGGGGTTGCTCACCAACGCCCCGGCGCTGATGCTGCGCACCGCCCTGGTGGGGGGACTCAGCGCGGGATTGTGCGAAGAGACGGCGCGGGCGATTGGGTATTGGTCTTTGAAGCAACGCGCCCGCACCTGGCCGAGCGCGCTGGCGTTGGGGATAGGGCACGGCGGCCTGGAAAGTATGCTCGTGGGCGTGTTGGTGTTGTTGACGTTTGTCAACATGGTCATTATCCGTCATCTGGGCGCGGCCAATCTGGGATTGCCGGAAGAGCAGGTGACGCTGGTCGAGCAACAGCTCGCTGCTTACTGGGGATACGCCTGGCATGTTCCGTTTGTGGGCGCCGTCGAGCGATTGATCGCTCTGGCGCTCCATTTATCGCTGTCGGTGCTCGTCCTGCAAGCGTTCACCCGGCGCAACGGTTTGTATTACCTTGCCGCCGTCATCTGGCATGCCGTGATTGACGCCGGAGCGGTCATCCTGCTTGCCAGGCAATGGGATTTCTGGTCCATCGAAGGCGTGCTGGCGCTGAGCCTCCCCATCAGCCTGGGCATCATCGTGGCCTTCCGACACAGCCGGTACGATGTGGCCGCACAACCGGTCGCCGCCCCTTCGCCTTTACCGCCGGTTGAACTCAAGCCACGCGATGAGACCGACACATTGCAAGAACAAATCGAACGGTCGAGATTTGAAACATAGAGCAACACGCAGTACGCCATACGTAATCACCGAACAGGAAACATGATTCAAACACATAACCTGACCAAAAAATTTGGCACCTTGACCGCCGTGGAGAATCTGACGCTGGAGGTGCGCGAGGGAGAGGTCTTTGGCTTTTTGGGGCCGAACGGCGCCGGCAAGACCACCACCGTGCGCATGCTCACCTGTCTGATCGGCCCGAGCGCAGGACAGGCGGTGGTCAACGGTTTGCAGGTCGGGCGAGATGATACCGACATCCGCCGTTGCACAGGCATCCTCACCGAGACGCCCGGCCTCTATGACCGGTTGAGCGCAGAAAAGAACCTGACCATCTTTGCTCGTTTGTACGAGGTCAGAGATGTTGCCGGCCAGGTGGAAAAGTATTTGCGCCTGTTGGGGTTGTGGGATCGGCGCGATGACCTGGTTGGTAACTTTTCCAAGGGGATGAAACAAAAACTGGCCATCTGCCGGGCCCTGTTGCATGAACCCAGAGTGCTTTTCCTCGATGAGCCGACGTCCGGGCTCGACCCGGAAGCGGCCAAATTGGTGCGCGATTTTATCGAGGACATCAAAGGACAGGGGCGCACCATCTTTTTATGCACACACAATCTGGACGAGGCGGACCGTCTGTGTGACCGCATTGGCGTCATCAAGCAACGCCTGCTGATTGTAGATACTCCTGCCAACCTGCGCAAGAAATTGTTTGGCCGCACGGTAGTCTTTCATCTGCGGCGCGTCGAAGAAGCCACGCTGTCTCTGGTCCGAGAGATGCCGTTTGTCAAAAATGTCCAGCGTGTGGATAACAAAATCGTCGTGGGGCTGGATGAGCCGGAGGAGCATAATCCGGTCATTGTGCGCGCGCTGGTCGAGGCCGGCGCAGAGGTCCAGTTTGTCGGCGAGTTGAAACATTCGCTGGAAGATGTTTATCTGTCGTTGATCAGGTAAGGCGTGCAAAAGGATACATCCTGGCATTTGGGACACGGACAGTGAAACGTTGCGGCGCAGGAGGCCGCGCTATGAACAAGATTCAGACCATCATAGACAAGGAATGGGCCGAAGTATTCAAAAATCGCATCGTCCTGTTCACAGTCGCCTTTATGCCCATGATGTTTACGGCCTTGCCGCTGGTTTTCCTTTACATACTGGGTAAAGAGGTCGGCAGCGATGCCAGCGATCTCCCCCCCCAGTTCCTTGAACTGTGCGGTCAGGCCTTGACCGGGGGAGAATGTTTCCAGGTGTACATGGTCAACCAGTTCTTGTTGCTTTTTATGATGTTGCCGCTGATGATCCCGGTGGTGATTTCATCCTACAGTATCGTGGGAGAAAAGACCACGCATTGCCTGGAGCCGCTGCTGGCGACGCCGATCACAACGGGAGAACTGATTATCGGCAAAGGACTGGCGGCGGCCATTCCGGCCATCGGCGCAACGTGGGCCGGGTTCATCATCTTTGCCATTGGAGCGCGACTGATGGTGTCCAATCCGCTCGTTTATATGCGGCTGATGGATCCCATGTGGCTGATGGCCATTGGGGTCGTTGGGCCGCTGATGGCAGTAGCGGCCATCAATGTCAGCATCATCGTCTCGGCGCGCGTCAGTGCACCGCGTGTGGCCGAACAAATCTCGATGACGGTGATGGTGCCGCTGCTGGTGGTGTTCTTTGCCCAAGTGGCCGGCGTGCTCCTGGTCAACGCGCAGTTTATGGCGATAGCCGCCGGTGTCCTGGCGCTGGTAGATGTGGGATTGGTCTATTTGGGCGTCCAATGGTTCCAGCGCGAAACCATCCTCACGAAATGGAAGTAGAGGCAGGCTCGCTATGAAAATCAGTTATCTGGCAGGAATAGTGGTCGTGGCTTGTCTGTTGACCCTGGCCTGGCCTCCAGCACACGCCACGCACAATGTCCTGCGCCATACGGAACACGGAATACATACCACCGGCTACACCTTTCCCCTTCCCCAAGAATACGAACTGCGCTTGTCTCTGCGCAAACAATTCGGCTTTGCGCTGGGCGGGCAAATCCAGGGCACGTTCAAGTTGACGGCCACCGGCCCCGATGACCTGAGGGCGGTGACCTTTAAGCTCAAGGCCGAGGCCGGGGGGGGCGAACCCATCGTTTTGGGGCAGGTGACTCAGGCGCCGTTTTCGCTCATCTTTAACACGGATGCCTATCCTCACGGGCATTACGAGTTGAGCGCCGTGGGGCAGACGGCCGGCGGGCGCGTCCTCGCGTCGAATGTGTTGCGTCTGGAGTTTGTCTCGGCCGAGGCCGGCTGGAAGGCGGCCGGGACGTTTGTGATGCCTCTCTTGATTTTGCTGGGCGTAGTGATGCTGGCGGCCACGTTGGGACCTTTCTTGTTGGAGCGGTTAGGACACAAACCACGCCGCCCGGTGTTTGTTCCGGGGCAACCCCGTCATTACGGCCTTTTGGGCGGTGCTATCTGCCCCAAGTGCCGGCGACCGTTCGGGCTGCACTGGTGGGCGATAAACCTGGTGGGCGGCAAATTCGATCGTTGTCCGTACTGCGGCCGGTGGAGTTTGGTCCACCGTGCCCGTCGTGAAGAACTGGCCGCGGCCGAAGCGGCCGAATTACCGGTGGCCACGCCCGATGTGCCCGAACTCAGCCCGGAGGAAAAGCTCCGCCGCCAGATCGAAGAATCACGCTATCTGTGACAGGCGGGGGGATAGGGCGGCTATGTCTGTTTGCGTTGCAGGCGTTGCTTGCGGTGCATCAATGCGTCATACGCCTGCTCACGCGCCGCGCCGGGCGACCAGGTACCGACCTGTCGAAGCGCGGCCTCGGTCCACCGCAGGGCTGTAGCCGGCTCGTGTTGGTGCCATTCATAGTATTTGGCCAGTTCCACGTGCGCGATGATGTCAGCGTCCAAAGCCGCCAGTTGCTCCCAGGCGCGGGCGGCCTCCTCGTAGCGTTCTTGCCGCTTGAGCAAAAACCCCAATCGCCGCCAGGCGGTAACCTGGTCCACCGGGGAGAGCGGCCGTTCCAGCGCGGCGCGGAAAACGGCTTCCGCCCGATCGCTCAAGCCCAGGTCGGTGTACCAGCGGGCCAGGCTGACCAGATCGGTGGGGTCGAGCGCAGGGTCGGTCAGTGGATCGAGCAGGATGCGTCCCAGGCGGGCCAGCAGCGTCACCAGGGACAGGACATCCTGCGCATTGTGATAGACCACACGCGGCATCTCGGAAGCGTCGCCGCTTTGGAGGTAATCGAAATACATCTGGGGGATCAAGTAGCCCGGCACATCGGCCTGATCGCGTCGGACGCCCAGGATGTGTTCTTCCAGCGACGATAGCGCGCACGAAGCCAATCGCTCGCGCCAGATGCGACGTGCCGGCCAGAGCAAATCCAGATGCGGTGCGGTCAAAATCGCCGGCCCCCTGCGGTGGAGCGTAAAGCGCGCTTGAAGGAGCGGCATATCAAAACCGCGCCCGTTGAAGGTGACCACGGCGCGACAATCGTTCAGCACTGGCTCCAACGCGGTCAACATGGCCGCTTCTTCACCCGGCTGCCTCAGAAAGAACTGGGAAAGGTGGAACGCGCCTGACGCGCTATGCCATCTACCGACCCCGACCAGAAAGACCAGCGTGCCGGTGCCGCCGGCCAGCCCGGTCGTCTCGGTGTCTATAAACGCGGCCTGGGCAGGGTCAACCGGCTGTCCGGTCGTCTCATAAGCCAGTTGGGCCAAAACCTGACCGGGCAGGTTCAACGCGCCGACCAGCGATTGGCTACCATGCCGATAGTTCAGGTCGAAATGCTGTTCGATGACATACGCCGGTCCGTAAGGGGTTTCGACTTCGCGCCCGTCCAGGGCCTTGCGCCACGCTGGAGGGCCGGGCTTGCTCCGGGCAGTTGGGAGACCCCGCTGGAGTCCCAACCGGCGCAATTTCTCACGTAAATCCTCGTTCACGGTCGCATCTCACCAAATAACCGTTCAGCCGGTCTTGGATTTTTCACCGCAGAGGTTCCTTTGGCTTGCTCGGCGTCCTCAGCGTCTCGGCGATAAAATGGCCCTCTATCTGAAGGGTTACCTCACAAATTCACCCAGAGCGGCTGGCGTTGCTTGAAGGTGACCAGGCGTGTAAAGCCGGCGGCGCGTGCCATGTCCATCGCTATCTCCAGGCCGGCGCCTACATCCTCGGCCCGGTGGGCATCTGAACCCAACGTCAATTTCTGGCCGCCCAGCTCCCGATACCATTGCAAGATGGTCCAATCGGGACACGTTGTCGTCAATCCCTTGCGCAACGGGGAGGTGTTGATTTCGATGGCTTTTTCACGCTGCACGATGGCGTGCAAAATGGCGCGAATGATGTCGGCGTAAGCCAGCGGGTCGAACGGCCCCAGCGTCAGCGGGCGATACCGCCGGATTAAATCCAGGTGTCCCAAACTATCCAGGTCGCCATGCCTGGCCACTTCCAGCACGCACAGCAAATAATCCCGTTCGACTTGTTCGGGCGAATGATGTTCGTAAAGTCGAGAGAGATTGGCTTCCTGGTGGTTGGTCCAGTGCGCCGAGCCCAGCACAAAATCGAACGGCCAGGCCGCCAGCAAAGCGGTCAGGTCGGCCGCCACCAGGGGCGGTTCGCCGACTTCCAGTCCGGCGCGGATGGTCAATGGCCCGCCGAACCTGGCCCGGCATTGCTCGATTTCGGCTATATAATCGCCCGGCTTGAAATACTCGCGGGTGGGATCCCAGGCAACCCAATCCACATGGTCGGTAAAGCAGATTTCCTGTAGCCCGCGTTGAAGCGCCGCCTGGCACATCGCGGCCATGGGCTCCTGGCTGTCACTCGAACAGTGGGTGTGAAGATGGTAATCGCAATAAATTTTCATGGTTTTGATTCGGGTCGGGTTGGTTAGTTGGTTTAATCGGTTGGTTTGATGCTCTACTATAATCCAGTTTGGCAAGAGTGCAAGTTGATACTCAACGCGATGATCAACATTTTTTAAACCGCCAAGAACGCAAAGGACGCCGGACGCCAAAGCCATCTCCACCTTTCTCAGCGTTCTCGGCGCCTCTGCGGTGAATTTTGTCAGAGACCGCCGGGCAAAAGTGCACAATGTGAAAGTTGTTGCCGGATTGAAAAACTTGTGGGATAATAATACCGGCTGAATGAACGTTGGGAAAACCTGTAAGGTTTCGAGAAAGATGAGTAAAAGTCGTTGGGCGCAACCGTCCCCACGCCAACTCCGACGCGCTTGGGTACCGTTTTTGTTCGTGACCCTGTTGAGTGTTGTCGCCAGTGTGGTGACATGTTCGGCCGGTTGGACTCTGCTCACGGTTCTCAGCCCACGTTCGGCCGAGGGGCAGGTTGTCAGCGGGTTTGGGGTTGGCACAGAGTATAATGAATATCCTCATTGGGAAGGTCAGGAACGAGTCAACATTCTGGTCTTGGGCATTGACCAGCGCGGACAGGAACAGGGGCCATGGCGAACCGATACCATGATTGTGTTGAGTGTGGACCCGGTCAGCAAGAGCGCGGGCATGCTTTCCATCCCGCGTGACCTGTGGGTCGAGATTCCCGGTTATGGCCTGAATCGCATCAACACTGCGTATGTGGTCGGCGAACTCAACCAGTATCCGGGCGGCGGGCCGGCCCTGGCCAAGAAAACAGTGCAGTATAATCTGGGTGAGCCGATTCACTATTACCTCCAGCTCAATTTTACGGCGGCTGAACAACTGGTGGACCTGATTGGCGGCGTGGATGTTTACGTGGAACGCGAAATCAACGACCCGCTCTATCCAGATGCAGCTTATGGTTACGAGCCGCTGTACATTCCGGCCGGCTGGCAACACATGGACGGCAAACTCGCGCTCAAGTATGCCCGTAGTCGGCACGGCAACTCGGACTTTGACCGGGCACGCCGTCAGCAACAATTGCTCCTGGCTATCCGCGATAAACTCTCGCGGTTGGATGCGGTGACTCACTGGCTGCCTCGCGCCGGAGAGATTGCCCGCACCCTGGGCAACACGGTACAGAGTGACCTGACGCTCGATCAGGTGGCGCGCCTGGCCCATCTTGCCACCGAGCTGGAGGCCGGCCGCATCCGTTCGGCGGTGATAGATTCGACCATGACCACCCATTGGGTCACGGAAAGCGGCGCGCAGGTGTTGATTCCCAATCGTGAGCGCATGGCGGCGTTGCACAGCCTCATCTTTTTACCGCCGCCGGCGGCCGGCGATCCAAACGAACAAGTCACGCTCGAAGCCGCGCAAATCGTGATACAAAACGGCACGTTGCAATCTGGCCTGGCCACGCAGGCCGCCGAGCGATTGGCCGCGCAGGGGTTTCAGATTAGCAAGATAATGGCTGCGCCTCATCAGGATTATCCGTCCACTTTGATCCTGGTGTACACCGGCAAACAGGCCACAGCCAAAGCATTGGCAACCGCTCTGGGTGTGCCGGAATCGGCCATCACAATCGGCGGCAGTCCCGAAGTCGTGTGCGACATCAAGGTTATTTTGGGAGCAGATTACAAACCCTAAAGGAAACGCATGACCGAAGCAAAATTGGATAACCGACTGAGCTGGCTGGCTATCCCCTGGGTAGTGCTCTTGCTCGTGGTCGGCCTGGCCGGCAGTTACCTGGGTTATACGCGTGCCCGTGCGCTGGCGGCCCAGTACACCCCTCCGCGCCTGTTCCAACCTAACGAGCCGACGCCCAGGTCCACGCCGGTTGTGCCAGAGACAACCATTGAAATTCCCGACTGGCAAGGCAAAGAGCGGGTCAATATCCTGGTCTTGGGGATTGACCAGCGCGAACACGAAGAAGGCCCATGGCGGACCGATACCATGATCCTGGTCTCGATTGACCCGGTGGCACAAACGGTCACCATGCTTTCCATCCCGCGTGACTTGTGGGTGACCATCCCCGGTTTTCAGGAGGACCGGATTAACAATGCTCATTTTTACGGCGATGCGTTCGATTACCCTGGCGGGGGCCCGGCCCTGGCCAAGAAAACGGTGCAGTATTTTCTGGGGGTGCCGGTGCAGTATTACGTGCGGGTCAATTTCACTGCGTTTGAAAAACTGGTGGATTTGATCGGCGGGATCGAGGTGGATGTTCCACGAGAAATCAATGACCCGGAATATCCGGCGCGCACCGGCTATGGCTTTGACCCGCTCTACATCCCGGCCGGCCGGCAACACATGGACGGCGAACTGGCCCTCAAGTACGCTCGCTTTCGTCATGATGAAGAAGGGGACTTTGGACGTGCGCTCCGCCAGCAACAGGTCATCCTGGCGATTCGTGACAAGATTCTCAGCGCCAACAAGTTCCCAGAGCTATTGCCCAAAGCACCTCAGGTGATTGCGATGTTTGGCGACGCCGTGCAAACGGACCTGTCACTGGAGCAGGTTCTGCAACTGGCCAAATTGGGGACGCAGTTGAAAAAAGACGGCGTTCGGGGAGCCGTGATTGATCTTACCATGGTGTTGTTTTCCACCACGCCCGATGGTCAGCAGGTACTGATCCCGGTGCGCGACGAGATACGTAAATTGCGCGAACGGTTGTTCGTTTCCGACCTGGCGGCCCCCGTGCCTGGTCGCCAAACGGTGCGCGTGATGGTGTTGAACGGCACTACCCAGGCCGGGTTGGCGGCGCAGACAGCTAACACACTGGCCGGGCAGGGCTTTCGGGTGACCGGTTACGGCAATGCCGACCGGTTCGATTATGCCCAGACGATAATCATGGATTACCTTGGCAGCCCGGTGGCTGTGCAACTGGCCGGCGCCTTGGGCGTGCCAACCTCCACCGTGCAGGTGAGCCACATGTTGCATGGCGATTACGACATCCAGGTTATCCTGGGCGCCGATTATGTTGCCCGATTTGGGTTCTTATCACCCACCGCCACACCGACGCCTGAGATGGAGCCTGCGCCGACGGCCACGCCCTGACTCACATTCCGGTAACCGTTCCTGGCTCTTGCCGGTCTCTGACCGAGCAAGAGGGCCATTTTACCGCCGAGACGCTGAGGACGCCGAGAAAATAAAAGGAACCTCTGCGCTCTCCGCGCCTCTGCGGTGAAAAATCCAAGACCGGCTGAACGGTTACACATTCCATAGCGCGCCCAGGGCTGCGCAAACAGTGAAATCAAGGAGATTGGAGATGACTCAACCTTTTCGCCATCCAGCCGCACGGTATTTTGAGGAATTTGAAATCGGTGATCAAGTGGTCACGCAAGGGCGCACCATCACCGAGGCGGATATCGTCGCCTTTGCCGGGGTATCGGGGGATTTCAACCCGTTGCACATGGATGCCGAAGCTACCCGTGAAGGCACCTTTGGCGAGCGGATTGCCCATGGCCTGTTGGTGCTCTCGGCCGCTTCGGGGCTGGCCTGGCAATTGGGCGCCATGGCCGGCACAGTCGAAGCGTTCCTGTCGCTCGAGTGGAAATTCCGTGCCCCGGTCAAAATCGGCGATACCATTCACGTGGAAGCCAAAGTGGCGCAACGCAAAGCCATGCCCTCGGCCGGCGGTGGCCTGGTCACGCTCAACGTCGTCGTCAAAAATCAGCGTGACGAGACCGTGCAAAAAGGTCAGTGGACAGTGATGGTCAAAAGCCGTCCGGCCTGATACGCATTACGCATTATCATGGCCATCTGTCCGCAGTGTGGCACACTCCATATGCCCAGCGCCCGCACATGCCGCAAGTGCGGCGCCCCTTTGGTGCCGGAGGAGCGGCCGGTTGCGCCTCCACCGCCTCGGCCGGAACCGCCGCCGCCTCCTACACCCGCGCCTCAACCCCCGCCGAGACCGGCGCCCCGCCCGGCTCCGCCGCCGGCCGTGGTACCGGAGACGGTCACGCTGACGCTGGTGGTAATCGGTTCCGGGCAACACATCCGGTTGCAGAGCAAAACTGAGTACATCCTGGGCCGCTCGGACCCTGAGCGCGGCATTATCGTGGATGCGGACCTGACGGACCACGGCGCATGGGAAGCCGGCGTATCTCGACGCCATGCGCGCATTTCAAAACAGGGTCTTCAAGTCATGGTTGAGGACTTGCGCAGCGCCAATGGCACTTTTCTCAACGATATACGCCTGGAGCCTGGTCTGGCCTATCCGTTGCATACAGGCGACCTTCTCAAGCTGGGTATCCTGCGCCTGTATGTTGACCTGGGTGATGGGCTATAGCCGCGAAGGAGAGACAAAAGAATAGACTTGCAAGCAGCTTATCTCGCGCAGAGGCGCAGAGACGCAGAGAATAAATAGACATTATCGAGAAGAGCGTTTTTCACCGCCAAGACGCGAAGGACGCAAAGA
>FWPV01011916.1_pt1 | contig 13641 bp, 6 predicted proteins | sample 2228371 | NCBI WGS metagenome assembly FWPV01 (sample SAMEA103939776, study PRJEB20133) | metagenome | reverse complement strand
TCATGGAGGCGCTTTGGAGTGCGTCCCCATGAGTGGGGACGCCGCAAGCTAAAGCTCGCGCCACAACCACCACAGCCTCCGTGCCTCCACTCATGGAGGCGCTTCTTCCCTTCGCCCCGGAGTGTCTTAGTGTACACTCACGGGAAAGGTATGAGAGCTTGGATGAACTTGCGTTCTGCTGTCATGCGCCCGGCGGCAGCCGCGGCGTTGCTCGTGTCAATTTCCTTCGCGGCGGAGAGCCCGAAGCCGCGGCGCCCGCCGGATGTGCCTTACGTGCCTACCACGGAAGAAGCCGTCCAGGCGATGCTCAAACTCGCCGAGGTCAAGAAGACGGACATCGTCTATGACTTGGGCTGCGGCGACGGACGGATCGTCATCGAGGCCGCGAAGCAGCATGGCGCCCGCGGGGTGGGAGTCGACATCGATCCCGAACGGATCAAGGAAGCTCGAGAAAACGCCAGGAAGGCGGGCGTGGAGCACCTTGTGCGATTTGAAGAAAATGATCTGTTCGAAGTGGATTTCAGCGACGCCACGGTGGTGATGCTTTTTATTGGGAGCGAGCTGAATCTCAAGCTCCGCCCGAAGCTTTTGAAGGTGCTCAAGCCCGGCACTCGCGTCGTGTCAAACACTTTCGACATGGGCGATTGGAAGCCGCTTAAGGAAGTCATCGTCGAAGGGTCCGATGAAGAGGCGTTCCTCAGCCACCGCCTCTTCCTGTGGATCATCCCGGAACGCAACGAAAAATAATTCAGCGAGCGCTTGCGCGCGCGGCGGTCAAGTGATATTCTCCGGAACGGCCTTCGCTCACGAGGCACGGGAGGGTATATGAAAACGGTTTGCATTCGGTTTTTGCTGGCGTGGGGAGTCTTCGCGGCGGCGTTCACGCAGGATTTCCGGGCCACGATTACAGGCATCGTCACGGATCAGACACGCGCCGCCATTCCTGACGCGCAGGTGCGCGCCATTCAACGCGGCACGAATCAGGTCACCGAAACCAAGACGAATCGCGAGGGGTATTACACTCTTACCTACCTTCAGCCCAGCACATACGATATCGAAGTGACGGCGCCCGGGTTCAGCAAGCTGCGCCGCGAAAACATCACCCTGATGGTCGCCGAGAAGCTCGATCTCCCGCTGGTGCTCGAACTAGGCAAAGTGTCCGAACAGGTCACCGTCACCGCCGAAGTGGAGGTAGTCCAGACGGCGGACGCCTCGGGCGGCATGAACTTCGACTCTATGATGACCAGCGAGTATCCGCTCAGCGGGCGTCAGGTTTACATGCTGATGGATCTTACGCCCGGGGTGCTGTTCACGCAGGAAGAGTTCGGCACCACGGGGCATTCGGGCACCCGCAACTGGGACGTCAACGCTAAGTACGTCATGAACGGCGGCGTGGAAGGCACGAACGCGTTCGCTCTGAACGGGGCGCCCATCAGCCTCACGGGCACCTGGCAACTGGCGCCCAACGTGGACGCCATCCAGGAATTCAAGGTGATGACCAATACCTACGACGCCGCCATCGGGCGCACCGGCGGCGGCGCCGTGAACACTACGCTGAAATCGGGGTCCAACGTGTGGCGCGGCACAGCAGGCAACTCCTACCGCAACACCATCCTGGACGCCAATTTCACACAGAACAACCGGGTGGGCGCGCCGCGTGGAAAGCACATTTGGAACCAGTTCAGCGGCACTTTGGGCGGCGCCATCCGGAAGGACAAGGATTTCATCTTCGTCAGCTTTGAGGGTCTCCGGGAGCGGATTCCCTTCCCCGCGGTTTCGAACACGCCTCCGCTGGATCTGCGGGATGGCCAGCACTTTACGGACTATCGCATCACGATCAATGATCCTTTGACCGTCCACACGTGCGTGCCGTCCGTGGACCGTGTGACAAGCTGCTCGCGCCCCGACATCCGCAACCCGTTCCCCGGGAATGTGATCCCGGCATCGCGCATCAACCCGATCGGAAAGAAGATCCTTTCGCTCTACCCCGCCCCGAACATGCCGGGGCTGACCCAGAATTTCGTCGCCACAAACAACGTCGGGGTCTACCGGACAGACCAACCCATCGGGCGCTGGGACCGGGTGATCGGCGACAAGGACCGGTTGTACGCCGTTGTGACGTTCCAGAAAGGGCGAGAGTTCCGCAATCAAACCGGATTCCCGCCGCCGGTATCGGTCGGCAACATGCTCAGCCAGCGCCAGAACATGAACTACATCATCGACTGGACTCGGATTGTCTCTCCGACGGCAGTGCTCGACGTCCGCGCTTCGTTCGGGCGTTTCACATCCATGTTCCCGTACGGGCTGATGGATTCCGGTTTCACGGTGGATGACTTGGGAATGACCAATATGATCCAAGCGCCCACCGCAAAGACGAGACATCCTCCGCGCATCCAACTCGACCAGTACAGCGATCTATTTTCCAACAACGCCAACATGTACAACTGGAACACGGACAACCAGTGGAACCTGGTGCCGAGCATTACTATGACCCGCGGCAGCAAAACCATTAAGACCGGCGCCGATTTCGTGTACGCAGCCCGCGGCAACGGCAGCGTGGGGTATTCGAACGGCTGGTTCCAGTTCACACGCAAATGGACGCAGAGGTATCCGCTGGTAGGCGGTAATACATCGGATGGCTCCGGCGTCGCCGACATGCTTTTGGGTCACCCCAACAACGGGCGGTTGGATTGGACCGACACGTACTACCGGAGCTGGCCGTACTTCGGATTCTTTATCCAAACGGACTGGAAGGTAAGGCGAAACCTGACGCTGAATTTGGGGCTGCGCTACGACGTGCAGATTCCTTTCGTCGAGCGGTGGGACCGCCAAAACGCCGGCTTCGACTTCGACGTGAAGAACCCGGTGAGCGATGCGGTACTGGCTCAATGGCGCAAGTTCAAGGCGCAATACGACGCCACAAATCCGCGCTTCCCCTATCCGGATCCACCGATTGAAATCCGGGGCGGAAAGACATTCATCCAGCCGGGCGGTCCGCGGCGGGTGTACGACACGGACTGGACGAACATTCAGCCGCGCTTCGGCCTCGCGTGGCAGTTTTTACCCAAGACGGTGCTGCGGACCGGTTTCGGCATCTACCACCGCACGGCCACTCAGACGGGCTACACGGACGGATTCAGTGAATCGACCGATTACATTGAGTCGCTCGACGGAGGGTTGACGCCGAGTTCGGGGTTCACCGGACCGTATTCGCTACAAAATCCCTTCCCGAATGGGATCATCCCGCCTACCGGTCGTGAATTGGGGCTCCTCACCAACATCGGCCGGGCGGTGAACTTCGACGGGCGGCAGCGCCTCATCCCGCGCACGTTCCAGTACTCGTTCGGATTCCAGAGGAGGACGTTTTTCAACATCTTGATTGACGCCTCTTACGTAGGCAGCATCACAACCAAAGAGACTGTCGTTTATGACATGAACTTCTACCAAAAGGACGCCATTTTACAGGGCCGGGCGGTGAGCAATTACATGGACCGGACGGTGAACAACCCGTTCTATGGGATCTTTCCGCCTAACGCGACCCTGGGCGCATCGCCGACCGTGGCGGCGCGCGAACTGTACCGGCACTTCCCCGGTTTCCAAGGCATCACCATGCAAACCAATCCTTGGGGGTCATACCGGTACGACGGGCTGCAACTGCGCGCCGAAAAGCGGTTCACGGGCAACCGCTCGACGTCCGGAGCCCTCACGGCGGTTTTCTCGTACACGTTCTCCAAGAATTTCCAGAACAAGAACCGCCGGAACAGTTGGAACCTGGAAGAGCCGGTGCTCCACCAATTGGTGTCCTATGACAAGCCGCAGAATTTGTCGCTATCCGGTATTTGGGACATCCCGGTGGGCAAAGGCAGGCGCTTCTACAATCAGCCGGGCGGTTTCATGGACAAGGTGGTGAGCGGCTGGACCATCAACTGGATCTTCCGCTACTACTCGGGCAATCCGGTTGCTTGGCCGAATGTGCAATTCACCTGCTCCAGCTACTTGGTTGAGAATCAGACCCGCGACCGGTGGTTCAACAACGACCGTAGCTGTTACCGCGCTTGGCCGGCTTACACTTACAGTAATTTCCCGGACCGCTTCCCGTGGCTGCGCCAGATGGACTACCGCAGCGTCAACATGTCCATGAACAAGACCTTCCGGCTGAACGAGCGTTGGCGTTTCCAATTGCGCGGCGAGGCGTTCAACCTGACCAACACCCCGTACTACGGTCCGCCCGACACCGGCTACCAGAACGCCCGGTTCGGCATGCTGCCGCTCGACCAGCGCAACTTCCCACGCTTCATACAGATATCGGGGAAGTTCAGCTTTTGATGCGGGGCGGCTGAGCGGGGGCTGGCCGCCTGAGCGACATTTTTTAGCACCAGCCTCTTTGGAGCCGCATCTTTCCTGGTATGCTCCACGACAGCAGGCTCCGCGAAGGCACGGCGTGACCATGCGAAACGTGGAGCCGCATGGGGGGTCAGAATGTCGTATTCAAGAATCATCGGAGTGACATTGGCGCTGGCGGGGATCGTGTCGCTTCCCGCGTTCGCCCAGAGTACGTTTGCTACTCTGACAGGAACCGTCACCGACTCGAGCGGGGCGTCGGTTCCCGGCGCAACCATCGAGGCAACCAACACGGGGACCGGGTACAAATACACGGCCACGTCCAATGATGCAGGCATCTACACACTGCCGAACTTGCTTGAAGGAACCTACCGGTTGACCGCCTCCGCAGCGGGATTCCAGGAGTTTGTCGTTGAACCGGTAATCCTGAACGCTCGTGACATTCGCCGGATCGACGTTCAGTTTCAGGTGGGCCAAGTGGCCACAACTGTCGAAGTTAGCGCCGGCGTGACGCTGATAGAGACCGAAACGGCGCGCGTCGCCGACAGCCGGACCCGGGAAACAATGGTCGATATGCCGCTATCCTTGCGCCGGGCGTGGGATTTTATTCAGCTTTCGCCCAATGTCTCAAAGGCTCGAGGCAGCTTCACCATGCGGTTTGGCGGCAGCCGCAGCCGGCAGGGCGATGTCACCGTGGACGGGGTGAGCATTTCCAACGTCTTCGGCGGACAGATCACCGGAGTTGTGAGTGACCGGACAGAGAGCTACCAGGAAATCCGTTTGGAGGTGGCGGGTGGGACGGCGGAGAATCCAGGCATCGGGCAAATGTCGGTGGTGACCCGGTCGGGCACGAATCAGCTTCGGGGCGAGGCGTTTCTTTACTACTCGTCGCCCGGGTTACAGGCGCGGAATCCGTTCTCTCCCGCCGGCACCGGCAGCATTGAATGGGTGCCCGGAGGTTCGCTAGGCGGACCGGTTTATCTTCCGAGACTCTATGACGGGCGCAACCGGACGTTCTTCTTCGCCAGCCTCGAGTTTGAGCGATTTGGACCTCCGTCCATCCAAAGCTTTAACACCACGGTGCCGCTTGAACCCTGGCGGCAGGGCGATTTCTCCCGACTGTTGCCTCAGACCGTAGTTCGGGACCCGTTTGCCAACAACGCGCCATTTGCCGGCAACGTTCTGCCGCGGGCGCGGTTGAATGCAGCGGCATTGAAATTGCAGGACTTATTTTATCCTCTGCCCAATTATGGCGACACCAGCACTCTGGTTGCTCAGAACCACCGCGTGAACCTGGACAATCCCAAACTCACCAACCCAACTTCGGTCCTGAGGATTGATCACCGCTTTACCGACCGGGTTTTCGTCAACGGGCGGTGGACACGCGTCCGGTGGCCTCAGACGCCCTATGTCGGCAGCCTCCCCACGATTGGGCGGACGAACCGCGAGCGGCAGAACAATGGTCTCAGCTTGGGGTATACCCATACCCTCTCTCCGTCTCTGCTGAGCGAGTTTCGTTACGGTTACGCTACGGACGCTTTTCCTGCAACACCGCCGCAAAAGGGCCTCGCGCTCGTCAAAGAGCTCGGTTTTGTCGGACTAGCGCCTGACCTGCCCGATGTGGGCGGCTCGCCGACCGTCAACTTCACCAACCTGGGAATCACCGGCATCTCCAATGACGTCGAGTGCAGACCCTGCATAGCTTACAAGCGCCACACTTTCCAGGAGAATGTAACCTGGCTTACCACGCGCCATAGCATCAAGTTTGGCGCGCAGATCGGGCGCGGATCCTACACCGATCTCCGCCAAGGGGCAGGCTTGTTCGGAAATACCACGTTTTCCAACCGCTTCACTGGTTTCACGTATGCGGACTACCTCCTCGGCATTCCCACCACTCTCAGCCGGAATTTCCCGGCCATTGCCCAAGACACCCAGTCCTGGACGTACGGGTTCTTTGTCCAGGATCAGTACCGCGTCAGCCCGAATTTGACTCTCAACATGGGCCTGCGTTACGACCTGCTGCCCGGTTTCACGGCCACTGACGGGTTGCAATCGATGTTCGATATCGGAACCGGCCGGATCATCGTCCCGGACGGGTCGCTGAGCCGGATCAGTCCTTACATGCCAAGGGGTTATGTTGATGTTGTCGAAGCCGGAGGGGCGGGGTTCCATCCTAAGCGTCTGGTCCGTGCCGACAAGAACAACTTCTCTCCGCGGGTAGGCTTCGCGTGGCGTCCGATGGGCAACAATACGGTCATACGCGGGGGCTACGGCATCTACTATGACATCGCCGCCCGCAACGCCGCCTTATCGACCGTGCCGTTCAATATTGCCGAGCCGAGCTACACCAACCCCACCGACCGGCCATTGCTCTGGCCGACGGTGTTCCCGGGATCCGTCTCCGGACCGGCGACGGTATCCATTCCTGCGGCGATCAACCCGGACCTGAAGATCCCCTACAGCATGCAGTACAACTTCACCATCGAGCATCAGCGGTGGGACACCGGATTCCGGGCATCCTACATTGGCTCGAACACCCGGCAAGGCGTCTGGGCGTACAACATCAACCAGCCGGTGGCGGATACCCGTCCGTACGTGGACAAGCCGCGGATGTTCCCACGCTATCCGGTGATCAACTACTTCACCAATGGCGCCGGTCATCAGTACCATGCCATGACATTGGAGGTAGACCGCCCTTTGAAGGGTGGCTTGCGGGCGCAGGCATACTATACGTGGGCGCGCGACATAGGCGACCTGGAAGACGGGCAGTCCCCGGAGGACGCTTACAACCGGCGGCGGGAACGCGCTGTGTGGAGCGACATCCCAACTCACCGTTTCAGCGCCAATATGCTCTATCAACTGCCCATGGGTAAGGGCAAGCCGCTATTGGCCAACGCCGGGCGGATCGGCACGATGCTGGCTTCCGGATGGCAGCTCGGCGCGGTTTACGCCAAAGAAACCGGCAATTTCCTGACCCCCTCCTGGACGGGTCCTGATCCGACCGGAACGCGGGTGACCCAGAGCCGCACCCCAGCAAATGTCACCATCAGGCCGGATATCCTTCGGAATCCGAACCTTGCGAACCCGGCGTTGTCCCGGTGGTTCGATGTCAGCGCATTCTCCGCTCCGCAGCCGGGATCGTTCGGCACCTCGGCGCCGGGCGTGATCATCGGCCCGGGATCGAACGTTCTGCACATGAACCTGGCCAAGGTGACGACGGTTCGTGAGCGGTTCCGTGTGCGAACCGAACTGGTGGCCACGAATGCGCTCAATCACCCCAACTATCAAGATCCGGGGCTAAACATTTCCAACTTGGCTTCAGCGGGCGTTATCACGAATGTGGTAAATCGCAACACCAAGATGGATATGGCGATACCGCGTTTCATCCAACTGGTGTTGCGGGTGCAGTGGTAATAGGCCTGCCCGGCACTTTTCTGTAACTTGACCCCCGCGCCGGGCGGTCTTAGAATTTAAGTAGCGCAGGAGTGCGCTGGTGCGGGGCAAGGTGCGTATGAATCTCAAAGCTTGTTTGGCAGCGGGTTCGATCCTGATGCTTGGCGCCTCGGTGTGGCTGGCTCCGGCGGCTGAGAAAAAGCGGACCGCCGCCGACACCCAGAAACGCGAAACGATAGCCAAACCGATGTCGGAGCGCGAAAAGCGCCGCCGGGAGGAGAGGCTGCGCAAGGAACTCGAGGGGCCTTACCGCAAGTGGCTCAACGAGGACGTAGCGTACATTATCACCGACGAGGAACGTCAAGCCTTCCGGCGCTTGTCCACGGACGAGGAGCGGGAGCAGTTCATCGAGCAGTTCTGGCTGCGCCGCGATCCCACCCCGGATACCGCGGAAAACGAATTTAAAGAGGAGCATTACCGCCGCATCGCTTACGCCAACGAGCGGTTTGCGTCCGGCATCCCGGGGTGGAAGACCGACCGGGGACGCATCTACATCACTTTCGGTCCCCCGGACGAGATCGAGTCGCATCCGTCGGGCGGCAGCTATGAACGCCCGATTGAAGAGGGCGGCGGCACAACGTCGGTGTTCCCCTTCGAGAAGTGGCGCTACCGCTACATTGAAGACATCGGCAGCGACATCATCATCGAATTCGTCGATCCCACCATGACCGGCGAATACCGCATGACAATGGACCCCTCCGAAAAGGACGCCCTGCTGATGGTGCCCAACGCGGGTCTGACCCTGCTCGAACAGATGGGCTTGGCGGACAAGGCTGACCGCTTCAACCGGACCGACGGCACCCGGCTCGGAGTGGGCGACTCGCCCCTGCCGGCGAGGATGAATCAGTTCGAGCGCTTGGAACAGTTCGCCAAATTGCAAAAGCCGCCCGCCATTAAGTTCAAGGATCTCGAGGCGGTGGTCACTTCCTCCATCCGGTACAACACCCTGCCGATGCAGGTGCGTTCGGATTTCATGAAGATGACCAACTCCACCGTGCAGACGAACATCACGCTCCAGTTTGACAAGAAGGATTTGCAGTTCCAGACCAAGGACGGGGTTTCGAAAGCGCTGGTGAACATTTACGCCCGCGTGACTTCGATGACCCGGCGCGTGGTGAACGTTTTCGAAGATGTGGTCAGCATCGAAGTTCCTGCCGAATTGTTGCAGCACGCCACCCGTGGCGCTTCGGTTTACCAGAAGTCGATCTTCCTCGCTCCCGGCATGTACCGCCTGAACATCGTAGCCAAGGACATCGTCGGGAACACCATGACGAACTACGAGCAGGCTCTGAATGTCCCGCGTTATGACGACGAGAAGCTCGGATCCAGTTCTTTGATCCTAGCGGACATCATCGAGAAGGTCCCGACCAAGAGCATCGGAACCGGACAGTTCGTCATCGGCACTTCGAAAGTGCGTCCCCGGCTGAGCGAGAGCTTCCAGCGCGACGAGAAGATGGGGATTTATCTCCAGGTTTACAACCTCCAGCCGGATGAGAATACCCAAAAGCCCAACGGGACCATTGAGTACGAGATCGTAAAGAAGGGCACCAACGAGAAGGTGCTCGAGTTTGTCGAGGACATCAACGCGATTGAGAATGCTTCGCCCACGCAGGTGACCATCGAGAAGCTGCTTCCGCTGAGGAATCTCGAGCCCGGTCAGTACACCCTGCGAGTCAAGGTGCAGGATAAGAATAAGAACCAGGTCCTGAATCAGGCGGCGAATTTCACGGTCACTGAGGTCAGGGCGGAGAATACGGCTCAAACCGTAGCTCAGAGATGAACCTGTTGCGGCAGGCCATCACCGCAAGTTTGGTCGCCGGCATCTTCGTAGGCGCCGGTTGCGCAGCCGCCGCATCTCCTAACATCGCCTCGTTCACCGGAAGCATTATCGGTTTCGTCTCCGACTCTTCCGGGGTCCCCCAAATGGGCGCTACGGTGCTCCTGGTCAATAAGTACGAAAAGATCATCCAACGCGCCCTTACCAATGAGAAGGGCGCGTTCGGGTTTGAGGGTCTGACTCCAGACCTGTACTCGGTGCGGGTGACTCTCGCTAGTTTCGTTCCCGCGGTTAAGCGCAACATCGCGGTCCAGCCCGGAGTGCGCAGCTTCCTCTCCATCAGCCTTGCCAGCATCTTCAGCTCCATCGAGCTCGTTTACTCTGCTCCGAGTCAGGGCGCGATCATGAGCGAAGACTGGAAATGGGTGTTGCGAAGCTCGCTTTCCACCCGCCCGGTGCTGCGCCTTGCGCCCGGAACCGATTCGGTGGAGCCATCCCGCAGGCGGCAGACGGCATTCTCTCAAACGCGCGGTTTGGTGCACCTTTCGGCTAGCGACCTCAGCCCGCTGGCGGCGGCGGGGGGAGAGCCGGACTTGGGAACCGCTTTCGCGCTCGCCACATCGGTCTTTGGGTCGAATCAGCTCCAGATCAGCGGGAATTTTGGCTACGCTGCCGCCGCCGGTACTCCGGCCGCAGGCATCCGGACGAGCTTCACTCCGGATTTGGGAGGGTTTTCAGGACCCGAGGTGAGGCTGACCATGCGGCAGGCGTTCCTGCCGCAGCGGGCTGGGTTATCGTTCTTTGGCGGGCAGCGGGGCGCCGCTCCGGCGCTGCGCAGCATGTCGCTCGGAGTGGCGGAAAGGAAGAGGCTGACCGACAGCTTGGAACTCGACTACGGCGCTTCCATCGAGTCGATTTCCTTCCTCGACCGCCTCAACTACTTCAGCCCCTTCGCCCGGCTGAGTTATAACGCCGGCTCGGCAGGCGCCATCGAGATCGGCTTCAGCTCCGGCATGCCGCCGGTGGAGGCGCTCGCCCGCAACCGCGAGGGCGAATTCCAACGCGATTTCGCCGCGCTAGGAGCGTTTCCGCGCATCTCCCGGCGGGGGGGCGATACCCGTATCTTGCGGGAGCAAAACTTGGAAGTCGCTTACAAGAGAATTGTCGGAAAGACAGCATTTACCCTTGGCGGTTACCACGAGCGCATCTCAAACGCCTCGCTCATGTTGGGCGACGCAGCGGGACTCTATTCGACGGATGACGTCCTGCCGGATCTGTTCTCGAACGCCGCCAACATCAACATCGGAGACTTGCGCCGCGTGGGGTACGGGGCGCAAGTTTCTCAAAGCGTGAACGATTACTTCTCTGCTTCTCTGTCGTTCGGCAACACCAACGTTGTTACGGCATCCGCCCGGCAGCTTGCCACCTCCGACCCGGACGAACTGCGCAGCTTCTTGCAGCGCGGGCGGCGCTATTGGGCCTCGGCGAAAATCGCGGCTCAATCGCCATGGACGGGCACGCGGGTGACTTCAAGCTATCAGTGGACGGACTACTCGGCGGTGCTGTCCGGTCACCGCTACCTGACGGAGAACCTGGGAGGCGAGCCGGGTCTCAACTTCCACGTGCGCCAACCGATCGGCGGCGTCCCGGGCGTCGGGAGGATTGAAGCGAACGCCGAGCTGCGGAACATACTGGGGCAGGGTTACCTCACGTTAGCCACCCCGGGCGGCAGGCGCGTGGTGATTGTGCAGTCCCCGCGGTCGGTTCGAGGCGGATTGAGCCTGATCTTCTAAACCCCCGTCATTGATATTCCTGAGGCATTAACAGCCGGATAGGAGTGTCCGCGATCCGGATCCGCGCCGGCAGCTCACCGGCAAGCTCCCCGTCGACTTGGACAAAAACGGGCCGGTCTCCGGCGGGGCGAAGTTCGACTGTCACAGCCCCGCAAATCGCCACTCCGCTCATTCCGGCCAGCCTGCCCATCAAGACCCCTGTGAAGTACTTCAGGTAGCGGAGAGAACTCGAACCCTCAAACGCTACGACCTCGAAATCCTGGCGCCGGAGGCTAGCGCCGCGGGCGATTTCCAAATCGCCCCCGTAATTGCGCACCCGGCTGGCCAAAAGGAAGCTGTAGCGCCCGGCGCCGCACTCGCTGACAGCGTCGAACTCCGCCAAACGCTTACCGATAAAGCTGAAACTCGCCGCATAGTATGCCAGCTTGCCGGCTTGGTGCTTAAGATCGGGGTCGACTTTGCGAACGATGGCGGCGTCCAACCCGGCGCCCGCCATGCAAAGAAAGCACCTTCGAGCGCCGGAGGCCGTTTCGACGATGCCTACCCGGACCGGCGTCGGGACCGCCCGGCACAGACGGCGCGCCGCCAGTTCCCACTTCGCGCCAAATCCTAGTTCCCGGCAGAGCACGTTTGCGGTGCCGCCCGGCAAAGCGCCAAGGACTACGCCGCTGCCCATCAACCCGTTGAGCGCCTCGTTAATGGTGCCGTCGCCCCCTGCCACCAGGACCACTTCAGCGCCGCTTTCCACCGCCTGCCGAGCTAGGCGCGTCGCGTCGCCGGGCGCGGAAGTGGGGTGCTCCGTGATCTGAAAGCCGTGTTCTTCCAGGATGCAAAGGGCCCGGCGCCAGTGTTCCGGACGCTTGCGCAGCCCTCCAGCGACAGGATTGTAAATCAGATGTGTATTCTTAAGGATGACGATTCCTCCATTATAGAGTTATGGCTGAGAGCATTCGCGACAAGATCGAGCGGCTGCGCGCCGAACTGCGGCGGCACGAATACCTCTACTACGTGTTGGATCAGCCTGAAATAACCGACGCCGAATACGACGCCATGATGCGGGAGCTCGCCGCTTTGGAAGCAGCCCACCCGGAGTATCTGTCGCCGGATTCACCGACACAGCGGGTGGGTGGGGCTCCTCGAGAAGGATTCGTGAAGGTTCGCCACTCAGCCCCTATGCTGAGCTTGGATAACGCCATGAACGAGGGAGAGTTACGGGATTTTGACCGCCGGGTTCGGGAACTGTTGGGAGGAGAGCCGTACCGCTACGTCGCTGAACTGAAATTGGATGGCTTGTCCATGGCCGCCCATTACCGGGATGGTAGATTCCACCAGGCGGTCACCCGCGGAGACGGGGAGGAAGGCGAAGACGTCACCGAGAACGCCCGCACAATCCGCTCGCTGCCTCTGGCGGTGGACGCCGAGCTGCCCGCCTTCGAAGTCCGCGGCGAAGTCATTATGAACCGGGAGGCGTTCGAGCGCCTCAACGCCGAGCGCGAGCGGGAAGGGCTGCCCCGGTACGCCAATCCGCGCAATTCGGCGGCCGGCTCCCTGCGGGTGCTTGAGCCATCGATTACAGCGGCGCGCAAGCTGGACTACTACGCCTACTTTCTGCTAGTGAACGGCGCACCGGCTTACGAAAGCCACTGGGAGTCCTTGGAGGCGCTCTCGCGCTGGAAATTCAAAGTCAACCCGGAGCGCCGGTTGTGCCATTCCCTCGCGGAAGTGCTCGAGTTTTGCGCCCACTGGGAAGAGCGCCGCGATTCGCTTCCGTACGAAATCGACGGGGTGGTGTTGAAGGTCGACTCAGTGGTTCAGCAGCGGCGGCTCGGCTGGACGGCGAAAGCGCCCCGGTGGGCGATCGCCTTCAAGTTTCCTCCTCGGCAACAAGCCACCATTGTGGAAGCCATCGAAGTGCAGGTTGGGCGCACGGGCGCCCTTACCCCAGTGGCGCACTTGAAGCCCGTGTTCTTGAGCGGAGTGACGGTGACGCGCGCCACGCTGCACAACGAAGACGAGATCCAGCGGTTAGGAGTTCAAATCGGCGATGAGGTGATCGTCGAGCGGTCGGGCGACGTGATCCCCCGGATTGTCAGCGTCAAACGGCAGGGAGAGAACCGCCGCCCGTTCGTCATGCCCAAGACTTGCCCGGTGTGCGGCGGCGAGGTGGTGCGCGAGCAGGGGGAAGTGGCAAGCCGCTGCCTCAATACGAACTGCCCGGCGCGCCTGAAAGAGTCCATTCTGCACTTCAGTTCGCGCCCGGTGATGGACATTGACGGG
>FWPV01011915.1_pt1 | contig 13642 bp, 12 predicted proteins | sample 2228371 | NCBI WGS metagenome assembly FWPV01 (sample SAMEA103939776, study PRJEB20133) | metagenome | reverse complement strand
CGCTCGTTCTGAAAAACCGGCCGGAATTGGGCTTTGTCTGCCCGGGCATGGAAGGCCAGCCGCAGGCGCTCGGCTGGCTGCAGCGCCTGAGACTCGATCAGCGCACCGCCCTGCTGCCCGTCCTGCCGCAGGGGCAGCTCTGGGGTCTGTTCCGCCGATCCTTCGCCTCGGTATCGGTCACCACCCACGATGGGACGCCCAACACGCTGCTCGAGGCGATGGCCTGCGGCTCCTTTCCGATCGCCGGAGATATTGAAAGCCTGCGCGAATGGATCGAGCCGGGCGTCAACGGCCTGCTGGTCGATCCTGGCGATCCGGCAAAACTGGCTGAGGCGGTCATCTTTGCCCTCGACCACCCGGACCTGCGGGCCAGCGCTTCCGAGAAGAACCTGGCCTTGATCGCCGAGCGCGCCGAAGCGGGCGTTGTCCGCGCTGCCATTGACAGGTTTTACCAAACGCTCTTGGGTTTGGGGTAAAATTACCGCCAAGAGCTCGATGAGATGAATTCGCTGGTTTCTGATCGATTGCGCGGGATTGCCGTTGGGGCAGCCGTTGGAGATGCACTGGGCATGCCCCTCGAATTCGGCCTCGCCTCGCCTCCGGAGAAACTGATCACCAGTATGCTCCCGGGGCGGCTTCCCGCCGGAAGCTTCACCGATGATACCGAAATGGCGCTGGCCCTGGCGGAGAGCCTGCTGGCTGTGCGAGGGTTGGACCCGGCCGACCTTGCCCAGCGGTTCGCCGAGTGGTACCGCCGCAACCCGCCGGATGTGGGCATTCACACTTCATCCGTTCTGCACCGCATCTGCACTGGAGAAAACTGGCAGGATGCCGCCCGCGGCGTGCAGGCGAAGGAGCCTGACAGCGCAGGCAACGGTTCGGTCATGCGCTGTTGGCCGGCAGCAATTGCCGCCTGGCAGAACGAAAACTTGATCCTCCAATTCAGCCGGCTGCAAAGCCAAGTGACCCACACTCACGAAGAGTGCTGCGCCGGCTGCGCTTTTGTCAATGATATGCTCTATCATCTGATTTGCGGCAAGAGCCTCTTCGATGCCTATGCTGCCGCCTTACGCGAGGTCGAGCTGCCTGAAGGATTGGCCCAAACCGTCAGGCTGGCCCCGCACCGTAAGCGGGAAGAGCTGCGCAACACCGGTTGGGTGCGCCACACCATCGAAAGCGCGCTGTGGGGACTCCTGAACACTTACAGTTTCGAAGACGCGCTGATTCAGGTGATCAATCTCGGCGCGGATGCCGATACCGCTGGGGCTGTCGCCGGCGCCCTGGCAGGCGCTGCTTACGGGCTGGAGGCCATCCCGGACGGCTGGAAAAAGACGCTGCGCGGTGAATGGCCGCTCCGTTCCGGCAAAATCTGGTCGGTCAAAGAATTAATTACCCTGGCGGACAATCTGGCAGGCTGCGGAGATCCCGATTCGCGCAAACCGCTGAATTGATCCGACGGGCAGGCAGCCCAATCTTCACAAGACGGCGTACCCTGCGATCATCCCCGCCCGCGATGCCCGTGGGCAGTTCAGGCTCAATCTGGAGGGCTAACGGCAGTCAACGGCCGGATAGGAGTGAAATATGGAACTAATTTCGAGCTTCATTCGTCTTGATTAGTAGTGTACGATAAGGCAGCGATTTCTTATCAAGCAGGAGAAAATATGAGCAAGTCGAAAATCCTCTCTCTCAGTTTACTGGTCATCGTGGCAGTCACCAGCTCCGCCTGCGGGATCCTGGTCCCCAAGGGACAACCGACGACCGACCCGGCAGTCTTCCAGGCGACTCTCAACGCTGCTTCCACTCAGGCGATTCAGACCATCGTCGCACAGATTACCGCCACCGCCCAGGCTCAGCCCCTGGAACCCACCCAGGCGCCCACTGAACAGCCCACCCTGGTCGTCTTCACGCCTACCGTTGAGCCAACCGCAACGGCGACCCACACCCCCACCCAAACGCCTCCGCCGCCCACCGCCACGCGCCCGCCGGCCACAGCCACCTCCACCGCCACCGCCACACCCAAACCGTTTGAGTGCCGCATTGTCAGCCAATCGCCCGCGCTTGGGGCCAAAATCAACGGCGGCACTGACTTCGACCAGATTTGGGTCTTGAAGAACACCGGCACCAAACAGTGGGAGTTCGGCGCAGTGGACATCAAATACGCCAGCGGCTCGAAACTGCAAAAGTTTGGCGATATTTTCGATCTGGCCAAGACGGTCAAACCGGGTGAGGAAATCACCATCATTATTGATATGATTGCTCCCACCATCGCCGGGACGTACAAAGCCGTCTGGAATCTGGTCGGCGAATCAGGCAACATTTGCACGATGAACATGCACATTGAGGTCCCATAGAACCCCGCGCGCTCCATGATTTGAAAGGCTGTGCCGGCCAGCCTGATTGATTCGACAAAACAGCCGTCCTTGAAAATCATCCATCCAGCCCCGCTGTCCGCGCGGCGGGTGGATGATTTTCTTCTGGTTCTGTTTCCACCGTCTTTTTCTGGGGATATTCATCTTTGACTTAGAATTTCTTGTAGGCTATACTTTTAGAGGTTCGATTCCATTCTGATTTGCTCCACTACCTATAAGGAGGCATACGATTTATGGCTGCCGAAAGCTCTTTTAAGCTGACCTATGCCACGATGTTCAACCCCCCCGAGGAAATGCACGTGAATTTCGAAAACGCACTGGCGAAAATCCGAGCTAACCTCGGCAAGGAATATGGCATGCTGATCGATGGCAAGGAGGTATTCGCGGACGAGAAAGTCGAGGACCGCAATCCCGCCAAAACCAGCGAGATCCTGGCGCTTTTTCAGAAAGGCAATGCCAGCCATGCCGAAGCGGCGTTAGCCGCCGCCCGCAAAGCCTTTCCCATGTGGAGCCGGATGCGCTGGCAGGACCGCGTTGCCCTGGTGCGCAAAGCCGCCGAGCTGATGGATCAGCGCCTGTATGAAATGAGCGCTGTCGTGGCGCTCGAGGTGGGAAAAAACCGAATGGAGGCGATGGGCGATGTGGCCGAAACCGCCGACCTGTTCCGATACGCCTGCGACCGGATGGAAGCCAACAACGGTTTCGTGACCGAGATGGGCCGCGATCCGCTGGTGGGATTCATCTCGACCAACACTTCTGTGCTGCGGCCGTACGGCGTTTGGATCGTGATCAGCCCGTTTAATTTCCCGGCCTCGCTGACCGGCGGTCCGACCGCCTCGGCACTGGTGACCGGCAATACAGTGGTGATCAAACCTGCTACCGACACCCCATGGACCTCCCGCTTCATCGCGGAGTGTCTGCGCGACGCAGGCATACCCGACGGCGTGTTCAACTTCGTCACCGGTCCGGGCAGCTCGCTCGGCCAGGCGCTGATCACCAGCCAGGAGGCAGACGGGATCACGTTCACCGGTTCCTACGACGTCGGCATGAAAATCTACTGCGATTTCTCCCAGGGCCGTTACGTGCGCCCGACGATTTTGGAATTGGGGGGTAAAAACCCCGCCATTGTGAGCCGCCATGCCAATCTCGAGGATGCGGCCGTCGGGATCGTCCGCTCGGCGTTTGGCCTTCAAGGACAGAAATGCTCCGCCTGCTCGCGGGTGTTCATCGAAGAGCCGGTCTACGACCAACTGGTACCGCGCCTCGTTGAACTGACCCAGAAACTGACCATCGGAGATCCGACCGAACGCTCGGTCTATTTAGGTCCGGTGGTCAACAAGAGCTCCTACCGCGACTATCAGGAGTTCTCGGCAGAGCTGCACCGGGCGGCCAGGGTGCTCACCGGTGGAAAAGTGCTGACCGAAGGCAGTTACGCGGACGGATACTTTTGCGCTCCAACCCTTGCCGTTGACCTTCCGGCAGACCACCGTCTCTGGCAGCACGAAATGTTCGTCCCGATCACCACGGTCGCCTCTGTACGCAACCTGGACGAGGCCATGCAGCGCGCCAATGATGTCAACTACGGTCTGACCGCTGGTTTTTACGGCGCTCCTGAGGAGGTGGATTGGTTTTTCGATAACATTCAGGCAGGGGTGTGTTACGCCAACCGGCCTCAAGGCGCAACCACCGGTGCCTGGCCGGGATTCCAGCCGTTCGGCGGTTGGAAAGGTTCAGGTTCGACCGGTAAAAACGCCGGCGGGGTGCATTATCTCCAGCTCTATATGCACGAGCAGATACGCACGCTTGTCCGGCGCGCCTGATCTAGTGAATGCCGGCCGGGCATCCCGCCGCGAGGGACGCCCGGCTGGCGCCCACCGCCAGCCATGCTGATTCGACGGATAGGCAGTTTTATTATCCTGGTCGGCGCCGGTCTGTTGCTGATATTCGCCGCCTCCTTGAAAACCCGGGCCGGCGAGGGAGTCGGTTTTCTCCTGGCGGGTTTGGGCGGGATTGTAATCGGCGTATTCATCCACCGAAAGGCCCCAAAACCGCCTCCTGAAACAACCAGCCACTTCCATATGCTCCGCCGGACAAACAAAGAGGACCGCGCTGGCGGTGTCGGCGAGTAGACCGGCGGCCGCAGCTGAACATACCGAATCAAAAACATTTCGCCATCCATCCCAAACCATCAAAAGAAGATCCGCATATGTCCAAATTGTGTTCATTGCAGGAAGCAGTCGCTCAATTCGTCAAAGACGGCGACACAGTCTATGCAGCGGGGTTCACCCACCTGATTCCGTTTGCGGCGGGGCATGAGATTATCCGCCAGGGACGGAAGAATTTAACGCTGGCCCGCGCCACTCCGGACCTGATCTACGACCAGATGGTCGCCGCCGGCTGTGCCTCAAAGATCATCTTCTCCTATATCGGCAATCCCGGTGTCGGCTCGCTGCGCATTGTCCGGGCGGAAATCGAGGCCGGGCGCCTGGCATGGGAAGAGCACTCACATTTCGGCATGATCTCCCGCCTTCAGGCAGGCGCTTCAGGGCTGCCTTTCATCCCGATGAACCCTACCGGTGCCGGGGACCTGGAACGGGCAAATCCCAACTACCGCACGGTCAGCGACCCCTATACTGGCAAACCGGTGACCGTCCTTCCCCCGCTCAACCCGGACGTTGCCATCGTCCACGTTCAGCGCGCAGACCAGCACGGAAACGCTCACATCTGGGGCATCATCGGCGAACAAAAAGAAGCCGCGTTTGCCGCCCAGCATGTCATACTGACCGCCGAGGAAATCGTCAGCGACGAGGTGATCCGCTCAGACCCTAACCGCACTCTGATTCCGGAGTTTATCGTCGACTGCGTCTGCCACGTGCCGTACTGCGCCCATCCCTCCTACACCCAGGGCTACTATGACCGGGACAATGTTTTCTACCTCGAATGGGACAAGATCAGCGCATCGCCCGAGGCGACCAGCGCCTGGCTGGACGAGTGGGTCTTTGGCGTCCGCGACCGGGCTGAGTACTGGCTCAAGCTGGGTGAAGAGACCCATCAAAGGTTGAATGTCGGCCCGTTGATGAGCACACCAGTAAACTATGGAGCATACTAGGATGAATTACAGCGCAGCAGAATTGATGACGATCAATGCCGCCCGGCTGCTGCGGGACGGCGAAACCGTCTTTGTCGGCGTGGGACTGCCCAATCTGGCCTGCAACCTGGCCCGCCGGACGCATGCCCCCAACCTGGTGATGATCTACGAGGCGGGCGTGATCGGCGCGCGTCCATCCCGTCTGCCGCTCTCGATTGGCGATCCGACCCTGGTCAGCGGCGCATGCTCGGTTTGCAGCATGTACGACATTTTCAGCCTCTATTTGCAGCGGGGCAATGTGGACGTCGGCTTCCTCGGCGGAGCGCAAATCGACCGTTTCGGCAACATCAACGCAACCGTGATCGGCGATTACGCCCATCCCAAGGTCCGTCTGCCTGGTTCAGGCGGCTCGATGGAAATCGCCGCATGGGCCAACCGCTGCTACATAATCACCCCCCACCAGAAGCGGCGCTTCCCGGAAAAGGTCGATTTTCGAACTTCAGCCGGATTTCTTGGCGGTCGGAAGGAACGCGAGCAGACCGGCGTCCGCGGCGGCGGCCCTCAGGCGGTGGTGACCAACCTGGGAATTCTCGAGCCAGATGAGGATGGTGAGCTAATCCTGACGGCGCTGCACCCCGGCGCCTCAGTGGAGCAAGCCCGCGAAAACACCGGCTGGGACCTCAAAACCGCCAGCCGGCTCGCCTGCACTCAACCGCCGACGGAGGAGGAACTGCGCATCCTGCGCGAAGAACTGGACCCGCAGGGTATTTATCTTTCCTGAACGTCGCCTTAACAAGAATCAGCGCAAGCCTAGGCAAGCGATACTATAATTACTGCCATGTCAAGCAAACCCGTCGACGTCCTGATTACCGTCAACTTCCCAGAACCGCTTCTGGAGCAGCTCAAGCAGCTATCGCCGCGGCTTCGTCTCCATCACCAACCGGCAAAATCTGTCGAAGATATCTCTGCTGAGATTTGGAGTCAGGTGGAAGTTTTATATACCGACCGCATCCTGCCGGCCTCGGACGCTGCCCCCGGCCTGAAATGGGTCCAGGTCCACTACGCCGGATTGGATCACATTGCAAACCACCCGCTCCTGCAAGAAGCGAAGATCGTCTTTACAACCTTGTCCGGGGCGGTTAGTCCCCAGGTCGCTGAGCACACCCTGCTGATGCTTCTGGCGCTCGGCCACAAAATGCCCGAATTGCAGGCCCTGCAGGGCAAAGCCGAATGGCCGCGCGACCGGTGGGAACGTTTACAGCCGCTGGAACTGCGCAACAGCACCGTCGGGCTGGTCGGTTACGGCAGCAATGGCCGGGAAATTGCGCGCCTGCTCCACCCCCTTAACGTGCACATCCTGGCTGTCAAACGGGATGCCATGCACCCGGTTGATACGGACTATGAGATCGAAGGGCTGGGCGATCCTCAGGGCGATCTCTTTGCCCGGCTGTACCCGGCTGAAGCGGTCAAGTCGATGATTAAGGAATGCGATTTCGTCGTCGTCTGCGCGCCGCTCACCCCCAAATCCCGGGGAATGATCGGCGAAGCCGAGCTGGCAGCGATGAAACCCGGCGCCTTTCTGGTGGACGTCAGCCGCGGCGGGATCGTCAACCACGCCGCCTTGACCGCCGCCTTACAGGAGAAGAGAATCGGCGGGGCAGCGTTGGACGTCTTCCCGGAAGAACCCCTGCCCGCGTCCAGCCCGTTGTGGAAGTTGCCCAATGTGATCCTCTCGCCTCACATTTCCGGCATCAGCCCCCACTATTCCAGCCGCGCGGTCGCGTTGTTCTCCGAGAACCTGAAACGGTACCTGCATAACCTTCCGCTGTACAACCAGTTAAACCGGGAAAGAGGGTATTAATTCATTTACCGATCCCCGGGACTCCTGGATGTGATGACCGCAATCAAAACAAATAACCCTCTCAGGAAATTCAGCTTATGCTTCCCTTCAAATTGATTCTCTTCGACCTCGGCAATACCTTGATCTATTTTAACGCCGACTGGCAATCGGTGATCCGCGAAGGAATCAGCAGGGCGGTTAACACCCTGGTCAGTTTGGGATACGGGCTGGATCGGGACAAATTTGCCGCTGAATTTCTGAAATCTCTTCAGGAAAACCTTGCCCGGCGCAGCCAGGATTACACCGAAATGACGACCCAGGCGCTGCTGCATTCGCTGCTGGCCGCTCACGGACATCCTGGAGTTCCACCATCTCACCAGCGAACCGCTCTAAATGCGATGTACGCGGTTTCGCAGGCGCACTGGCGGGTCGAACCGGACGCAATCGCCACGTTGACCAGTCTGAAAAGTCTTGGCTGCAAGCTGGGGATGATCTCCAACGCTGGCGACGCTCCTGACGTGCAAATCCTCGTAGATAACACCGGGCTGCGGCCGTTTTTCACTAAAATTTGGGTATCTGCCGAAGTCGGTTATCGCAAACCGCATCCGCGTATGTACGAGCTTGCCCTGGATTATTTTCAGGTTGGACCAAAAGACGCCGTCATGGTCGGCGATTCTCTGGCTGAGGACATCCTCGGCGCGGTCAATTTGGGCATCGCGACGATTTGGTTAACCCGGAGGGCTGACACTCCCGAAAACCGGGCCAACAAGCTCAGGATCATCCCCGATCATTCAATCCAGAACCTGGAAGATCTGCCCTGGACGCTGATGAACTGGTGAAGGCCGGCCGGGCAGCGCTGGAAAATCTATCCGCCTGGCAAGAATAAAGAATCCCGGACACGGCCAGGGACCGCGGCTGTGGTAGAATTCGGCGGTGCAGGTCGAATTCCCGCAGAGAGGCCCCCCTCATCATCGATGCAGGCACAACCGAAAATCCTCCCTTATCTGGCGCTGGCGGCCGGCATCCTGGCCCTCAGCTTTTCTTCCCTTTTCGTTCGCTGGGCGGTCGACGCGCCAGGCGCGGTGGCGGCTTTTTACCGGATGGCGATCGGCGCGGTCGCGTTTCTGCCCTTCTACCTGCGGCAGCCGGCTGATCAGCGGCGAATCGATCGGCGCTGGCTCTACCTGCCGGTGATCGGCGGCATCTTCACCGCCGGTGACCACGGCATCTGGGCGACGGCGATCAAGTCCACCCGCGTCGCCAACGCCACCCTGCTGAACAACCTGGCTCCGCTCTGGGTGGCGCTGGTCGCGCTGATCTTTTGGCGCGAGCGGCTGCGCAGCGGTTTTTGGCTTGGCCTGACGCTGACCATCGGCGGGGCAGCGGTCGTCCTCGGCGGCGACTTCATCGCCCATCCGCAGCTTAACACCGGCAACCTGCTCGGGGTACTCTCCTCCGTTTTCTACGCCGCCTACTTCCTGACCACCCAGCGCGGACGCGAACATTTTTCGACCCTGACTTACGTGTTCCTGATCACGACCATCTGCGCCGTTGTCCTTTTGGGGGCCAACCTCGCCGCCGGAAATCCGCTCAGCGGTTTTTCCCCTGTAACTTACCTCAACTTCCTCGGCGCCGGCTTGATCTCCCAATTGATCGGCTATTTTTCGGTCGGCTACGCCCTCGGCCACCTGCCAGCCTCGGTCGTTTCGCCGACGATGATCGCCCAGCCGGTGCTGACTGCGCTGCTGGCCATCCCCCTGGCGGGCGAGGCGCTCGTGCCTGCCCTCTGGATCGGCGGGCTGGTCACTCTCGGGGGAATTTATCTGATCAACCGTTCGCGTGAAAGCAGCCTCAATCAATAAGCGCCAATAGGCGCCGCCTGCGAGTTGATTTTATCCTGTTCAGCAGCTATACTGATCACCAGCCGCGAGGTCCAGTCGTTCTCATTCTTCTTGCGGTTAGGTAAAAGGATGGTGAATTCAGTGCTGCACGATTTGCCAGCCATGATTTCGGTTGACGTCGAGACCGCCGGGCCGAATCCGGGCAGCTTTGCCCTGCTATCCATCGGCGCATGTACCTTAATCCATCCTCGTCAGACTTTTTATGTGGAACTGAAACCCGACCGGTTTGACTTCCAGCCTCAGGCGATGGAAATCCACGGGTTGGATCTCGACCGGCTGGCCCGGGAAGGCGTTCCACCCCGAGAGGCTTTGCTGCGCTTTGAAGATTGGATCGGCGCAGCCGTGCCCAAGGACAGGCAGCCAATTTTTCTGGCCTTTAACGCCCCCTTTGATTGGATGTTTTTGAACGATTATTTTTACCGCTATCTCGGACGGAATCCTTTTGGGCACAGCGCCCTGGACATCAAAGCATATTACATGGGAGCCAGCAAGGTCCCCTGGTGTCAAACGTCCGGCAGCGAAATGCGCCGGATATTTTTGGGCGGAAAAAACCTGAGTCACAACGCCCTCGAAGACGCAGTCGAACAGGCTGTGCTGTTTGAGAAGATCCTCGAGCGTTATTGTCCGTAGATTTCCGTATTTCTTTACATGGCATAACCAGGAAGGAGCAAATGGAATGACCATTGAGCAATCCCCCTCGCCGGCTGACGATTTGAAGCGGATTATGGAATCCGCCCAAAGGCTGGGCGTTGAGCTGGATGACGCGGAAGCCCTGCAATGGCTGACGGCGATCAGCGCAGCCAAGGCTGAAAGCGATATCGTTGTGGACATTCGCGACGGTGTTTTTGGACACCGCATCACGATGCTGGATTTCAGCCCCGAACGGTTGGCATACTTTCGAAAAATCGGCCGGCTGGTCGAGTTTTCAGATCAGCCCGGGGTGGTCGAAACTGCGTTAGCGCTTTCCGGTTCCGCCGCCCAGTCGCGGATCCAGACCTACCCCGGCGACGCCGATTTCTTCGAGCGGGTGAATATCAAGGCGCCCACTCGGGAGGAGGCTTGCGCATTCCTCGGCAAGCTCATCCGGGATAAAGTGGCCGGGTCACACAAGGGCCCGACCTATCAGATGATCGAGATCAAATATGGGAATTACCCCTTCGATTTCGAAATCGACGGCAGGATTCATAAGGCGGGCACACCGATCTCCTGGTCTCCCGAGCAAGTCCTCAGCGGGAAAATCAGCGGCAAAACCCCTGCGGGTGAACCGCGGGATTTGACCTGGGAGATGGCCGGGGCAGATCCGGGCTGGTGCAAATTGGATTGGGTGGTCGCCGACCCTCTGGATCAGCGCCTGGTCAACGCCAGCAATATGCTGGACGTTACCTGGGAAGCTCCAGACGGATCCATCACCCCGTTAGACGGCTACCTGGACCCATATTTCCAGGAGGTATACCTCGAAGCCGAATCCATCCCGATCTTTGCCAAACTGGCCAAACATGTTGACAGCAACGCGCTCGACGATTATGTCAGCCAGCTCGAAAACGAAATTTGCAAGTACTTCCAGAAATCCCCCAATTACGGGAAAATCGCCAAGCGGATATACAACATCTTCCGTCTGACGGGCCGTTACGAGGAAGCTGCTTACTTGCGAGAGTTATTCGACGAACCGGCCACGGTCCTCTATCAGGTCTGGTCGCTGATTCGCACGGTCGACGATACCTTCAAACCCGATTCCAGCATCCCGATCGAAACCCTCCTCAGCCAGGCAGACCAGCTGATTCTGACCGTTGTGGACGCGCTGGAGGGCGAACAGGAATCCGAGATCGTCCGCCATCTTTTACGCTTCCGCGACATCTTATCGCGCGAAAAACCAGCCCAGCAGCTCTCGCCGCAGGCGGAGGCGATCCGCGAGGAGCTGATCAATATCGTAAACAACTTCTTTTATGAGAAGTTGACCGGGGTCGAGAAGATCCGCGCTTATATGGAGGAACTCAGCCCGCCTGAAAACGAACCTCACTCCTGAGGCGTCTTCTCCCCGCCAGCTGTCTCGGGATTGACGGATACGATCTCGCGGATTTCGGTGTAGAGCGGCTTGAGCCGGGCGTACATTTTTTTATACACCCGTTCATACAGCTCAGCGTAAATACGGTGGTTTTTCAGATCGGGCTCGAAGGTGTCGCCGATGCGGGTCATCGCGCCCACCGCCGAGGCGAAATCCGGGTGAATTTTCAACCCCACCGCGGCGTCGATCGCTGCGCCCAACCCGGAAGCTTCGTAAACGTGCGGGCGTGAGGCCGGCATGCCGAACATATCGGCCGTAATCTGCATCGCGCAGCGGCTCTGGCTGCCCCCGCCCGCCACGCGAATCTCGCTCACCGGCACGCCCGAGCGGCGGGCGATCCTCTCTGCCCCTTCCATCAAACCGTAACAGAGACCTTCCAGTATCGCGCGGTAAAGATGGGCGCGAGTGTGTACGTCGCCAAAGCCGATCACCGCCCCGCGCGCTTCCGGACCGGGAACCTTCAACCCCGGCGACCAGTAAGGTTGAAGGATCAGCCCGTGTGATCCAGGCGGCACTTTCTCGACCAGCTGGTCGAACAATTCTTCAGGCTGGATTCCCAACCTCTCCGCGTTCTGCTGCTCGTGCTGGCCGAATTCATGCTTGAACCAGCTCACCATCCAGAACCCGCGGTAAATCTGGATTTCCAACGTGTATGCTCCCGGCACAGCCGAAGGATAGGGCGGGATGAGCGGGATGGCTTCAATATAGCGCTGATGGGTGGTGTTAATCGTCGCCGTTGTGCCGTAGCTCAGGCAGCCGATGTGCGGCTCCAGGCAGCCCGCGCCGATCACCTCGCAGGCTTTGTCCGCCGCCGCGGCGATCAGCGGCAGCCCGGCAGGGATGCCGGTCGCCTGGGCGGCTTCGGCGGTGATCTCGCCGAGCGGCTGAGCCGCGGGCACCAGGTCAGGCAGCATCGACACGTCCATCGGCACAGCCTGCCACTTCCAGTCGCTCCTGGCTGCCCAGCGCTGGTGTTTGTAATCGAACGGGATGTAGGCGACCTGGCAGCTGACCGAATCGACGAATTTTCCGGTCAGCCTGTAAGTCAGGTAGCCGGAAAGCAGCAGGTATTTATGGGTCGCCTTCCAGATCTCCGGCTGGTAGCGCTGCAGCCAGTTGGCTTCGGCTTCCGCTTGCAGGTACGCGACCGTCTCGCGCATGCCGGTCAGCCAGAAGCCCAGCCCCCACAGACCGCCGACCGGCTTGAGCCCCTCGGTGCGGCGCTGATCGAGCCAGACAATCGCCGGACGGAGCGGGTTGCCCCGCTCGTCCACGTTGATCATCGTCGAGCGCTGAGTGGTCAGCGCCACCCCGGCGATCGCTTCCTTACGCACTCCCGGCATCTGCCACAACCCCTGGCAGGCCTGGCACAGCCCATCCCAGAACACGCGCGGATCCTGCTCGGCCAGGCCGGGCGAAGTGGAGAAGTAGGGCTCAATTGGTACCCGATTCTTGGCCAGCAGGTTGCCGCCTGCATCGAAGATCAGCGCGCGGACGCTCTGGGTGCCGTTGTCGATAGCGAGAAGTTGATCGCCGGGCATGGATTTTCCTCCAGGAGGGGATAGAATCTTTATACCACTAAACGCTCAATCGGGACTATAAACCCGACGGTGAATATTCATAAGGCAAGATGAGCCGCGATCTATTATCGACATGATTGCGGTCGCGGAAAAGTCGCAACCCGGAAAGAAAAATCGTGCAAGATCACACACTGGCTTCATGAACACCCCGTACAGTTCATCCAGGTCATTTTCTATCAATCCGGCTTATGATCAATATCGCACATTAGTTCTAGTTTTCTCGTTCCTATGGTAAAATCATTTCGATGGATCTCTTCGATCATGCCATGCAGCAGGATATGAAGAAGAGCGCACCCCTCGCGGCGCGGATGCGCCCGCGCACTCTGGATGAATTCATCGGGCAGGAGCACATTGTCGGGCCGGGCAAGCTGCTCCGCCGGGCCATCGAGGCCGATCGATTGTTCTCCTCGATCATCTTCTTCGGCCCGCCCGGCACGGGCAAGACCACCCTGGCTCAGATCATCGCCAACAGCACCCAGGCCCACTTCGAGAGCATCTCCGCCGTTCTGGCCGGGGTAGCCGAGCTGCGCAGGGTGATCGCCGAGGCGACCGAGCGCCGCCGGCTGCACCGCAAGCGTACGATTCTCTTCGTGGATGAGGTCCACCGGTGGAACAAAGCCCAGCAGGACGCCCTCCTGCCGCACGTCGAGAGCGGGATGATCACCCTGATCGGCGCGACGACCGAGAATCCCTACTTCGACGTGATCTCCGCCCTGGTATCGCGCTCGCGGCTGTTCCAACTGGTGCCTCTCAGCGAGGCCGATCTTGAACGGATCCTCGACCAGGCCCTGCAGGTCGCCGA
>FWPV01011914.1_pt1 | contig 13644 bp, 8 predicted proteins | sample 2228371 | NCBI WGS metagenome assembly FWPV01 (sample SAMEA103939776, study PRJEB20133) | metagenome | reverse complement strand
TCCGATCTGACGCCGCCGCCGGCCGCCGGCGCGACTCCCGCGTGCGCGTCGTGTTTGTCGCGGACGGCGCCACCGCCCGGCTGCGCCCCGTCGAGACCGGCATCGCCGACCGCGACGACATCGAGGTCCGGTCCGGCCTGGAGGCGGGCGAGGAGATCATCACCGGCAGCTATCGCGCCCTGACCCGCGAGCTCAGGGACGGCAGCCCCATCAGCCGCCGCCCGGAGGCGGAGCGCCGCCGCTGAGGCGCGCCCGCAACGGCCGCCATGGACCCCGTCATCCGCATCCGCGCCCTGCGCAAGGTCTACGACCTCGGCGCCACCGAGGTCGTGGCGCTGGCCGGCGTCGACCTCGATGTCGCAAAAAATGAATACATCGCCATCATGGGGCCGTCGGGCAGCGGCAAATCCACCCTGATGAACATCATCGGCTGCCTCGACGTGCCGACCAGCGGCACCTATCACCTCGCGGGCCAGCCGGTGGCCGAACTCGACGACGACGCCCTGGCCCGCATCCGCAACCGCGAGATCGGCTTCATTTTCCAGAGCTTCAACCTGCTGCCGCGCACCACCCTGCTGCGCAACGTGGAGCTGCCGCTGGTGTACGCCGGCCTGCCGCGCGCGGAGCGGGTCGAGCGCGCCCGCGCCGCCCTCGAGCAGGTCGGTCTCGGGGACCGCATCCACCACCACCCCAACGAGCTCTCCGGCGGCCAGCGCCAGCGCGTCGCCATCGCCCGCGCGCTGGTCAACGCGCCGTCCATCCTGCTGGCCGACGAGCCGACCGGGAATCTCGACTCGCGCACCGGCCAGGAGATTCTGGCCCTGTTCGACACGCTCCATCGCCAGGGCCACACCCTGCTGGTCGTCACCCACGAGGACGCCGTGGCGCGCCACGCCCGCCGCTGCGTGCGCCTGCGGGACGGGCTCATCGAGTCCGACGCGCCGATCCCCCGGCCGCCGGCAACCGCGCCCCAATGAACGCCGTCCCCCGCCTTCACGAGTGGGCCGAGGCGGCCCGCATCGCCCGCGACCAGCTGCTCGCGCACAAGACCCGCTCGCTGCTGACGGCCCTCGGCGTCATCATCGGCATCGTCGCCGTCACGCTGATGGGGACGGCGATCAAGGGCATCGACACCGGCTTCCGCGACAACCTCGCCATGCTCGGCCAGGACACCCTGTACATCCAGCAGTGGCCGTGGCGCGACGTCGGCGACCAGTGGTACCGGTACCGCAACCGCCCGCGCATCCAGGCCGCCGACGCCGCGCGCATCAACGACTGGATCGCCCGCAACCCGGACAGCGCCCTGCGCGTCGCCGTCCCGACCCAGGAGGCCATCCTGCGCGTCGAGCGCGGGGGCCGCTCCGCCAGCGGCGTCTCCGTCATCGGCACCCATTCCGATTTCGCGCTGGTCAACACGGCCGAGCTGCTGGCCGGCCGCTTCTTCACCCGCACCGAGGAACTGGGCCGCCAGGCCGTCGTGATCCTTGGCTACGACGTGGCGCGGACCCTGTTCCCGGAGGGGGCCGGGCGCGCGGTCGGCCAGCCTGTCCGCATCCAGGGGCGCCGCTTCACCGTGATCGGGGTGCTCGACCGCCAGGGGTCCTTTCTCGGCATCGCCAGCTTCGACAAGCAGGCGATCGTGCCGCTGGCTGTGCTGCAGGCGGTCAGCCCGTGGCGGCGCGGCGTCTCGATCCGCGTCCAGGCCGCTCCCGATGTGCCGCTGGAACGCGCCGTCGACGAGCTGACGGGCCTTTACCGGCGCATCCGCGGGCTGCGCCCCGGACAGGACAACAACTTCGAGATCAACCGCTCCGAGGTGATCGAGGAGCAGCTCGGCCCGGTCAAAACCGGGCTCGCGCTCGCGGGCTTCTTCGTCACCGGCCTGGCGCTGTTTGTCGGCGCCATCGGCATCATGAACATCACGTTTGTCAGCGTGAAGGAGCGCACCCGCGAGATCGGCACGCGCCGGGCCCTGGGAGCGCGCCGCCAGGCGATCCTGCTGCAGTTTCTCGCCGAGGCGGTGGCCATCTGCCTGCTCGGCGGCCTGTTCGGCCTCGGGCTTGCCTACGCGATCCGGACCGCCGTGGCGTACGCCTTCCCCGCCCTCCCGTTCGCCTTTTCCGCCGACCTCGTGCTGCTGGCCTGCGTGCTGTCGGTGCTCACCGGGGTGCTCTCCGGCCTGGCACCCGCCTGGCAGGCCGCACGGTTGGACCCCGCCGCCGCGCTGCGCCACGAGTGACCGCCATGAAACTGCAACCCCGCGACCTGCTGCACCTGTCCGCCAGCGCCCTGAGCGCCAACAAGCTGCGCTCGGGCCTGACCATGCTGGGCATCACCATCGGGGTCTTTTCCGTGGTCGGCGTGATGACCGCCCTGACCGCCGTGCGGCAGAGCATCGACTCCGGGCTGAGCTTCTTCGCGGCCAATGTGTTCGAGATATCCAAGTTCCCGCCCATCCAATTCGGCGGACCCCGCGCGCAGTGGTGGCAGCGGCCCAACATCCTGCCGCGCCAGGCGCTCGAGTTCGCCCGCCGCATGCGGGACGAGGAGGTTCCGGTCACCATCTATGCGATCGACCGCGGCCAGCGCATCCGCTCCGGCGAGCGCCGCACCTCGCCGACCCACAGCCTGTTCGGGGTCAACGAGAACTTCCTGCTCACCCACCGCTACGAGATCGCGACCGGGCGCGCCATCAACGCCGCGGACCTCGAGTTCAACCGCCCGGTCGTGGTGCTGGGCGCCGACATCGTCAAGGAGCTGTTCCACGACGAGGACCCGGTCGGCCTCGAGATCGTGGCCAACCAGGACCGCTACACGGTGGTCGGCACCCTCGAGCCGCGCGGCACGCTGTTCGGCAACACCCTCGACAACATCGCCCTGGTCCCCATCACGCGGTTTGTGGCGACCAATTGGAACTGGCGGCGCAGCATGGAAATCTCGGTGCTGGCCCCCTCGGCGCTCGCCATGGGGCCGGTCCAGGACATCGCCATCGGCCACTTCCGCGCCGTGCGCGGCCTGCGCCCCGGCCAGGACAACGACTTCGAAATCTACTCCAACGAGTCGCTGCTGGCCGCGTTCGCCCGCATCGCCGACGTGGTCGGCACCGGCGGCCTGCTGATCAGCGCCATCGCCCTGCTGTGCGCGGGCGTCGGCATCATGAACATCATGCTGGTGAACGTCACCGAGCGCACCCCCGAGATCGGCCTGCGCAAGTCCATCGGCGCGCGCCGGCGCGACATCCTGCTGCAGTTCCTGCTGGAGGCGGTGGCGCTGGCGCTGTGCGGCGGCCTCGTCGGCATCGTGCTGGGCTGGGGCGCCGGCAACCTGGTCGCCGCGCGCATGGGCGTGCCGATGATCATCCCCTGGTTCTGGATCGGCGCCGCGCTGGCCGTGTGCTCCGCCATCGGCGTCGGCTTCGGGTTTTTCCCCGCCCTGCGGGCGGCGCGCATGCGCCCGGTCGAGGCGCTGCGCTACGAGTAAATCGGCCCGCCGGCCTGCAAAAATCCTTGGCGTCCGGCGCGCGTTGGGCGAACCTCCATCCGATGTCCGGGACGCCCGAACAGCCGTTTGTCCACCTGCACTGCCACACCGACTACTCGCTGCTGGACGGTTGCGCGCGCATCGAGCGCTACCTGCGGCGCTGCGGCGAGCTGGGGATGCCGGCGCTGGCCATCACCGACCACGGCAACCTGTTCGGCGCCATCCATTTCTACCGGGCCTGCCAGAAGGCCGGCATCAAGCCGCTCATCGGCTGCGAGATTTACCTGGTCCACGACCACCGCCAGTCCGACCACCCGAAGCGCGACCGGCAGCGCTCGGACGACCTCGCGGACCTGCCCGAGGAGGACCTCGGACCGGAGCAGTTCCCGCCCGGACTGATCCACCACAAGACCCTCATCGCCAAGGATTTCACCGGCTACCAGAACCTCGTGAAGCTGGTTTCCGACGCGCACGTCAACGGCTTCTACTACCGGCCGCGCACCGACATGGAGCGGCTGGCCGCGCATGCCAAGGGGTTGATCGCCCTGAGCGGCTGCATGAACGGCGTGGCGGCCCAGCACCTGATCTACAACGACTGGGAGGGCGCGCGCGCGGCCACCGCCCAGTTCGTCGACATCTTCGGCCGGGACAACTACTTCATCGAGCTGCACAACCACGGCATGCCGGTGCAGCAGCGCGTGCTGCCCCGGCTGGTGCAACTGGCCCGCGCCTTCGACCTCCCGCTGGTGTGCGCCAACGACGTGCATTACGTCTACAAGGAGGACTGGAAGCCGCACGACTCGCTGCTGTGCATCCAGACCGGCAAGCGGCTCAGCGACACCAGGCGCCTGCGCTACCCCAACAGCGAGTTCTACCTGAAGAGCCGCACCGAGATGGAGGCCTTCTTCCGCGAGCTGCCCGAGGCGCTCGACAACACCCTGCGCGTCGCCGAGATGGTCGACCTCACGATTCGCTTCGGCGAGAACCATTACCCGGTCTACGAGCGGCCGGCCGACCTCGCGGTGGCCGCCGACCCCGGCCGCTTCAACGTCATCCTCGACCTGTACGTCCGCGAGAAAAACAAGCTGCTGGAGCGCGAGGGCCGGCCGCCGATCACCCTGACCGAGGAGCAGCGCGCCGCCTATTGCCGCAACGGCCTGCAGCTGTTCGACCTGTGCAAGGCCGGCCTGCGCGAGCGCTACGGCATCGACTACGCGGCCGTGCGGCGCGCCCACCCGGGATTCCTGCGGCCCGACGCGGTCGGCCAGGGGTCCTTCGATCCGCGCGGGCCGGACTTTGCCCGCGAGGTCTGCGACCGGCTCGACCACGAGCTGGCGATCATCACCGGCACGGGGTTCGTGGACTACTTCCTGATCGTCTGGGACTTCATCCACTGGGCGCGCCAACGGGGCATCCCGGTCGGTCCCGGCCGCGGCTCCGGCGCCGGCAGCCTGATCGCCTACGTGCTGCGCATCACCGACATCGACCCGCTGCGCTTCGGCCTGCTGTTCGAGCGCATGCTGTCGCTGGAGCGCGTCTCGCCGCCGGACTTCGACGTGGACTTCTGCATGCGGCGGCGCGACGAGGTGGTCGGCTATGTGCGCGCCAAGTACGGGGCGGACCGCGTGGCCAACATCATCACCTACGGCAAGTTCGGGGCCAAGATGGCGGTGCGCGACCTGGCCCGTGTAATGGACATTGAATACGCGCAGGCCAACCGGCTGGCCAAGATGATCCCGGACGACCTCAACATCACCCTGGAGGAGGCCATCGGGCGCTCGGCCGAGCTGCAGGAGGAGATGCGGCGCGACCCGCGGGTGGCCGAGATCATCCGCCAGGGGCTGGTGATCGAGGGCATGGTGCGCAACACCGGCAAGCACGCCTGCGGCATCATCATCGGCGACCAGCCGCTCACCAACCTGGTGCCGGTGACCCTGCAGGAAGGCGACCTCACCACCCAGTACGACAAGGGCCCCATCGAGGAGCTGGGCATGCTCAAGTGCGACTTCCTCGGCCTGAAGACCCTCACCGTCATCGCCGACGCCGAGGCCTTCATCCGCCGCCTGCCGGGCCGGGAGGACTTCGACATCACCCGCGTGCCGCTCGACGACCCCAAGACCTACGCGCTGCTCAATTCCGGCCAGACGGTCGGGGTGTTCCAGCTGGAATCGGCCGGCATGCAGGCCTTGTGCCGCCAGTTGGGCGTCTCCCGCTTCGAGGAGATCATCGCGCTGATCGCGCTGTACCGCCCGGGGCCGATGCAGTTCATCCCGCAGTTCATCGAGTGCAAGCGCGACCCCTCGCGCATGCAGGTGCCGCACCCGCTGCTGCGGGAGCTGGTCGCCGAGACCTACGGCGTGCTGGTCTACCAGGAGCAGGTCATGGAGGCCGCGCGCATCATCGCCGGCTACACCCTCGGCGAGGCCGACCTGCTGCGCCGCGCCATGGGCAAGAAGAATCCCGAGATCATGAAGAAGCAGCAGGCGGTCTTCGTGCGCGGCGCCCGCGAGACGCACGGCATCGACAGCCGCACCGCCGAGGCGATCTTCGCGATCCTCGAGAAGTTCGCCGAGTACGGCTTCAACAAGTCGCACTCCGCGGCGTACGCGATGCTGTCGTACCGCACCGCCTGGCTGAAGGCCAATTACCCGGTCGAGTTCATGGCGGCGGTGCTCGGCTGCGAGCTGGGCAACGCCGACAAGCTGGCGCATTTCATCGAGGAGACCGCCGCCATGGGCATCCCGGTGCTCGGCCCCGACGTGAACGCGTCGCTCGAGTCCTTCACGCCCGTGCACGAGGGCGGGCGCGGCGCCATCCGCTTCGGGCTGGGGGCGATCAAAGGGGTCGGGGGCGGCCACTCGCAGGCGATCCTGCAGGCGCGCCGGCAGGGCGGCCCCTTCACCGGCTTTCAGGACTTTGTCCGGCGGGTCGACTCCGCCCAGATGAACCGCCGCGTGCTGGAGAGCCTGATCCGGGCCGGCGCCTTCGATTCCCTCGGCGAGGACCGCGCCGCCCTGCTCGCCGGCCTGGACGCGACCCTCGCCGAGGTGCAGGCGCGCCGCAAGGACGAGCTGGCCGGGCAGGGCAACCTGTTCGATCTGGTCGCCGCGGGCGGGCCGCCCGCGGCGCAACCGGCCCGCAAGCCGGCCGCGGTCGCCCCCATGCCGCTGAGCGAGAAGCTGCAGCACGAGAAGGAACTGCTCGGGTTCTACCTGAGCGGCCATCCGATGAACCCCTACCGGCACTTCGCCGAGGCCGTCGACACCTTCGCCGGCGACGCCTGGCGCGAGCTCGACAACCGCACCCCGTTCCGCCTGTGCGGCGTGATCACCGGCGTCACCCGCAGGATTTCCCGCCGCGACAACCGGCCGTGGACGGTGCTCAGCCTGGCGACCATCCGCGACACCTACACCATCCAGGCGTTCGCCAACTGCCACGCGGAATTCGGTCCGGTCCTCGAGGAGGGGCGGCTGGTGCTGGTCGAGGGCCAGGTCCTGCGCCGTCCCGGGGACGATCCCCAGCTCGCCGCCAACGCCGTGCGCCCGCTCGACCAGGCGCTGCCCCGCCTGGTGCGCGCCGTCACCTTCATCATCAGCCCGGACGGCCACGCCGCCGGGTTCATCGCCCTGCTGCGCAACGAGCTCGAGGCGGAGGGGGGCGCCATCCCGGTGCGCGTCGGCGTCCTGCTGGACAACGGCCAGGCGGTGATCGCCGCCACCGCCTCCTCGCTGGTCTGGCGGTTCGACACGGAACGGTTCCAGGTCCTCCGCCGGCACCCGGCCGTCGTGGAGGCCCGCCTGGACATCGCGCCGCCGAACGCGCCGGAGCCGCGCCGGAGCCGCGCCAACGCCCCATGAAGACCGGCCCCGCCACCCTGCTCGACCGCGCCCTGCCGTTTCTCGTCTTCGGCATCACCGGCTTCGTCTTTTTTCCGGTGATCCACTGGCTGCTGCGCCAGACCGTCGCGCACGAGCAGCTGCTGCACGCCTTCCTGGTCTTCGTGCTCACGGCGGGGCTGCTGGCCCTCGGCGGGCGCGGCAAGGTCCGGCTCGTGTATCAGTTTTCCACGACATCGCAAAACCTCCTGCTGCTGTCCTACGCCCTGCTGGCGGCCGCCGTCTTCACGCGGGCGAGCCTGGTGGTGCTGGCGGCGCTGTGCCTGAGCCTGGCGGCGTTCGGGCTGTTCCTGCTCGGGCATGATCGGCGCCGCATCGTCTTCGCCAGCGTCGGCGCCCTCGCCTTCTTCGCGGGGCTGGCGGTGGTGCTGCCGGTCATGGACTGGCCGCTGCGCACGATCGCCGGCCAGCTGGCCGCGCGCGGCCTGCTGCTGCTCGGGCAGGAGGTCCAGCTCGGGCTGCTGCAGGGGCGGTCGGGCCCGATGCTGGTGCTGCTCAGCGCCGGGCGCCCGTTCCACGTGGCCGCCGAGTGCAACGGCTTCGGCATGCTCAGCTCCAGCCTGCTGATGGCGCTGATCATCGTCCTGTACCACCGCCTGCCGCTGCTCGACCGGCTGGCCTCCCTGGCGGCCGCCGCCTTCATCGGCTTCGTGTTCAACGCCGCGCGCATCGTCGTCATCGTGCTGCTCGCGCCGCTGGTGGGCGCCGGGCGCTACCTGCTGATGCACGAGGTCGTCGGCATGGCCACAACCTACGGCGGGCTCGCCATCCTCTATTTCCTGCTGGCGCCGCGGCGGGCCGCCTCAGACGCGGGCGAACACCAGTGAGGCGTTGGTGCCGCCGAAGCCGAAGCTGTTGCTGAGCACGGTGTCCAGCCGCGCGGCGCGCGTCTCGCGCACGATCGGGAAGCCCTCCGCCCCGGGATCGAGCGTCTCGATGTGGGCGCTGCCGGAAACGAACCCCTCGTTCATCATGATCAGCGAATAGACCGCCTCCTGGGCGCCGGTGGCGCCCAGGCTGTGTCCGGTCAGGCTCTTGGTCGAGGTGATCAGGGGCAGGTCGTCGCCGAACACCGCGCGGATGGCCCTGAGCTCGGCGATGTCGCCGGCCGGCGTGCTCGTGCCGTGGGCGTTGATGTAGTCGACCGGGCGGTCGAGTCCGGCCAGCGCCAGCCGCATGCAGCGCTCCGCCCCCTCGCCGCTGGGCGCCACCATGTCGGCCCCGTCGCTGTTGGCCGCGTAGCCGACGATCTCCGCGAGGATCGGGGCGCCGCGCGCCTTGGCGCGCGCCAGCTCCTCGAGCACCAGCATGGCCCCGCCGCCGGCCGCCACGAACCCGTCGCGGTTGGCGTCGAACGGGCGGCTGGCCGTCTCCGGGCGGTCGTTGTAGGCGCTGGACAGCGCCCCCATGGCGTCGAAGAACACCGTCAGCTCGACGCTTTCCTCCTCGCCGCCGCCGGCGAACATCACGTCCTGGTTGCCCCACGCGATCTGCTCGTAGGCCGCGCCGATGCTGTGGGCGCTGGTGGCGCACGCAGAGGTGATGGAATAGTTGATGCCCTTGATCGCGAACGCCGTGCACAGGTTGGCCGAGACGGTGCTGGACATGACCCGCGGCACGCGGAAGGCGCCGACCCGCCGCACCCCCTTCTCGCGCAGCACCTGCACGCCCTCGACCTGGTTGGCCGGCGAGCCGCCCCCGGAGCCGGCGATCAGGCCCGTGCGCGGGTGCGAGACCTCGTCCGGCGTGAGCCCGCTGGCGGCCACCGCCTGCTGCATCGCCAGGAAGGCAAACAGCGCGGCGTCGCCCATGAAGCGGGTCAGCTTGCGGTCGACCTGCGCATACAGCGCCTCCTTGTCGGGGATGCTGCCGGAGACCTGGCTGCGCAGGCCGGCGGCGGCGTAGCGCGGGTTGAAGCGGATGCCGCTGCGCATCCGGCGCAGGGATTCGGTGACGGTGGCGATATCATTCCCGATGCAGGAGATGATGCCCATGCCGGTGACCACGACGCGTCGCTTTGTCATGACAGGAAGGCCCGTGGGTTCAGAAGCTGGCGTCCCCGGTGAACAGGCCGACACGCAGGGACTCCGCGGTGTAGATGGTCCGCCCGTCGACGGCCACCTGGCCGTCGGCGATGGCCAGCTTGAGTTTGCTGGTGAGCACCCGCCGGATGTCGAGCCGGTAGGTGACCAGGCGGTTGTCGGGCAGAATCTGGCCGGTGAACTTGACTTCCCCGACGCCGAGGGCGCGCCCCCTGCCAAGGTGGCCCAGCCAGGTGAGGTAGAAGCCCACCAGTTGCCACAGGGCGTCCAGACCGAGGCAGCCCGGCATGACCGGGTCCCCCTCGAAATGGCACTGGAAAAACCACATGTCGGGCCGGACATCCAGCTCGGCGACCACCTCGCCCTTGCCGTGCGCGCCGCCCTCGGCGCGGATGCGCGTGATGCGGTCGAGCATCAGCATGTCCGGCAGCGGCAGGCGGGCATGGCCGGGCTCGAACAGTTGCCCGTGGCCGCAGCGGAGCAGATCCTCGCGCCCGTAGCTGGATTTGCGCTCGATCATGGCCGATGCGGGCGCACCGCCCTCAGAAGCGGATGCCCAAGCCGGCATGCACGGACACGTGGGTGCTGAAATCCACCCGCGCCTCCCGCTCCTCGTTGTACTGCGTGTAAGTGTTGCCGCTCTGCATCTGCAGGCCGCTGAACAGGCTCACCCGCTGGTTGATCCGGTAATGGGCGCTGGCGTCCAGATAGCCGGCCACCTGAAACTCGGAGGCGGTGGTGGTGGTCAGCGCGCGGCTGGGGTTTTCGCCGCCGGACGGGTTCTGCAACACCTCGTAGGCGGAAAACTGCCCGGTGTAATAAACGGCGCTGACGCCGGCCCCCATGCGCATGGCAAAGCGGCGCCCGAGCGCGAGGTCGTAGGTCGGCCCGGCGCGGAAGTTGTAGATGCTGGAGCGCAGGTCGGCGCGGGTCTCGACCGTGGCGCCCGCTTCCAGGACATCCTCGCTCACGCCGCCGGCGATCCAGGACAGCAGGTTGGCCGGGTCGGTCTCCTCGCGCACCACCGGACCGGCGTACGGCGGTTGGGTGACGGTGCCATCCTCGCCGACGACCGGGTCCGGCAGCGGCGGCACGGCGGCCCCGTCCGCCATCCGGTGGCGGTATTCCTTGATGTACAAATCGGCGGGAACCGAATCGTTGAAGCGCGAGTCGAACCCGCTGAAGCCGAACCCGACCTGCAGGCCGAGGTTGCGGCGCTTGGTGAGGTACCGGGTGTAGTTGATTTCCCAGCCGAGCGCGCCGCTGGCGCTGCCGTCGAGCTGGGCGTCGGCGGCGCCGACGGCGGCATAGCGGTGGAACAGCAGGGCGGCCGGATCGGCCGGGTCCAGTTGGTCGGCGCTGCGGTAGCCGAAATTGGCGGTGGCGGCGGTGTTGGGGGAGGGAATCCGTTGCGCGCCGCTGTCGCCGCCGCCGACCAGCGTGGCGGTGAGATAGTCCTGCGCAAGGTAGCCGTCGTCATAACGGAGCGTCCGCACCGTGCCCAAGAGAAGGTTGTTCTCCGTCTCATACGAGGCGCTGAAGGGGACCGAACCGAGGCCGCGAAAGGCGATATCCGGCGCCATGACATAGGCGAGCCGCACCTCCAGCATGCCGGTGTTCGCCGGCGGGGGCGGCGCCTGATAGCGGGGCGACTGGGCCGGCGCGGCGCTGCCAGCGACAAGGGCCGCAAGGGCAAGGGCGAAACGGATGCGGGCTGTGGGAACGTTCACGGGCTGGCGATCGTTGCGGATTCCGGGGCATACCAGTGCGGCCTGCCGGCACTGTCAAACAGTTTGCCGCTACCTGAATTTGACTAAACGGAAGCGTTGCGCCACGGCTGCGGCAGGGGAAAAAACGGCCGCAGCATGCGCAGGGTGCGGCCAGTTGTGTTGTCCTTCTGTCTTTTGGCGGGCGTGCCGGCGGCGAGCGGGGTGCTGCCGCTGCGCGACCAGTGGCAGGCGGCCTGCCGGGCGCTGGGTGCCGGACAGGCCGGCACCGCGCTGACGCTGTTGCGCGAGTTTGATTTATGGTACGGCCGCGAGCCCGCGGTCCAGTCGGCGGAATTCCGCGAGGCCTGGCTGCGCCTGTGGGGCCTGGCTGCCCTGCAGGCCGGCGAGCCGGCCGAGGCGCTGCGTCTCCTGGAAGAGTGGCTCGGGGAGAACGGCCCGGACACGCGTTTCCATGCCTTTGTGCGCTTCCAGGCGGCCGGGGCCAACCTGGCGCTGGGCCAGACCAGCCGGGCCTGCGCGCATTGGGAGCAGTTTCTCAAGGAACACCCGGAACTGCCCGAATGCGCCCTGGTGCGTTGGATGTGGGCGGACCAGCACCTCGCGGCCGGGCGGTTGACGGAGGCCCGCGCGTTGTTGCGGGAAGTCCATGGCGACGCGGCCCTGCCGGCATCCGGGCGCGCCCTCGCCCAAGCCGCGCTCGCGGTGGTTGAGTGGGCGCTGGGCGACCGGGAAGCGGCGGTGGCGACCCTGACCGCGCCGGTGCCCGATGCCGGTGTCCCGGTGTTGCGGCTGTGGCAGGCCCTGCTCGCCCCCACGCTGGCGCAAGGAGCGCTGGAACGGGGACAGGCGGCGGAAGCCTTGCGCGCGGCCGAATGGTTCGACCGGCCGGACCGCCTGCGGCGCGAGCTCGGCGGCTTTGAACAGGCGCTTGCCCGCCAGGCGGCGCAGACCGCCGCCGGCGGGGGAATCCGCCAGGCCGTGTGGAACCGCCATTGGGAGGAACAGTTGCGGCGCCTCGGCCACGGCTTGGGCCAGGCTGGGACGGCCGAGGAGGGCACGGCCGGGCTTCACCAACTGCGTCTGCGCGCCCTGCTCGCCGCCCGTGAGGCGCGCCAGGCGGGCATCCTCGCCCGCGCCCTGCTCGCCGACGAACCGATGCTGCCCGCTGCCCTGCGGGCGGCGGCGTATGCCGCGGGCATCGAGGCCGCCCATCAACTCGGCCAGTGGGACCAGGCCGAACGGCTCGCGGCGCGTTTCGTGGACGCCTGCCCGGACGATCCGGCCCTGCCGGACATCCTGTTTCTCAATGCCCGCACGGCGGCCGGCCGCAAGGCATGGGGCGGCGCCATCGCCCAACTGGACCTGCTGCTGGAGCGCTACCCCGACCACCGGGCAGGATTGTCCTGGCGGGCCGCGGGAGCGGACTGGCGCCTGCAGGCCGGCCAGGCGGCCGAGGCGCGCGCGGCGTTCGCCGCGCTGGAACGGGAAGCGCCGGCCGCATGGAAGCCGTTCCTGCGCTTCCAGCAAGGGCGCTGCCTGGAACGGCTCCGGCGCCCCGCCGAGGCGCTGGCCGCTTATGCCGCAGCCGAGGAAATGGAGGGCGCGGCCCCGGCCCTGCGCGAGCAGGCCCTGGTCAGCCGGCTGCGGCTGCTGCTGGGCGCGGACGACGGCGCCGCCTTCGGGGCGGTGCTGGCGCGGTACCGCGGCCAATTCCCCGGCGGGCTGCACCGGCTGCTCGCGGAAAACCTGGCCGGTGCGTGGCACCGGCGGCAGGGTCGCCTGGATGAGGCCGCCCGCATCTGGGGCGCCGTCGCGGCGCAGGCCGCCCCGGAGGCCGGCTTCGCGCACGCCCAGCTCTCCGATCTGTATCGCCAAACCAATGACATGGCGGCCCTCCGCCGGCATGCGCTCGATTGGATGCGGCAGGAGCTGGCTGCCGGTGGGCCGCTGCCCGCCGACCCGTTCGGCGATTGCCTGCTGTACCAGCGCCGGACGGGGCGCGCCGCCCTGCCGGAGGCCCTGCTGGCGGACCTCCTTGACAACCTGCGGGGCGGCCGCCCCACGGTCCCGGCCGTGCCCTTTTTCGGCCTGCTCGAGGACCGTTGGAACGACTACCGCACCGCGGCTGCGGCCGCCGAGGGCGCCATGGCCGATTGGATCGAGGCGCAGGCGCGCCGCTTCCACCGCGCGGCCAACTGGCCGGCCTACGCCGCCTGCGAGCTGTTCCGCGCCCGCCAGCTCGACCTTGCCGGCCGGCCCGACTCGGCCGACGCCCGCCGCATCCGGGTTCTGCAGTCGGTGCCTCCCGCCCTGCTCGAGGAGTCCGCCCTGCAGGCGGTCGCCGCAACCGCCGACGCCTATGATTTCCCCGAAGCCGCCCCGCTGCTGGAACGGTTCCTCGCCCACCACCCGCGCTCGCCGCTGCGGCCGGACGCGCTGCACCGGCTCGCCGTGCGGCTGCGTCGCGCGGGCCAGCCGGCCCGCGCCCGCGAGCTG
>FWPV01011913.1_pt1 | contig 13644 bp, 14 predicted proteins | sample 2228371 | NCBI WGS metagenome assembly FWPV01 (sample SAMEA103939776, study PRJEB20133) | metagenome | reverse complement strand
TTGTAGGGGAGGGGGCAGGGGGCTCTGCCCCCTGGCCCCCTCCCCTACGAACATGTCTTCAACAACCTGCCAGAGCAACCAACCAGCTCCGGCGAGAGGGGACAGGGACCAGCCACCCCCAGCCCCCGGGTGGTTGATGGTCCCTACTACCCCAGGGGTGGCGGTCCGGGAGGCCGGCTCTCACAGATCAGGAGGAGGGAGTAGATGATCCTGACCCCGGCGGTGTACCGGCTCATTGATCTGGCCCTGGAGGAGGACCTGGGCCCGGGCGACGTGACCACCCGGACCACCATCGGGCCGGAGATCATGGCGACGGCCCATGTCCGGGCCAAGGAGGACCTCATCGTTGCCGGCCTGCCGGTGGCCCAGGCGGTGTTCGCCCGCCTGGATGGGGCGGTGAACTTCAGCCCCCAGGTCAGTGACGGCGCCCGAGTGCAGCCGGGGACGGTGCTGGCAGTAGTGACCGGACCTGCGGCTTTAGTCCTCCAGGGAGAGCGGGTAGCCCTGAATTTCCTCATGCGCCTGTCCGGCGTTGCCACGTGGACCCGGCGTTTTGTGGCGGCCGTCGGGCCCCATCCGGCCCGCATCGTCGATACCCGCAAGACCATGCCCGGTTGGCGGGTCTTGGAAAAATACGCCGTCCGTCTGGGCGGCGGCGCCAATCATCGCTTTGGCCTCTTTGACGGCATCCTCATCAAGGATAACCACATCGCCGCCGCCGGCGGCATCACCCCGGCTATTCAACGGGCCCGGGAGGCCGCGCCCCATACCCTGAACATCGAAGTGGAAGTCCAGGACCTGGCCGGGCTGGCGGAGGCCATAGCCGCCGGGGCTGACATTGTCCTGCTGGACAACATGGACGAAGCCACCTTGGCGGCAGCGGTCCGGCTGGCTGCCGGCCGGGTCCGCTTGGAGGCCTCCGGCGGTATGACCCTGGACCGGGTGGCCCGGGTGGCCGCCACCGGGGTGGATTTCATCTCCGTGGGGGCCCTGACGCACAGCGCCCCGGCGGTGGATATCCACATGAAGATCGTCAGGACGTGGCCGGCTGAGGTGGGGCCAATGCCGCCGAGCGCCTAGCAGCCGCCTCCACGGCCGCCATCACCAATCCCCGGAAGCCCCCCTGTTCCAGGACCTGCAGGCCGGTGATGGTCGTGCCTGCCGGCGAAGTCACCATGTCCTTCAGGACGCCGGGATGTTCCCGGGTTTCCAGGTAGAGCTTGGCCGCTCCGAAGAGCGTCTGGGCCGCCAATTCATAGGCGGTGGCCCGGGGCAGGCCCATCTTGACCCCGCCGTCGGCTAAGGCCTCCAGCATGACAAAGACGAAGGCCGGGCCGCTGCCGCTCAGGCCGGTAACCGCATCCAGGAGGTGCTCCGGCACCGTCACCGCCAGGCCCACCGCCTCGAAGAGCTGCCGGGCCACCGTCAGGTCCTCCGGCAGGCAGGTGGGGGCCGGCGCCAAGGCCGCCATCCCGGCCTGGACGATGGTGGGGGTATTGGGCATGACCCGGATCAGCCGGGCCCCCGGGAGCTGCCCGGCCAGAAACGCCAGGGGCACCCCTGCAACGATGGAAAGGACCAGTTTGCCGGCGTGCACCTGGGGCCGGATTTCGCCCAGCACCTGGGGCAGCACCTGGGGCTTGACCGCCAACAGCAGGACCGCCGCCTCCCCGGCCGCCTCCTGATTACTCCCGGTCCGCAGACCCCATCGTTCTGCCACCTCCTGAAGACGCCTTTCGTCCGCATCCGCCACGATCAGCTCCGCCGGGGTCAGCAGTCCGGTCTCCAACCACCCTTGGAGCAGGGCCGCACCCATGTGGCCCACCCCGATCATGCCCACCATGCCCTTCTCCATGAACACTCCTCCTCCGCAGCGGCCATGGTCCAGCCGCCCCTTTCCGGCTCCGAGCCCTTGCCTTTCAGGTTCGGACCGGGGAATTTTTAACCCCTTGAAATTATGTTATTTAAATTGATATGAACTTCCGCCCGCCGACCACCACAATAAGCTTGACGTGCGTATCGGTTTTCCATTAAGATGTTCCAACAGGCTTATGGCAGCCCCAAGCGCTTCTCCGGCAAACACCGTCCCCCGTACCCTGGATAGTGAAAGTTCCCGTATGCCGTTCGTCGTTGCCATCATCAATCAGAAAGGTGGAACCGGCAAAACTACCACGACCATCAATCTGGGTGCCGGTCTGGCGTATCAGGGGTATCGGACCCTCTTGGTGGATATGGATCCCCAGGGCCACACCAGTCTGGGCATCGGCATCGATCCGGAATCCTTCACGGAGTCCATGGCCGAGGTCATGACCGTCCCCCGCAAGGATATTGAGGATGTGGTTTTGGCCACCTACATCCGCGGCCTGTTCGTGGCCCCCAGCCACATCAAGTTGGCCCGCGCCGCCGAACTCCTGTATTCCCGGATGTATCGGGAGACCATCCTCCATCAGGCCCTGCAGCATACCGACTACGATTATGTCCTGGTTGATTGCCCGCCGGCCTTGGGCGTGCTGACCACCAATTCCCTCTATGTGGCTGATTTCATTATTATTCCATGTCAAATGTCCCGTTACTCCCTGGACGGTCTGGCCGATCTGCTCACCACCATCGAAGAGGTGAAGAACATCACCCTTGAGGACCTGTTCCAGGAAGATTTTTTCCGCATCCTGCTGACGATGTATGATCGTCGCAACCGGGTTACCAATGAATTTATCATGGAACAATTAAAACCCTATCTGGAAAAGACATTCGGGGCTATAATAATGAAAAACGAAGCGCTCAACCAGGCCCAGATCGCCCAGAAAGCCGTCTTTGACTATGACCACAGCAGCACCGGGGCGAGGGATTACTATCTTCTGACCCAGGAATTCCTCAACCTATGCCAAAAAAGAAAAAGTTTGCCGGAAAACAGACGAAGCTTGCGAAACATGCCTTAACCCAGGTATTGGAGCAGGTGCACGGCGACGGTGCCCTGGAAACCCCGACGCCGGCAGGAACCCTGGCTCAAGCCCTCCATAACCTGCGCCAGGAACAGCCGCCCCTCCATCCCCCCCTCTTTGCCGACCTGTCCCAGGAGGATTTTTTTCCGGCCACGCCCGGTTCTTACTTTCTGGCCATTATCCGGGAACTGGAGGATCTCCGGGAGATCCTGCGGAACCCGGGGGTGCCGCCCCAACCCCGCCGGTTCCCCACCGACGCCGGATCTCTACCGGCGCCGGATATCGTGGCCTACTCTTTCCGCCTCATCAGCCTCACCCTGCGGGAAATCAGAAGCATCCTGGCCTAACTGGATGTTGAAAAAATGTTCCTCGGCGAGGGGACCAAAGGGCGCAGCCACCTGTCCACTTTCCCCCTTTCCCTGACCACTGAACACTAACCAAGGGGTAATTTGCCGGTCTGGAGCGCAACGTTGGATGGCTCGCAGGCGGCGAGGATTAGAGGGCAGAGGAGGCATCTATCAGAGACTGGCGGCGGCTACCGGGCATTGGGAGGATTGAGGCACACAGTTGTAGTCCAGGGAAGGTTAAGCCGGTGCTGGAGGGCAATGCTATAGAGGCGAGCCGCCGGCTCGCCCTTAGGCCGTTCCCCCTTGCCCGCGGCAGGGCCTGTCTGCTACCTGCCAAAAAGGCATGAAAGGGGCAAGATGACCTCGCCTCTACCAAGACCGGGTGGTCTGCTCAGGGGTGGGTAACCTCCGGCGTATTGGACTCCGGGAAACCCCCTGATCATTCGCAAAACGACCTGCGGGCAGACCTGGAGGTCTGCCCTACTATTCTCTATTCCCTCATCCCTATTCCCTACTCCCTGGCCACTGACCACTAACAACATTCTTCCTCTCCCATCTAGTCCCGCTTCCCTTCCCCCTCGCCGCTTACCCGCTCCCGAAAAGCCGCCAACGCCGAGGGGATGAGGCGGCGGATGAAGATATGGCGTTCACTGGCAGGTTCGTTGGCATAGTCGGCGTAGGCGGGGTGGCTGGAGAGCAGGACCGGCGCAGGGGTGGCCAGGCCGGCGGGGGCGGCGGCCAGGTTTTCCACCAGGATGATGAGGGGCTGCCCGCTCTCTGGAAAGTCCGCCACCCAGCCCAGGCGGCGGAGGACCTCAAAGCGGCAGTAATCCAGGAGGCGTAGGGACAGGTCCAGGATCTGCTGTTTGACGGCGCTGGGCAGATCCGCCAGGATAAAGCGAGTAGAGGTTCCCAGACCCTGGGCACCCATCACCAGGTCAAAGAGGACGTAGAGATGGTCATCGCCGGGGGTGGCCAGGAAGAGGAGGGTGGAGTCGCTCAGATCCTGCAGCCGAGTTTGGGGGCCGAAGGTCTCCCGGAAGCGTTGCAGCCACGTTTGGAAGCCTTGGTCAGCGGCCAGCTTGCGGCGGAATTGCTCCAATTCAATGACTTGGCCCATAGACAGTCTGCAGAGGCGGCTCAATCGGCCGCGTGGTTCAGGAGGCGCAGCCCCCGGCCCAGATAAACCATGCCGGAGACCACGGTCAGGGCAGCGGTCAAGTAGCAGCTGAGGGCCAGGATCCAGAAAGGAAGCCCGCCTACTTGCCGCCAGAGGGCCAGAAAAACGGTCAGGACCTGGGAGGCCGTGGCCCATTTGCTGACGTGGGCCGGCTCAATCCGTACGTGGACGGAAAACAGCTTCAAGATAATGATCCCGCCGACAATGATCACATCCCGGCTGATCACGACCACCGCCAGCCAGGCGGGGATCTTGCCGAAATAGCCCAGAGTCAGGTAGCTGGCCGTCATCAACAGCTTGTCGGCCAGAGGATCGAGCAGGGCTCCCAAGGGGGATTTCTGCTGAAAATTCCTGGCGATATAGCCATCAGCCAGATCGCTCAAACCGGCGATGAGAAAGACCAACAGAGCCCGGCTGTAGGTGTTCTGCAGGACACAGATGACGAACAGGGGCGTGGCCAGGATCCGCACCATGGTGATGAGGTTGGGGATGGTGAGGGTCGCATTGACCACTGGGACATTAGGCTCCAACGGCAACTTTCCTTCGCAACCGACTTTCCCCATGGATATATCACATTTCTTGCCGGATGGAAACGCCGGGCTAACTTCACTCGGGGGGCCGAGGATGGAAAAAATCCCGGAGCAGCCTGATGGCCAGCTCGGTGTCTCCCGGGTGCAGCCAGCGGACGGCGGCGTCGGCCCTGAACCAGGTCAGCTGGCGTTTGGCATAGCGGCGGGTATCCTGCTGCAGCCGGGCCACCATCTCCGCCCAGGTGAGCCGGCCGTCGAAGAACGCCGAAACGTGGCGGTATCCCAAAGATTGCAGAGGCTTCAGGGAGGGGGGATAGCGGCGCCGCAGGTCCTGGACCTCGGCCACCAGCCCCTGGGCCAGCATGGCCTCCACCCGGGCATTGATGCGGGCGTAGAGTTCCTCCCGGGGCCGGTGCAGGGCGATGATCAGGGTGCGGTAGGGACTGTCGGCGAACCCGTGCCGTTGTTGGCTGGCCACCAGGCTACCCCCGGTCTGGGCCACCTCCAGGGCCCGGAGGATGCGGGCCGTGTCGTGGGGGTGCAGGCGGGCTGCGGCTGCCGGGTCCAGGCGGCGGAGGCGTTCATAGAGGGCCGGCAACCCTTGATCGGCCAGCTCTTCCCGCAGCTGCCGCCGGACCGCCTCATCCCGGACCCCGTCGTCACAGATGCCGTGCAGCAGCACCCGGATGTAGAGGCCGGTGCCCCCCACCACCAACGGCGGGAGACCCTGCTGGTGCAAGGCGGCCAAGACCTGGCGACCCTGGCGATAATAGTCGGCCGCATCGAAGTCCTGGTCCGGAAAGACCACATCCAGGAGGTGATGGGGAATCTGGGCCCGCTCCTGCCAGGAAGGTTTGGCCGTACCGATGTCCAGCTCCCGGTAGACCTGCAGGGAATCGGCGTTGACGATCTGGGCCCCCAGTTCCCGGGCCAGCCGTAGGGCCAGGGCGGTCTTGCCGACGCCGGTGGGACCGGTGAGGACGGCCACCGGGGGCGGGGATGGCAGGGACGGCGAAGCCATGGCAGAAAGGAGTACTCCTCGGCGTGTTGTGGCGGTATCCATCTACGGACGCTGCTTATCCCCTGGTATTGTGGCATACGGCCACGGGGAAGAAAATATCAAACCAACTTCAGCGGGGGAACTTTCTGGCATGGCAATGGGTGACGGACAGGGGAGGCAGGATGACGATCCGGCGGGCAGCGGCTGTCAGGCCATGTGGCGGGAGGGGGATACTGCGGCGAACCGGTAGGGGGATACCATCTCCTGGCAGTCTATTGAAAAACTCCCTGCCCTAATCGATGATGGGAGGATATCCCCAATTTTTCGCTTTGAGCGCCGCCCCAAGCGGCCGCGGGGGTTGGGGCCGGGGGCACTATCCCTGGCCCCACGAACACTTTTTCAATACCTTGTTGAGAAGGCCGGCGGCGCCGGCCAAGAGGGAAGGCGCCGCCAGCGGCAGGGGTTACCAGTGGGCGGGTGCCTGCGGTTGGGGCCAACGGGGCGGCTGATAATAATCAGCCCAGAGGAGGGCCTGATGAGCCAAAGGGAGCCCCCGTCCCTGGAGCTCCGGCGGCATACCCAGATCGGCACAGGCGCCGGTGAGCAGCGCCTTCACCGCCTCCGGCTGCTGCGGGTCACCGCTGCGAATAGTTGGATAGGCCTCCAAGATCAGGGCTGCCAGAGCGCTGACCATGGGACAGGCCATGGAAGTGCCGTCCCAGGCAGCATAGCCTGAGGGTGTGGTGGAGAGGATGGCCACCCCAGGGGCGCAGACATCGATCTCCGGGCCGAAATTGGTAAAGTTGGCGGCAAACAAACCACCCCGATAATCCACGATCTGGGATACTTTCAAGGCATGGGCGCTGTCTTCCGGAAAGGTGCCGAACCTCCCAATGGCTGAGACTGCCACCACCGTGGGCAGCGCCGCCGGGTAGGCCACCCTGGTCTTGTCATTACCGGCCGCAGCGATACAGGTGATCCCCCGATCATAGGCATCCCGCACTACCTGGGCCAACACCTGGGAGGGGTTGGGAGCCCCCAGGCTCATATTGATGATATCCATGTTGTTGCGGATACACCATTCCACCGCCTCCACCAGATCGCTGATATAGCCGCCGGGAAAAACCTTCACGGAGTAGACCTGGGCCTGGGGGGCACCGCCCACCACACCGATGGTATTGTTGACCGCATTGATAATCCCGGCGACGTGGGTGCCGTGGCCTTTTTCATCAATATGCCAAGCGTTGACATCCTGGCCATCCAGGGTGTTGTAGCCTCCGACCGGCTTTACGTCTGGATGCTTATCCGTAATGCCCGAATCAATGACGGCGATCTTTATGTCCTTGCCGGTCCAGCGTTGGTTCACCGTATGAAACCCCAACAGTCGGTGGCCCCAGTCATAGGCACCGGAAGTGACCAAGGCCTGCAGTGACATGGCCAAGTTCGAGGTGTTGGCCAGATTCACCGATGGGATAACTTTCGACCAGTACGTATCGGCAGGAGAGGCGATAACCCGGGTCAACGTCGGTTCAAAGACCTGCAGCACAGCCTTGCCGTCGGCATCCGTGACGCCTTTGTAGGCCACTCCGGAGCCGAGACCGTAAACGGTGATATTGGCCAAGGGCTGTTTCGTGGCCGCATCGGTGACCTCAACGGTGAGCTCGTAAACCCCGGTGGTGGGTACCCGTTCGGGGATGCCAGGCATACCGAAAAGCTGTAGCTCCTGGTCTTCTTCGATAACCAGTTGGGGATTCTTCTGGGCCAACTCCAGCATCTGCGCTTCGGTCATCTCCACTACCGTCCGCCCTACCAGAGTGGTCCGTTTAATGGCGGCATCTTCATGGGCCGCGACAAAGTTTTGCAGCTCTTGCACTGACTTGGCATCCAACTGTGGTCCATGGCGGTGAGCCACGATATAGCGTTTCTTTTCAGACATATACTTCTCCCATCTGTTGGTGCGGCGAGATTATCTCAGGCGGTGGCAAAACCCCCTGCCCCTGCTGACGGTGGGAGGAGTACCCTTATGTTCAGCTTTTGGCCCCGCCAGAAGCGGCCGTCGAGTTCGGGGGGTATAGAGGAGGGGACAGGGGGTTGGGCCCCCCGGCCCCTTCTTCTAAACATGTTTCAACACCCTTCTCAGTTAGAAAGGTGGGGGGTAATCCACCGGCCGGATCGGCGGCCTAGCATAGACGGGCGGCCGGAAATAGGCCGGCGGTCGGGTATACAAGGGCGGCCGGGCATAGACGGGCGGCCGGAAATACGCCACCGGCCGCGGCAACGGCATCGGAGTTAAGGCTTCCGGGGCATAGGGTTCATATTCCGTTGCGGCCGCTTCGTATGCGCCGCCCCAGGGATCAGGTTCAGGGCCGAAGGAAAATTGTGGCCCCATGGGCGGTCGGGCCAACACGGGTGGCCGGTAATAGGCCGGGGGCCGATAGAAAGCTGGAGGGCGGTAGTACGCCGGGGGCCGATAGAAGGCCGGAGGCCGGTAATACGCCGGCGGCCTTTGGAGCGGCGGCGGGATGAGGGCTTCCGGCGCATAGGGTTCGTACTCTGCCGCGGTGGGTTCATAGCCAGTGGTCCAAGGTTCCGGGTGGGGACCGAAATAATACTGCGGGACCATGGGCGGCCGGGCCAGCAAGGGCGGTCGGGCATACACCGGGGGACGGGCATACACCGGCGGCCGAAAGTATGCCGGCGGCCGGTAAAAGGCCGGGGGCCGGGCAAACGCCGGCGGCAGGAAGGCCTCACCTCCGGTCGTGGCGGCTTCTGCCGCATAGGGATCATAGCCATAACCACCATAGGGATCGTACTCGGCGGCATAGGGATCATAACCGCCTTGACAACATTCGCCCCACCGGTGACCATACGCCTCTCCATAAGGATCATCATAACCGCAATACTGGCACATCTCGGGTTCCTCCATCATCAGGGGTGAGGGGGATAGGGCTTGGAAGGCAAGGATGCCCTCGGGCCGGCTACCTGGTCCAAAATGCCCCCCGGGCTTGACCGGCCGGAGGGTGTAAGAGGATAAGATTAAGGTAGTTATCGCCGAATTTCAGGAGCAGCCGATGGTACCGCTGTTCTTCGAGAAATGCCCCTAGCCAGGTCGGGTCATAAGCAGCCGGCGGGGTGAGCGCCGCCAGAAAGGCCTGCACCTGGGCAAGCGTCCTGGGTTCGTCGCAATACTCCAGGACGGCGGCCTCCCACTGATTGAAGCGGAAACGGTCGGCCAGTCGGTGGGGACGGGTGTCGAGAACTGTGATTCCCTGGCCATCCCGTTGACTGACGGCCAAACAGATGGACTCGCTTTGGGCTTGCCAAAGTTCCACCGCCGCCTTTATCGGTTGGAACCAATACTCCGTTTTTTCTTTACCATCGAAGTCGAACTCAAAGAAATAGGCCAGGTTACGGCGGACGGCCTCTGGAAAGGGATACAGATGGGCATAGGCAGCCAAGGGCCGAATCTGGCGGAGATGATAGTGTTCCGGGTTCTGGAACATGGGGCTGAAACGGTGCAAACCGATCCAGCCATACGCCATGGGTGGATGCAGGTGACTGATGGCCTGGACGATTTCCAGGGTATCGCGGTAGTCCTGGGAATTCTCCCCTGGAAACCCATAGAGGAGATTCCAGGCTACATCCACCTCGTATTGGCGACACCACTTGAGCAGCTGGATGTTTTGCCAAGGGGTGACACCTTTGTGCATCAGTTTCAGGACGTTGGCGCTGAAGGACTCGATACCCGGTTGAATCCGCCTGACCCCCGCCTCCCGGAGCAGCTGCACCTGTTCCTTTTTCAGGTTGGCCTTGGTCTCATAAAACAGGCGAATCCCCGGCTGGCGGCCCCGCAAGGCCGGCAACAGGGTTTTAAAATAGGACATGTTGAGGATGTTGTCCACCGGCATGATCTCGGGAAAGCCATAACGCCCGGCCAGATGCATGATCTCAGCCATGGCCCGCTCGGGACTCTTGGCCCGGTAGGGGAGTTCGTGGTTATTGAGACCACAAAAACGGCAATGGTTCTTCTCACCCCACCAACAGCCCCGGGAGGTTTCCAGAACCATCTGGACTTTCCGGGCGGGCGTTATCGGGGTAAAGCGCCAGTGCTGCACGAAATCGTCGTAATTGGGATAGGGGAGGATATCCAGGTCCCGAAGTAACGGTGCCGGACCGGTGTCGATAGATGCCCGACCCTGACGGTAAACAAAGCCACGCAGACCGTTTTGCCAAGGTTCACCGTGGATAAGACGCCGGGCTAATTCGGGAAAGACCAGATCGGCTTCACCGGTAAAAACAAAGTCCAGAAAGGGAAAAGCCTGGTGCAACTGCCGCCCCATGGGGCCGGCACAATTGGCCCCGCCCATGACGATGATTTTATCAGGGTGGCGCTCTTTCAGACGCTTGGCTAAAGCCAGACTGGGCAGATTCTGTTCGAACATGGTGGTAAAGCCGACGATGTCATAGCGTTCCCACTCCACCTGTTCCAAACAGAAGGTTAGGAAGGGTTCCACTAAGTGCGTCCAATCCAGGATCTGTTGGACTTTGGCGGCATCAAAACCGCCACCCCTGATGAGGATATTGTCGATGTAACCCTGATGGTCAAGACTGTCGGGGAACAGATTCTGGGCAAAGAGCCATTCGCCGATGAACAGCGTGCCGGCGTAATTAATGATTTCCTGATAATTGTCAGGACCGAGGGCGGCGGCAAAGGGGAAATTGAGATAAGCGATATCACAGGCTATACCCTGCCTGAGGAGTTGGGATTTCATGGTACTGACCCCCACCTGGGGGGCTTCCAACGCCCCGAAGGGCATGACCACAAAGAGCACGCCTCCCATACACCCTCCTAACGGGATGGTGAAAACCTGTTCGTAACCCTTCCTCCAACCCCGATGGCAGCTGTTGGCTGCGGCAAAAGCCTAAAGCCAGGTATATCCTTCCACTCCCAGTAGTGGCGGGGAGTTTTGCCTCAGCCTGCTCATGCTGCGGACACCTCGGGCAGCGTTCATGGGCCACTGCACGGCCTCAGACTGTGATTCGGGAGGCAAGGCCCGTTCTCGTGACCGCAAGGCAGAACACCATTGCCCAACTCTTTTGCTCCCCTGCGTCACCGCCCTGGGTCACAATAATTACTTGCTATTTCATAAAGTTTCTTTACTAATAAGTGAAAAGCACTATCTTGAACAATAGGTGAGCATTTTGAGATAATTTGATTAATATATTAAAATTGCATAATTTTATTAATTAATTATACTGATACTATTCTAATTATATTGATAATTATTACATACTATTGAACTTAATTAAATATATAGATTATTTACTTATAATTATTTTTTATTATATTGTCAATGGGTGGAAAAAAAATAACAGCATGAAGGTCGTCCAAAAATTGACCTAACTGTGGTCGCAAGGCAAGGTTATGGCCGCTTCCCAGGTCTTCCTTGGCCGTGGTGAGGTTGTTCGTTCCATCAAAGATCCTCTTGATTCAACCCCCTAACTTTGCTTCAATATATCTGAGACACTCTCCCTGTGATCAATTACCGGAGGGTCGGGAGAGAAAAAAATAGAAAAAAAGCCTCTAGCTAAGATGATGGTTTCTCAAGAGGGGCAGGCCGACGAGGTCACGGAACGGAGGCCGGGTGAGTGTACGAACTCAGTCGGAGCGGAGTGGTCTCTGCCAAGAAACCGGTGGCCCTCAGCAACCCTGGTCAGTCAGTGCTCATTACCAAACCAGAGGTGTTGGCAAAACCCATGCAGCGCCGGTTCACGGCAGAATATACGTTGTGCATTTTGCAAGAAAAGAAGTCGACGCCTTCAATAGATTGCCTCTATTTTCCCTCGCCCCCCTTGGGGGAGAGGGTCAGGGTGAAGGGGAATGTAATTTAATTATTGCCATCCGTAGTAATAATCTTTGATGCCGTAAGGAGATTATGAAAATGATACATATATTATTCATTTTTGTTATCGCATATCATCTATTACTGTCTGTCTCTTATGCCTCTGAAAGAATGATTATATATAATTATAACAAAAAGACAGCTGAGTTGATAGATGAAAAAGGTCATCACCTTCTGACGCTCAATGAAAAGAATGTATTGGGGGTGACAAGGACTCCAGACGGTAAATATATAATTCACAAAGATGGGGTTAATAAAATCTATGAACTGAGAAGACACCCCAGATACATTGGTAGTTTTAAATGATACTTTATTTCCTGCAACGCACTGCCCGCATATCGGTTCCTGGACTGTCGGGAGGTTTTTCAGCGGCTTGGTTGTGAGTTGATGGTCGGCAAGAAGAACAGGTGGCTGGTCACCAAGGTTTGGCGGCAATCTTCCCTTCCATAGGAGTAACTCTTCGGCTATGTGATGAAAAGAACATGTTTGTCATAATTCACCAGAGAAATTGTAATTTATTAAAAAAATAATACAATAGGCCCTGCGGAAACAACACCGGACTAACAAGGCATTGTTGACCTTCCAGCCCCGCTGACCAGGGGGCAAGCGGAGTTGATGGAAAGCTTGGGCCGCTAGGCGGTTATCTATGTCCTTACCTCTTTGTTCTCAACTATCGTGCCGCCTCATGAAGGATGGCAACAGACAAAAAAGAGAAAGTCGCTGGAGGTGGACCATCAATCTTTGGGGGCCTGGTTGGTGCACCAGCGGCATGATTCGATGCCCTGGCGTGGGCAGAAGGGTGATTCATGAAGATTGTCTTGATCGGCAAGAATGGGCAATTGGGCAGCGACTGCCTGGAGCTCTTCCAGCAGGAGCATATCCTCGTAGCCTTGGGGTCCCGAGAATTGGACATCACCGAGGCCCAGCAGGTGGAGGCCATGGTGCGGCGGGAACGCCCCCAGGTGGTGGTGAACTGTGCAGCTTATACCAAGGTGGATGCTTGCGAACAGGAGCGGGCGGTGGCCTACCGGATCAATGTGGCCGGACCCCGCCACCTGGCCAGCAGTCTGGCCCGCCACGGTGGCCGGTTGCTGCATATCTCCACGGACTATGTCTTTGATGGCAGCAAACCGGTGCCCGAGCCCTACCGGGAGGATGACCCCCTGCGGCCGTTGTCATACTATGGCCAGACCAAGGCCATGGCCGAGGAGGCCATCCGGCAAGAGATGACCGACTTTGTCATTGTCCGCACTGCCTGGCTGTATGGCCGGCGAGGCCACAACTTCCTCAAGACCATGCTGCGATTGGCCTTGCAGACTCCGCGGCCCCAGCTCAGGGTAGTGAACGACCAGTTCGGCTCGCCCACTTGGTCCTGGCGCCTGGCCCAGCAGTTGGCTGCCCTCATCGCCGCCGGCGGACAGGGCATCTATCATGCCACAGCCGAAGGCTACACCACCTGGTTCGAGTTGGCCCAGGTCTTCCTGGAGGCCATGGGCTTGGATACGCCGGTCATTCCCATTACTACCGCGGCATACCCCACCCCGGCCCGGCGGCCGCGGAACTCCATCCTGGAAAATCAGCGGCTCAAAGACCAGGGGCTCAATCTGATGCGCCCCTGGCGGGAGGATCTGCTAGCCTTCGTGGCCCAGCATGGCGCAGCCTTGTGGCAGGAAGCCAGAGGGTATTGAAAAAGTGTGCGTAGGTGAGGGGGCCAGGGGGCGCAGCCCCCTGCCCCCTCCCCCAAC
>FWPV01005312.1_pt1 | contig 13644 bp, 13 predicted proteins | sample 2228371 | NCBI WGS metagenome assembly FWPV01 (sample SAMEA103939776, study PRJEB20133) | metagenome | reverse complement strand
GTGAATGAGCTGGCGGCGCGTTTCGACGCCGTGCGCGAAGCCGTCATCACCGCACCCCGCGATGTGGCGGCGCTGGCCGACGAGATCCGCGCCATGCGTGAGAAGGTGCGTGCCGCCCACCCCGTGCGTGGCGAGATGTTCGACGTCAAACACAGCCCGGGGGGCATGGTCGATGTCGAATTTGTGGTGCAGTTCCTGGTGCTGGCGCATGCCGCAGCGCACCCGGCCTTGCGGGCCAACCGGGGCAATATCGCTTTGCTGTTGATGGCCGAAGAGGCCGGCCTGTTGCCGGCCCGCATGGGCGAGGCCGCTGCGGCGGCGTACCGGGTGTTGCGGCAGATGCAACACCGTGCCCGACTGGACGAAGCGCCCACCCAGGTGGACCCCTCCGACGTCGCAGTGGAGTCGGCCGCCGTCCGTGCTCTGTGGCAACACGTGCTGGCCGAGCGATGACCTCGGGCCGCGACTGGCTGGTGCTGTGTGGTTTGCACGGCGTGGTCAGCATGCTGGGCTGGTGGGGGCCGGAACTGGTGTCGGCGCTGGTCTGGCGGGTGGACGACTGGGACCAGCGCCTGTGGACCATCTGGTCCACCGCGTGGGTGCATGTGAACACGCCCCACCTCATTGCCAACCAGATGGCGCTGGGCCTGCTGACCGCGTTTTCGTGGGTGGTGCGGCCCGATCGGGCCTGTGCCGTGGCCTGGTTTCTGGCCTGGCCCATCACCTATTTGGCGGTGGCGTGGTGGCCCCAGGTGGGCCACGTCACCGGCCTGGCGGGTTTGATGCACGCCGCCCTGGCGGTGGTGGCCGTGCACCTGTACCTGCAGCGCCTGCACGTGGCGCAGGCGCGGCGCTGGGGTTTGCTGCTGGGGGGCTTGTTGCTGGGCAAGCTGGCGCTGGAGCAGGCCTGGAGCCGCCCCGTGGTGTGGGACGGCGCCAACGACATGTCGGTGGTGCAGGCCGCGTGGTTCACCGGCACCGTGGCCGGTGCCGTGCTGGGGTTGTTGACCGCCTGGGGTGCGCGCGTGCTGGAACGCCAGCGCGCGCACTGAACGGGGTTCAGGCGGCGGTCGACCCGCCAGCCAAAGGCGCGCTGATTTCCTTGCGGAAGCGGTTGAGTTCCTGCACGCTCTTGAAGCTGCGGTCCATCAGCAGGCTCATGTTGTGCAGGATGCGGTCCACCACCTTGGTTTCCCATGTGGCGTCGAAGGCGATCTGCTTGTCCAGCCAGTGCTCCAGCCACTCCGGGTTGGGCAGGCGGCTCTGGATCGTGTCGCGCGGGAACAGGGTTTTGTTCACATGCAGGTTGGTCGGGTGCAAGGCCTGTGCGGTACGCCGAGCGCTGGCCATGAGCACACCCACCTTGGCAAACGCGGCCCGTGCCTCGTTGCCGAACTTGCCAATGGCACGCTTCATGTAGCGCAGGTAGGCGCCACCGTGGCGGGCCTCGTCCTGGCTCAGTGTGGTGTAAATCTGCTTGATGACCGGCTCGGTGTGCCACTCGGCCGCGCGGCGGTACCAGTGGTTCAGACGGATTTCGCCGCAGAAGTGCAGCATCAGGGTTTCCAAGGCGGGCGCGGGGTCGAAGTCGAAGCGGATTTCGTGCAACTCTTCTTCGGTGGGCACCAGGTCGGGCCGGAAGCGGCGCAGGTACTCCATCAACACCAGCGAGTGTTTTTGTTCTTCAAAAAACCAGATCGACATGAAGGCCGAGAAATCGGAGTCGTCGCGGTTGTCGCGCAAGAACATCTCGGTCGCCGGCAGCGCGGCCCACTCGGTGATGGCGTTCATCTTGATGGTCTGCGCCTGTTCGTCGCTCAGCAGGCTGGCGTCAAATTGGTCCCAGGGGATGTCTTTGTCCATGTCCCAACGGACGGATTCGAGTTGCTTGAAGAGTTCGGGGTACAGCATGAAGACCTCACAGCGGTGCGGGCACCGGGTAACCCAAGATTTTAGTGGCTGCACCCCAAAAACCCTTCAATAACCCGGTGCAGACGGAAGGCCTTGCACCTTGCTGGGCCGGTGCTGACACCATGCGCGTTTTGCCACGGAGGTCGGTCATGTCCATTGTTTTTCCGTCTGCCGCCACGCGCCGGTGCTGGGCGCTTCGTGCCGTGTGTGTGTTGGCTGGTCTGTGGGGCGCGGCCGCGCTGGCGCAGGCCCCCAAGGCGGCGCCGGCACACAGTGCGAGCGCGTGCCCGGCCTTGTGGCAGCACACCGTGCCCCGTTTGCAGGACGAGAAGCCCCAAAACCTGTGCCAGTACGCGGGGCAGGTGGTGCTGGTGGTCAACACCGCCAGCTTCTGCGGCTTCACCGGCCAGTACGAAGGCCTGGAGGCCTTGTACCGCCAATACCGGGCACGGGGCCTGGTGGTGCTGGGTTTTCCCAGCAACGACTTTGGGCAGCAGGAGCCGGGCGCCAACAGCACCATCGCCGATTTCTGTGAAAACACCTTCGGGGTGCAATTCCCGATGTTTGTGAAGACCACCGTGGTGGGGCGCTCGGCCCACCCGCTGTACCGCGAACTGGCCCAGCGCACCGGCGAGTGGCCGCGCTGGAATTTCCACAAGTACCTGGTGGCCCGCGATGGGGTGCAGGTCAAGGCTTACACCAGCGCGGTGGAGCCCAGTAACCCCACATTGAAAAGGGACATTGAGCGAATGTTGTCGACAACAAAGTGACCAAAAGGTCAGAATGTGACCAATCAGTAATTTTTTGCCTCGACAGTTCTTTTCGAGGCGCTGGGTCACATTGGAGCGGCACATGGGCACACATCGCGGGAACTTTGAGGGCGGGGCCGGGCTCAACCGCAGCGAAACGGTTTTTGTACCGCGCAGTCGCCACCTTGGTGGCGCAATCCCGAGGCGCTTCTTCTCCTCCTCCATCCCTCCCTCCTTCGTTTCGGGGCGCTGCGCGGTACTTCTCTCTTCTGGTCGGGGGGTCTGAGCATGTACGCAGACCCACGCCAAACACCCCCCCAGCCCACGGGCCGACAGCCGCGTGTCGCGGTGGTTGGTGCCGGCATCGCCGGTCTGGCCGCTGCCCACACCTTACGCGGCCACGCGGCGGTCACGCTGTTCGAAGCCGGGGCCACTTTCGGCGGTCACGCCCACACGGTGGACATCACTTTGCCCACGGCACGGGGGCCGGTGACCCACGGTGTGGACACCGGTTTTCTGGTGCTCAACGAGCGCACCTACCCCAACCTGCTCAACCTCTTTGCCGAGTTGGGCGTCGATACCGCGCTGTCCGACATGTCGTTTTCGGTGCAGGCGCCGGGTGCGGGCGATGAGCCTCCGCTGGAGTGGAGCGGCAGCAGTCTCGACACGGTGTTTGCGCAGCGGGGCAACCTGCTCAAGCCCGCGTTTTTGCGCATGTTGGCCGACATCCTGCGTTTCAACCGCCTGTGCACCCGCCTGGCGGTGAGCCAGCAGGACCAGGCGCCCGATGGTCGTTTGTGGATGCCGCTGGCCGACTTCCTGAAGCGCGAGCGTTTCAGCGACGCCTTCTGCCACGACTATTTCCTGCCCATGATGGCGTGCATCTGGAGCTGCCCGGCCGAGCAGATGCTGCAATTCCCGGTGGCCACCATGGTGCGCTTCTGCCACAACCACGGCCTGCTGCAGGTCAGCGGTCGGCCGCAGTGGTTCACCGTGCGTGGCGGCTCGCGGGAGTACGTCAACAAAATCATCGCTGGCTTGCCAGATGCCCGCCTGAACACCCCCGTGCGTGCCCTGCAGCGCGACAACGACGGCGTGCGGGTGGTCACCGACGGGCGGGCCGAGCGCTTCGATCATCTGGTGCTGGCCTGCCACAGCGACCAGGCCTTGACCTTGCTGGGCGGTGGCGCCACCGCCAACGAACGCGCGCTGTTGGGTGCCATCCGCTACCAGCCCAACCGCGCCGTGTTGCACACCGATGCCTCGGTGTTGCCCACGCGCCGCAAGGCCTGGGCCGCCTGGAACTACGAACGCGCCGCCCGCCAGCGCGACGAACACCCCCGCGTGTGCCTGCACTACCTGCTCAACAAGCTGCAGCCCATCCCCTTTGAGCAGCCGGTGGTGGTGTCGCTCAACCCACTGCACGACATCGACCCCCGGCAGGTGCTGGGCGAATACGAATACGCCCACCCGGTGTTCGACCTCGCGGCCATGCAAGCCCAGCAGCGCATCGATCAGCTGCAAGGCGTGTTGCACACCCACTTTGCCGGTGCCTGGTGTGGCTATGGCTTCCACGAAGACGGGCTCAAGGCCGGTTTGCAGGCGGCGGCCGGCATCCTGCGCGCCATGGCCCACCGCACCGCCAACGGGGTGCCCCGGTGAGCCAGGCCTTGATCGGCTTCGGCCAGGTGCGCCACACCCGGCTGCGCCCGCGCCGCAACGCCTTCGCCTACCCCACCTATTTTTTGATGTTGCCGCTGCGCAGCCTGCAGGCCCACGGCAGCGGCGCGCTGGCGCGCAACCGTCGCGCGGCCCTGGCCTTCCATGACCGCGACCATGGCGAGGGCGGAACCGACTGCCTGGCCTGGTTTGACGCCACCTTGCGCGCCCATGGCATCGCTGACGCCGACGGCGAGGTGTGGCTGCACACCTACCCGCGCGTGTTCGGCCACACCTTCAAGCCGGTGAGCTTTTGGTACGCCCACCGTGCCGACGGCAGCCTGCGCGCCGTGCTGGCCGAAGTCAACAACACCTTTGGCGAGCGCCACTGCTACCTGTTGGACGCGCCCCGGTATGGCGTGCCGGTCACGGCCGACAAGGTGTTTCACGTGTCGCCGTTTTGCAGCGTGCAGGGCGAGTACCGCTTCGTGTTCATGCGCTGCACCCGCGAGGGCCGTGAGCACACGGTGGTGCGCATCGACCACAACGACCTGCCGCAGGCCAGCCTGGGCCCGCTGATCCAGACCAGCGTGAGCGGCGAGCTGCTGCCGCTGGACGCACACACCACCCGCCGCGCACTCTGGCGTCACCCCGCCATGACCTTGGGTGTGGTGGCCCGCATTCACTGGCAGGCGCTGCGTCTGTGGGCGCTCAAGCGCGTGCCGTTTTTCCGCAAACCCGAACCACCGCAGGCCCTGGTCACACCAGGCCACGGTGCCGGTTGATTCTTGTTGCCTTCTCTTCCCGTCAAGCCCATGACCAACAGCACCACCGCCCCGTTTGCGCTGCCCGTCGGCGCGCCTGCCGCCGCCCGTGCCACCTTGCGCTTGTTGCAGCGCTTGCGCCACGGTCAACTCACGGTGCAATTGCCCGACGGCAGCTTCCAGCAGTTCGGCCAGGGTGGTGGCATTCACGCCACGCTGCGCCTGCACAACTGGAAGGTGTGTGGGGCGGCGCTCAAATCGGGCGACATCGGTTTTGCCGAGGGCTATATCGCTGGCGACTGGAGCACGCCGCAGCTGGCCGACCTGCTGCGCCTGTTTTTGCGCAACCGCAACGAGATCGAAGACGTCATCTACGGCACCTGGCTCGGCCGCCTGGCCTACCGCCTGCGCCACCTGCTCCACCGCAACACCAAAACCAACAGCAAGAAGAATATCCACGCCCACTACGACCTGGGCAATGCCTTCTACCGCCTGTGGCTGGACGAGACCATGAACTACTCGTCGGCCCTGTTTGAGCACCCGGGGCAGGACATGGTGAGCGCACAGTGGGCCAAGGTGCACCGCGCCTTGCGTTCGGCGCAGGTGAAGCCGGGTGACCGGGTGCTGGAAATCGGCTGCGGATGGGGCGCTTTGGCCGAGGCCGCCACCACCCGTTTTGGCGCCTCGGTGGTGGGCGTGACGCTGTCTACCGAGCAACTGGCCTGGGCCAATGCCCGCATGACGCGGCTGGGCACGGCGGCGCGGGCGGACTTGCGTTTGCAGGACTACCGCGACATCAACGATGGCCCCTTCGATGCCATCTGCTCCATCGAGATGGTGGAGGCCGTGGGGCGCGAGTACTGGCCCACCTACTTCCAGACCGTGGCCCGGCTGCTCAAGCCCGGTGGCCGCGCCAACATCCAGAGCATCACCATCGCCGACGAACATTTCGAGCGCTACATCCGCGGCACCGATTTCATTCAGCAGTACATCTTCCCGGGTGGCTGCCTGCCCAGCCCTTCGGCCTTCCGCGCCCAGGCCGAAGCCGCCGGCCTGGTGGTGGAGGACGCTTTCGCTTTTGGCCGCGACTACGCGGAAACCCTGCGCCAGTGGCGCGAGCGGTTCCTGCACGAAGAGCCGCGCGTGCGCGCGTTGGGTTTCGACGAACACTTCCTGCGCGTGTGGGAGTTCTACCTCGCCTACTGCGAAGCGGCCTTCGACGAAGGCAGCACCGACGTCATGCAGTTCACATTGAGGAAAGCATGACCCCCCTGCGCCGCTTCGCGTCACCCCCCCAAGTGGGGGCGGCACCAGCCGTCCGGCAAAGCCGGCCCGGCGGTGCCTCCCGAGGGGGTGTTTTGGCACGCCGCCAGGTGCTGGTCTTTCTGGCAGCGGGGCCGCTGGCCGGTGCGGCGTTCGCCACCCACGCGGGTGCACCCGGCTTGTTGCCCGGTGGCCGGCGGCAGGGGCAGGCGCGCTTGCGCTTCTTCGGCTTGTCGGTGTACGACGCCACACTCTGGACCGAGCCCGGTTTTGAGGCGGCGCAGTTCGAGCGCCACCGCTTCGTGCTGGAGTTGCATTACCTGCGCACCTTGTACGGCAAGGCCATCGCAGAGCGCTCGCTCAAGGAAATGCGCGGGGTGGGCAACGTGAGTGAGGCGCAGGCCACCCGCTGGCTGGATGCTATGACGCGCTTGTTCCCTGATGTGAAGGACGGTGATCACATCGCCGGCCTGCACCTGCCGGGCGAGGGCGCACGTTTCACCCTCAACGAGCGGCCGCTCGGCGATGTGCCGGACGCCGAGTTTGCGCGCCTATTTTTTGGCATCTGGCTCTCGCCCGCCACGTCCGAGCCCCGCATGCGCGAGCAACTGTTGGCCGCTGCCGGGCGCACCTTGTCATGAGTGCCCTGTCCTCGCACGGCGCCGCCCTCATGGCATTGCCCGGCGGTTGGCGCCATGGCCTGCGCTACGGCCTGCTGGGCCTGCCGCTGGCGTTTGTGGCCCTGCCGCTGTATGTTGTGTGGCCCAACCACTATGCGCGCGAGTGGGGTGTGCCGCTGGCGGCCTTGGGCGCGGTGCTGCTGGGTGCACGCCTGTTCGACGCCGTGCTCGACCCCTTGATCGGGCGCTGGTGCGATGCCTGGTTTCGCCACTCCTTGCGCCGCGTGTTGTCCATTTCGGCACTGGCCTGCGTGGGCCTGGCGCTGGGTTTTGCGGGCCTGTTCTTCCCACCTGGGCACGAGCCCTCGGTGACCTGGCTGCTGGTGTGGGCGGTGTTGGCGCTGATGTGGACCTACACCGCTTTCAGCATCGTCAGCGTGGCGCACCAGTCCTGGGGCGCCATGCTGGGCGGCAACGAATCGCAGCGCGCGCGCGTGGTGGCCTGGCGCGAGGCGCTGGGCCTGGTCGGTGTGGTGCTGGCGGCGGTGTTGCCCACCGTGGCCGGCCTGGGGCCCACGGCGCTGCTGTTTGCGGCCCTGCTGGCCGTGGGGGCCTGGGCCTGGGCCGGCGCACCGAGGCCGGTGCCCACAGCCGCGCAGGCGGTCACGCTCCCCTTGTGGGCGCCCCTGCGCCAGCCGGCTTTTGTGCGCTTGTTGGCGGTGTTCCTGGTCAACGGCATCGCCAGTGCGGTGCCGGCCACCTTGGTGCTGTTTTTTGTGCAAGACCGCCTGCAGGCGCCTGCGGCGATGGAGCCTGCTTTTCTGGGCACCTACTTCGTGTGCGCCGCTGCGTCCATGCCGGTGTGGCTGCGGGTGGTGGCGCGCCTGGGCCTGGCGCGCGCCTGGCGCCTGGGCATGGGCCTGAGCGTGGCCGTGTTTGCCTGGGCCGCGTGGCTGGGCGCCGGCGACGTCTGGCCCTTCCTTGCGGTGTGTGCGCTGTCTGGCCTGGCGTTGGGGGCCGACCTGGCCGTGCCCGGCGCCCTGCTCGCTGGTGTGGTCGGCGACCTGGGTGAGCGTGGGCGAGGCGAGGGCCGCTACTTCGGCTGGTGGAGTTTTGCCACCAAGCTCAACCTCGCCCTGGCCGCCGGCCTGGCCTTGCCGCTGTTGGCCTGGTGGGGTTATGTGCCCGGCCAGCGCGACCCCGAAGCCTTGCGCGCCCTCACCTGGGCCTACTGCCTGTTGCCCTGCGCACTCAAGTTGTTGGCCGCAGCCTTGCTGCAGGGCCTGATCATCCACAAGGAGTCCCGAACATGAAACGACGTGCCGCCCTCGGCATGCTGGCGCTGGCCGGCACCGGCCTGCTTGGCGCCTGCGCCGGCCCCCAGATCAGCGACTACGCGGCCGAAAAGCCGGTGCTGGACCTGGCCACTTACTTCAATGGCACGCTGGATGCCTACGGCGTGTTCACCGACCGCTCGGGCAAGGTGGTGCGCCGCTTCACCGTGGTGATGGTGTGCACCTGGAATGGCAACCAGGGGGTGCTGGACGAGGACTTCACCTACTCGGACGGTGAAAAACAACGCCGCATCTGGCGCCTCACCAAGCTGTCAGACGGGCGCTACACCGGCACCGCCGACGACGTGAAAGGCGAAGCCCTGGGCCAGGTGGCGGGCAACACCTTCCGCTGGGGCTACACCCTCAACCTGCCGGTCGATGGCAAGGTCTACGAGGTGCAGTTCGACGACTGGATGTACCTCATGGACGACCGCGTCATGCTCAACAAGGCGGTCATGAGCAAGTTCGGCATCAAGCTGGGCGAGGTCACGCTGAGTTTCGTCAAACGGCCGGGATGAACACCATGTGGCTGCGTCCCATCAATCCCCCCATGTCTGACTGGACCGGTCGGCGCGTGTGGGTCGTCGGGGCTTCCTCTGGCATCGGGGAGGCCACGGCACGTGCCTTGCATGCGCAGGGGGCTCACGTGACGGTATCGGCCCGCAATGCCGCCGCCCTGGATGCCTTTGTGGCGCGGCACCCTGGGGCGATGGCGTTGCCACTGGACGTCACCGATGCGGCAGCCGTTGCCCAAGCCGTGCGAACGGTGTTGCGACAAGGCGGCATTGACCTGGTGATGTACTGCGCCGGGCATTACCGCGAAATGCGTGTGGACACGTTCGATCTGAGCGAAATCCAGCGCCACTGGCGCGTGAATTTCGACGGTGCACTGTACGTCCTCGACGCCTTGCTGCCGGCATTGCGTCAGCAACAACGGGGCCACATCAGCGTGGTCAGCAGCGTGGCGGGCTTCCGGGGTTTGCCCAAATCGCTGGCTTACGGGCCCACCAAGGCCGCGCTCATCAACCTGGCCGAAACGCTTTACCTCGACCTGCGCCACGAAGGGGTGGGTGTGAGTGTTGTCAACCCCGGGTTTGTGGAGACGCCACTGACCGCCCACAACGACTTCCACATGCCTGGCCTCATCACGCCCGATCAGGCGGCACAAGCCATTATGCGCGGCTGGGCCGCCGGGCATTTCGAGATCGACTTTCCCAAGCGTTTCACCTTCTGGATGCGCCTGCTGCGCCTGTTGCCCTCGCGCCCCTACTTTGCCGCCGTGGCGCGGTTCACCGGACTATGAGCCCGCCCTGCACCGACCCGCGCCTGCAACGCGTGGCCGATTTTTTCGAGACCTTGTCACCCGACGCGCTCGACCAGTTGGGGCGCGTGTACGCGCCCACCGCCCGCTTCAAAGATCCGTTCAATGAGGTGCAGGGCCTGCCCGAGATCCGCGCCATCTTCGAGCACATGTTTGTGTCGCTGCACGAACCGCGTTTTGTCATCACCACCGGCATGGCGCAAGGCGATCAGGCCTTTGTGACCTGGGACTTCGTGTTCCGGTTCAAACGCTTCGACACCACCACGTTGCAAACCGTGCGCGGCGCCAGCCATTTGCGCTTCGCCCCCGACGGCCGCGTGGCCGAGCACCGCGACTACTGGGACGCGGCCGAGGAGCTGTATGAAAAACTGCCCGTGGTGGGCGGTGTGATGCGCTGGCTCAAGCGCCGCGCGAACAGTTGATCAGGCGGGCGGGCGCGTATCGATGAAACTCTGGCGCTGCGCCAGTTTGTCGGCCAGCTTGGCCAGGTTGGGGTGCTCGGCGCGCCATCCCAGCTCGGGGAAACGGAAGTCGAGGTAACCCAAGGCGCAGCCCACGGCCACGTCGGCCAGGCTGAGGTGGATGCCGTGGCAGTAGGGCTTGTCGCCCAGACCATGGGCCATGGCCTTGAGGGCGCCGTGCACCTTGGCCATTTGCCGCTCGATCCAGGCCCCGCTGCGCTGCTGGGCTTCGCGGTGCGGCCAGGTGGCTTCCAGGCGCGCCAGGATGGCGGCGTCCATCAGGCCGTCGGCCAGGGCTTCCCAGGTTTTGACTTCGGTGCGCTCGCGACCGGTGGTGGGGATGAGCTTGCCCACAGGCGACAGGGTATCGAGGTATTCGACGATGACACGCGAGTCGAAAATGGCCTCGGCGCCGTCCATCACCAGGCAGGGCACTTTGCCCAGCGGGTTGGCCTGGGCGATGGTGGTGTCGGCCGCCCACACGTCCTCCAGCACCAGCTGGTAGTCCAGCTTTTTCTCCGCCATGACGACGCGCACTTTGCGCACGTAGGGGCTGGTGAGGGCGCCAATGAGTTTCATGTGAGGGGACAGGTGACGGTACGGGAAGGGCATTTTAGCCAGCGGCGCCTGCGCCATGCTGACGGTGTGCCGATTCACCGGCTTCCCTACAATTCGGGGATGCAAGTTCCTTCCCAAACCGCCGCCGGCCTGTCGGCACTCACCGCCCTGTCACCGCTCGACGGCCGTTACGCGCCCAAGCTGGCTGCCCTGCGGCCCTTCATGAGCGAGTTTGGCTACATGCACCGCCGCGTGCAGGTCGAGATCGCCTGGTTCATCGCGTTGTCCGACGCTGGCTTCAGCGAGTTCAAGCCGCTGTCTGCCGAGGCGCGTGCCCACCTGCTGGGCTTGGTGCAGCGCTTCGATGAGGCCGATGCGGCGGCGATCAAGGACATCGAAAAAACCACCAACCACGACGTCAAGGCCGTGGAGTATTGGATCAAGGCGCGTTTTGCCGACGCTGCGCTGCCGACCTCGCTCAAGACAGAACTGGCGGCGGTGCAGGAGTTCGTGCACTTCGCCTGCACCAGCGAGGACATCAACAACACCAGCCACGCTTTGCAGCTCAAGGCCGGGCGCAACCAGGTGTTGCTGCCGGGGCTGGACGCGGTGATTGCCAAGCTGCGCGAGATGGCCCACGCGTTCGCCGACGTGCCCATGCTCAGCCGCACCCACGGCCAGACCGCCAGCCCCACCACCGTGGGCAAGGAATTTGCCAACGTGGTGGTGCGCCTGAACAAGGTGCGCGCATCGATTGCCGATGTGAAGCTGATGGGCAAGATGAACGGCGCCGTGGGCAACTACAACGCCCACCTGAGCGCCTGGCCCGCGTTCGACTGGGAGGCCTTTTCGCGCAATGTGGTGGAGACGCCCGAGCCGCAGGACGTGCCCGCCGGTGCCCGCTGGGGCCTGGGCCTGAGCTTCCAGCCCTACAGCATCCAGATCGAGCCGCACGACTACATGGCCGAGCTGTTCGATGCCACCGCGCGCGCCAACACCATCCTGATCGACCTTTCGCGCGACATCTGGGGTTATGTGAGCCTGGGCTACTTCAAACAAAAGCTCAAGGCCGGCGAGATTGGTTCGAGCACCATGCCGCACAAGGTCAACCCCATCGACTTCGAGAACGCCGAAGGCAACCTGGGCCTGGCCAACGCGGTGCTCAAGCACCTGAGCGAGAAGCTGCCCATCAGCCGCTGGCAGCGCGATCTGACCGACTCCACCGTGCTGCGCAACATGGGCGTGGCGCTGGGCTACGCCGCGCTGGCCTACCAGTCGCTGATGACCGGCCTGAACAAGCTGGAGATCAACCTCGAAGCCTTGGCCGACGACCTGGACGCCTCGTGGGAAGTGCTGGCCGAACCCATCCAGACCGTGATGCGCCGCTACGGCGTGCAGGGTGCCTACGAGAAGCTCAAGGAAGTCACGCGCGGCAAGACCGTGACCGCAGAGGCCTTGCACGGCCTGATCCGCAGTCTGGACATTCCCGAGGCCGAAAAACAGCGCCTGCTGGCCATGACGCCGGGCAGCTACGTGGGCCAGGCCGCCGCCTTGGCGCGCCGGGTCTGACGCCCGGCTCTGAGCCTTTGCTACAAGCCACCCGCCGAGGTGGCTTTTTTTGTATCTGCCGTCCGTCGCGGAATTGATAAATCCGTGACCTTGGGGTACAACGTGGGACAGGCACCACCCCCTTATCTATGGCGGCCCACCCATTGCACCCCACCGATGCCAACGACCAAGCCTTGACGGCCCGCCTGGTCAGGCACGCCGCGCAAGTCATGGTGGTGCTGGGCTTCCTGATCGCGCTGGTGTTGGGCCTGGAGGGGAGCACCCGGGCGGACCACGTCTGGCTCCATGTGTTGGTGGGGTTGGTGGGGCTGACGACCCTGGCCCTGTTGCGCGGTGGGCAGCAACGCGTTGCTGCGTACGTCATGGTCTGGGCGTTCTGGATTCTGGTGGCCCTGGTCACGGCGCGCAACGGCGGTGCACGTGGGCCCAGCATGCTCAACTACCCGGTGCTCATCGTGTTCTCGGGGTGGATACTGGGCTCGCTGGCCACCCGCTGGCTGGCGGTGGCCACGGGTGCCCTGTTTCTGGTGTTCGTCTGGGGCCATCCCAAGGGCTGGTTTCCCGATCCGTATTTCGGCAACCAGTGGCTGCACGCCACCTACCTGGGCGGGGTGTTGCTGGTCACCACCGCGGCCACCTTGTTGTCTCGCCGTGACTACCTCAAGCGGCTGGGCGAGGCACACCAGTTGGCGCGCGACCTGGCGGCGCGCGAAGTGGAGCTGCGCAAGTTCTATCTGGCGGTGGAACAAAGCCCGATCTCGATTGCCATGGTGGATGCCGAACAGCGGCTCAACTACGTCAACGCCGCCTACGAGCACATGGGCGGCTACCGGCGCGAGGCCTTGTTGGGGCACAGCCCGCAGGCGCTGGGCATAGACAGCACGCTGGCCGATGAGGCGATTCACACGGTGGTGGCGCGCGGCGACACCTGGGTGGGGGAGCGCATGTCGCGCCGGGCCGATGGCAGCGAGTACCCGGCCTACACCATCGTCATGCCGATTCGCCAGTCCGACGGGCGCATCAGCCACGTCGCCACGCTGCGGCAAGACCTGTCGGCCCAAAAAAGTGCGGAACAGCGCATCCACCACCTGACCCATTTCGACAGCCTGATGCTGGAGCGGCTGGCGCTGGACTTTGCGCTCAACCTGCGCCACGGGCGCATGGCGGCGGTGATGGTGTTCAACATCGACCGCTTTCAGAACGTCAACAACGCGCGGGGCCAGGAGGTGGGCGACCAGCTGCTGCGCGCCGTGGGGCAGCGCCTGCAAAGCCTGTTGCGAGCGGGCGATGGCATCGCCCATCTGTCTGCCGACGAGTTTGTGCTGCTGTTCCACGAGCTCGGGGCCGACGCCGAAACCGCCAGCCGCCATGCCCTCACGGTGGCCGAAAAAATCCACTGCGCGTTCGCCCAGCCTTTTGTGTTGGCCGGCGAAGC
>FWPV01011912.1_pt1 | contig 13645 bp, 12 predicted proteins | sample 2228371 | NCBI WGS metagenome assembly FWPV01 (sample SAMEA103939776, study PRJEB20133) | metagenome | reverse complement strand
TGCGGTGGGACGAGTCTGCTGTGCATGAGGTGAGGGTATGAAGAAAGGCAGGGTCTTTTCCGGAGCGCGTCCAACGGGGCGCCAGCATCTGGGCAACTACTTCGGGGCGATTCGCAACTACGTCGCCCTGCAAGAGGACTACGACTGCGTGTACTGCGTTGTGGATTTGCACGCGCTCACGTCGCTGGTGGACACGTCGCCCCTGCGCGAGTACACCTACGACATGGTGCTCGACTGGCTGGCGGCAGGGATTGACCCGAAGCGCACCATCGTGTTCGTGCAGTCGCATGTGCCCCAGGTAACCGAACTGTACACGCTCCTCGGAATGACCACGCCCCTCGGCTGGCTCACGCGCCTGCCCACGTTCAAGGACAAGGTGCGCGAACAACCCGACAACGTGAACTACGGCTTGGTCGGATATCCGGTGCTCATGGCCGCCGACATTCTGCTGTACAAGGCCGACGCTGTGCCCGTGGGCATAGACCAGGCCCCACATCTGGAATTCACGCGCGAAATCGTGCGGCGCTTCAACGCCCGCTACGGCGACGTGCTGATAGAGCCCCAGATGGTGCTGACCGACGCGCCCAAAATCATGGGCCTGGACGGCGTCAACAAGATGAGTAAGTCGCTGGACAATCACATTGAACTGGCGGCGTCGCCCGAAGAGTTGACGCGCCGAGTGATGTCCGCCGTAACCGACCCGGCGCGACGGTACAAGAACGACCCGGGCCACCCGGAGATCTGCAACATCTTCGCGCTCCACAAACTCATCTCCACGGATGCGGAGAAGATAGACCAGATTGAGCGGGACTGCCGAAATGCGGCCATCGGCTGTGTGGAGCACAAGCGAATGTTCGCCCGCGAACTGATTGAGTTTCTGACGCCGTTCCGAGAGATCCGCAAACAGTACGAAGACCACCCAGACGACGTGTGGGACATCCTACGGGACGGCGCGGCCCGCGCTCGGGTCATCGCATCGCAGACGCTGGACGAAGTCAAGCGGGCCGTTCGCCTGCCGTAATTCGGACGCAACCAACGAGGCCATGCCATGCTTTCCGATGCCACTGCCATCCTCCCGCGTCTTGTGGACATTCGCAGGCGACTGCACCAGTACCCTGAACTGGGCTTCCAGGAGCGCCAGACCGCCGACTACATCGCCGGTCTGCTGGCGTCATTGGGCCTGAAGCCGCGCGTCGGCGTTGGCAAGACCGGCGTCGTGGCCGACATGGGGGACGGACATCCCATTGTTGCCCTGCGCGCCGATATGGATGCCCTTCCCATTCAAGAGGACAACGACATTCCCTACGCCTCGCGCAATCCGGGCGTCATGCACGCCTGCGGCCACGACGTGCACATGGCCGCGCTCATTGGGGCGGCCATGCTCCTCAAGGAGCGCACGTTCCCGGGCACGGTGCGGTTCATCTTCCAGCCGAGCGAGGAAGGGCAGGACGAAGAGGGCCTGAGCGGCGCGATGCGCATGGTCGCCGAGGGCGTGATGGACGGCGTGAGCGCCGTGTTCGGGATGCATGTGGACGACGAAGCCTACGCGGGCACGGCGGGAGTTCGCCCGGGCCCGGTGATGGCCGCGGCGGATGCGTTCCGCATCGTCGTGCGGGGGCGGGGAGGCCACGGGGCGTATCCCCACAAGGGTGTGGACCCGATTCTGCTTGCGGCCCAGGTGGTCGTGGCTCTGAACCACGTGGTGTCGCGGCGGGTCTCGCCGCTGGATAGCGGTGTCATTTCCATCGGAAGCATTCACGGCGGCACGAAAAGCAACATCATCCCGGACCAGGTGGAGATCAAGGGGACGGTTCGGAGTTTCAAGCCGGAGGTGCGCGACGCCCTGTTCGCCGGGATACGGCGCGCCTGCGAGGTGGCCCGCGCCCTGGGCGGCGACTACGAACTGAGCATACAGGATGGCTACCCGCCAACGGTCAACGATCCCGCACTGACCGCCCTGGCGCAGGAGGTCGGGCGAGACCTGCTCGGCGACCGATTCGGCGATCAGCCGGTAGAGATGGGCGCGGAGGATTTCAGCATCTTCGCCGCCAAAGCCCCTGGCTGTTACCTGCGGCTCGGCGTGCGGGGGCACGGGCAGCCGTTGCGGGCGATTCACACCTCGCGCTTTGACGTAGATGAGACGGCGCTGGCCGTGGGGGCCGCGCTGTTTGCGGCGCTTGCACTGGCGCGCCTTCGGCAAGGAGCCTGACGGGGCGCACGCGCCAGCGTAGAGGATCAGGGGGTGAACGTGAGACCGCGTACCTCAGCCATCACGACGTTTGACGAGATGATAGAAGAGGCCATCACTGTCGGGCCGAAGACGGTGGCCGTGGCGGCCGCCGCCGATCCGGAGGTGCTCATCGCCGCCGAGGAGGTGGAGCGGAAAGGCATCGCCCACTGCCATCTGGTAGGCGACGAGCGCGCCATCCGCACTATCGCCGAGCGCGAGGGGCTGAGCCTGAGCGGCATGGAAATCACCAACATCGCCGATCCCCTCATGGCCGCGCGCGAGGCGGTGCGTCTGGCGAGCGTTGGCGCTGCGGATGTGGTGGCCAAGGGGCAACTCAAGACGGATGAACTCTTGGGCACGGCCCTGGATCGTCAGTACGGCATTCGGCGCGGCAGACTGCTGACCCACGTCGGCATCTTTGAGATTCCGGGCCTGGACCGGCTGATTTACATCAGCGATAGCGGGGTCGTGCTGTACCCGACCATCTATCAGAAACTGGAGATCATCCAGAACGCTGTGGAGGTGGCCCGCCTGTTCGGTATCCCGTGCCCGCGGGTGGCCATTCTGGCCGCGTCGGAGACGGTTCACCCCAAAGTGCCGTCATCCATCGACGCGCTGGCGCTGTCGCGGATGGCCTCGCAGGGCTGGGTGGACAACGCCTACGTGGACGGGCCGATCCCGCTGGACGCCGCCATATCGCCCGAGGCCGCCCGCATCAAGAACCTGGGCGGGGAGGTGGCGGGCCGCGCGGATATTCTCATCGTTCCCAGCGTGGAGGCCGGCAACACGATGGCGAAGAGCATCTTGTACTTCGCCAACGGGCGCATGGCCGGGCTGGTGGTCGGCGCCAAAGTTCCCATCATCATCAACTCGCGCGCGGATGAGCATGTAACCCGTGTGCTGTCCATCGCCATGGCCGTCGTGCTCGCCCACGCGCAGCATTCTATTCCATCGAGAGGAGTCTGGTGAGTCTATGCGGAAGTTCATGGCAGTCGCAGTACTTGTGATCACGGTGGTCTCGGTGCTTCTATCTTCGTTGCCCGCACTGGCGGCGCCGCCGGCGCAAGACCCCTGCCCGGGCAACCTGCTCGTCAACCCGGGCTTTGAGGACGGCAGTCGGCTCACACTCGGCGAAGGCACCAGTCTGTCGTCCTGGGTCGCCAACGGGTGGTTCGCTTGGTCCCTGTTGGGAGACCAGACACGCAACCGCGAGCCGGAGTTCAAAGTAGAAGACATCGTTGAGAAACAAAGTCCCTACCGCGTGCACAGCGGGCGGTACTCGCAGAAGTTCTTCACCCTGTGGGCCACGCATACGTCTGGCTTCTACCAGCGGGTGGCCGTTCCTAAGGGGAGCCTGGTAACCTTCACCATCTGGGTGCAGATCTACACCGGCCAGAACGAGGTGTACGGCCGGGACAACCGTTTCATCTCGGACTTGAGCGAAGGCGGCCCCGGCTTCTACCGCGTCCAGGCAGGCATCGACCCCTACGGCAACACACCACCCGGGTTCGGCGCGCCCCCGCCGGAGACCACAGTCTGGTCCGAGCCGGTGCTGGACCGCGAGACGCGGCGCTACGACGCCGACGGTTTCCCCTATGACGCTTGGGTGCAGTTGAAAGTAACGACGCGCGCCTTGTCGGACCATGTAACGGTGTATACCAAAGGCTGGCAGGAATACAGCGTCAAGCACAACGACTCGTTCTGGGATGACGCGTGCCTGACCTACGTCGCGCCGACGCGCGCGCCCACCAACACGCCGAAGCCGACGGCCACGCCGACCGATACGCCGGTCCCAACGGACACGCCGCTTCCCACCAACACGCCGACGAACACGCCGACGCCGGAACCGACGGCCACGTTCACGCCCGAGCCGACTGCCACGTTTACGCCGGTTCCACCCACAGCGACGCCCACTCCCACGGCCACGCCCGTGCCCGGCCTCTTTGAGCGGCTGGATGCCGGACTCACCGCGGGCGTCGCCGTTGTGGTGGCGCTTGTGGTCGGCATTGCGGTGGGGTTCTACCTTGCGGGTAGGCGCGCCCGACCGTCCTAGTGTCCAGGAAGGGCCGCGAGCCGCGCGGACGGTTGGCGAGGGTCCTCTCGCAAGAGCATCGCATCTTCTCGCCCCATAGGTTCAAGGGCGAACGGGCAGGGAAGACGCGAAGAAGATAACCGTGAGGCCTTTGCGCCTGACGTTTGGGAGGTGCTACCCGTGCGTTTCTCGTTCGCTCCCGACTTTGCGGCCCTGTTTCCCGAGTACAGCCGTTGGCTTGTGGTAGCCCACAACCTGGACAACCACGGGTACCACGCCGAGGTGGAGGGTCTTCTGGCCGAAGCGAGCGCCCGCGTCCGCGCTGACGCGACCCTGGCCGCCAACCCCGCCGCGCACCCACGCCTGGCGGCATGGCGCGAGGCGTTCCGACGGTTCGGGGCCAAGCCCGCCGACACCCGCCCTGCGCTGGAGTCCCTCGTGCGCCGCGTCCTCAAGGGCGACGACATCCCCTACATCAGCACGGCCGTGGCGCTGATGAACACACTGTCGCTGGCGCATTTGGTGCCCTGCGGCGGCGACGACCTGGGCCAGGTGGTGGGGGATTTCTCGCTCCGCCTGGCGCGCGGCGACGAACCGTTCACGCCGTTCATCGGCGGCGAGACCGAGTACCCCGCTCCGGGCGAGGTCATCCTGGCGGACGATGCCCGCGTCATGTGCCGACGCTGGATTTGGCGGCAGGGCGACGCCACCAAGATCACGCCTGACACGACAATGGTCGCCATCAACGTGGATGTCCTGCCGCCCGCCACGGTAGCCGAGGGCAAAACCGCTGCCTATGAACTGGCCGAGCGCCTATTGAAATACTGCGGTGCGGACGTTCGCATCTTCCTGCTCAATCGGGAGAATCCCGTCGCCGAGTGGTGATCGGCGCAAGGGGACTGCACAGGAGGCTGCAATGTACATGCAGAATCACCGCAAGTTTGGCGTTGGCAACGCTGCCCTCGCCCTCGTCTGCGTCGCCGCGATTGTCGTGTGTGCGTACCAGATCCAAGCGGCCGGCAACGGCATTGCCCGAGAGACCCTCACTGTGGGAGGCACGCCCGTGGAGATCTTCCGGCCCTCAGGCGGCGCAGCCGAACCGGCAGTGGTGGTGGCGCACGGGTTCTCGGGCTCGCGGCAGATCATGTACAGCATCGGCTATACCCTCGCCCAGAACGGCTACCTGGCCGCGCTGCTGGATTTCCCGGGCCACGGCCGCAACCTAACCCCCATGCGCCAGGCCGGGCCCGTGCGCGACGTTACGCAGTTGACCGACGCCTTCGGCCAGGTGGTGGATTATGTCCGCGCCCGCGATGACACGCTGGACGACCAAATCGCCGTGTTGGGCCACTCCATGGGCACGGCCGTGGTGCTGACCTACGGGCTGGACCATGCCGACGTGGGGGCGACCGTTGCGCTGTCCGCCATCCTGACCGACATTACCCCATCCAGACCGCGCAACCTGCTCCTGCTGACCGGCGCACTGGAGTTCGCCAACCTCAGGCGGAATGCGCTCGCCGCCCTGCGAAACGGCGGCGGACAGGAACCTGGCGTCCTATACGGCGATTTTGCCGCGGGCACGGCCCGACAACTGGAGTTCGTGCCCAACACCGAGCACGTTACCATCCTGTTCAGTCGCCAAACCCTGACGCGCATTACGCAGTGGTTGGACGCGGCCTTCGGGCACACGTCCTCGGGCTGGACCGATGGGCGCATGACGTGGGTGCTTGTCCTGCACGTGGCCGCCCTGGGGCTCTACCTGCCCTTGAGCGAGTGGGTGTGGTGGAAGCGTGCGCCGATCCGCGGGCGGCGCATGCGCGTGCGGGACCTGCTCCTCTTCAAAGGCGTGCCGGCCCTGCTCACCCCGATTGTGCTCTGGGCGCTCCCGCCGCTGACGACGCTGATTCCGTTGGCGGTTGCGAACTACCTGGCCGTGTACTTCTTCCTGGCGGGCACGACCAGCCTGCTCCTGCTCCGCGCCCGCGGACTGCTGGAGCGGCGCACGCGGAGGGGGTGGCTCAGGCCCGGGTGCGTGGGCGCGGGGTTTGTGCTGTTCGCGTACCTTGTGCTGGCGATCTTCATCCCGGGCGACCAAACCTGGACCAGCCTGGTTCCGACGGGCCAGCGTGCGCTCTGGTTCGTGGTGCTGGCCGTGCTGGGCTTTCCCTACTTTCTTGCCGACACGTCGCTGACCTATGCCCGAGGGCGCGGGCAGACGCTGTGGCGCTTCGCACTGACCAAAGTCATCTTTCTTGTCTCCATGTTCCTCGCGCTCCAACTGAACCCAGGGCTGTTCTTCATCCTGCTTCTCCTTCCGTTCCTCCTCCTGGCGTGGGCCATGTTCGGCGTGTACGTCGCGCGCGCCACGTCTCGGCTCGGCTCGCCGTTGCCGGGGGCCATCGCCACCACGTTGGCCTTTGCGTGGTTCATGGCATCCCTATTCCCGTTGGTGTGAATTGCACCTTTGTGTGCAGGGGCAACGCCGCGCCGCGGCGTTCTGGTGAGATTTTGGGCGAAAGGACAAGAAAGAGCGAAGTAACTCTCGTGTTCTATCCCTGCAACCGTTTGCACTCAGATCAGCGCCTTTGGGCAACCCTGTTGATTTGACATGTCTCCCTCTGCGGATTACACTCCGAACATGCAACGTGCAATGCTATGTGCATTGCATTGTGCATAGCGCGGCTCGGCACAACGAATCTGCATCGGAGGAGGCTTGTCATGGGAAAAGTGCGCGTCGCCATCATCGGCGTCGGAAACTGCGCGTCCTCGCTGGTTCAAGGCGTGGAGTTCTACAAGAACGCGGCGGACGATGAGACCGTCCCCGGGCTGATGCATGTGCGGCTCGGCGATTACCACATTGGCGACATTGAGTTCAGCGCCGCCTTTGACATTGACGCCAACAAAGTCGGCAAGGACCTGTCCGAAGCCATCTTTACCCCGCCCAACAATACGTACAAATTCGCCGATGTTCCCCACCTGGGCGTGCCGGTCCACCGCGGCATGACCCACGACGGCCTGGGCCGCTACCTCTCGCAGGTCATCCACAAGGCCCCCGGCTCCACCGACGACATCGTGGGCATCCTGCGCGATACCCATACCGACGTGGTCGTGAGTTACCTGCCCGTCGGCAGCGAGATGGCCACCAAGTGGTACGTGGAGCAGATTCTGGACGCCGGCTGCGCGTTCGTGAACTGCATCCCCGTGTTCATCGCCCGCGAACGGTACTGGCAGAGGCGATTTGAGGAGCGCGGCCTGCCCATCATCGGCGACGACATCAAATCGCAGGTGGGGGCCACCATCGTGCACCGCGTACTCACCCGCCTGTTCGGCGACCGCGGCGTGCGCCTGGACCGCACCTACCAACTGAATTTCGGCGGCAACACCGACTTTCTCAACATGCTGGAACGCGAGCGCCTGGAGTCCAAGAAGATCTCCAAGACGAACGCCGTAACCAGCCAGTTGGACTTCAACCTGCCGCCCGAAAACGTCCACGTGGGGCCGAGCGACTACGTCCCATGGCTGGCCGACCGCAAGTTCTGCTACATCCGCATGGAGGGCACGAGCTTCGGCAACGTGCCGCTGAACCTGGAACTGAAACTGGAGGTGTGGGATTCCCCCAACTCGGCGGGCGTCGTGATTGACGCCGTCCGATGCGCCAAGATCGCCCTGGACAGGGGCATCAAGGGCGCGCTGGTGGGGCCATCGGCCTACTTCATGAAGTCGCCGCCTGTGCAGTACCGCGACGAGGAAGCCCGCGCCATGGTGGAAGCGTTCATCCGGGGGCAGGAACCGTAAGCCTGGCACCCGGCGGCACAATCTGCGGAAGTCCAAGCCCCTCTTGCGGCGCAGACTGCAAGAGGGGCTTCTGTTTTGCGGGCTCACCATGCGCAACCGCCCTTGCGTGCGAAAAGTGTATATTGCACCACGGGTTCCAACGATATTCGCCTCGTTTCTTCGCACAGATGACGCACTACTTTTGCACAAACTTGTGAATTCTAGTATAATCTCACCGCATACCCGCCGGGTTGCCACACTATGCTAGGAGGAGAGAGAAAGATGCCAACACGCGTACCCGACATCGTGATCGGTCGCCTGCCCCTGTACCTTCGCGCCCTGGAGCATCTTCTCAAGGAGGGCCGCGAGATTACCTCATCCCAGGAACTCGGCGAGCGGCTCGGCTACAGCGCGGCTCAGATTCGCAAAGACCTCTCCTTTTTCGGCGAGTTCGGCAAGCAAGGATCGGGATACCGCATCGCCCACCTGGCCCAGGAACTCCGCAAGATCCTGAAAGTGGACCGCGAGTGGCCCGTGGTACTCGTCGGCGTCGGCGATCTGGGGCACGCCCTGGTGCGGTATGCCGGCTTCAAGCCCAAGGGATTCCGCATCGTCGCGGCCTTTGACAACGATCCCGCGAAGATCGGGCAACAGGTTGGATCGTTGGTCATCCAGGACAGCCGCCTGATTCCGGAGGAAGTCAAGCGGCTTGGGGCGCAAATCGCCATTATTGCCACGCCCGCAGCCGCCGCCCAGGAGGTGGCCGACACACTCATCGCGGCGGGTATTCGGGCCATCGTCAACTACGCGCCCATCTCGGTGAAAGTCCCGGCGGGCGTGCGCATCCAGTACGTGGACCCGGCGGTGCAGCTCCAGCGCCTGACCTACTACCTGTAGGGCCGCGGGGGATTCCGGCATGGGTACCGACATCCGGGCGAAAGCCCTGGACGTTCACGGTCGCCTGCTGGCCGCCTACGGTGAACCGCCGCCGCCGTCCCACCGAGACCCGATTGCCTCGCTGGTGCTGACCATCCTGAGCCAGAACACCAACGACCGCCTGCGCGACATCGCCTTCCATCGCCTGCGCGACGCCTTCCCATCGTGGGAACGGGTGCGAGACGCGCCTGTGGAGGCCATCGGCCAGGCCATCCAGGTGGCGGGCCTCTGGAAGCAGAAGGCCGCGCGCATCAAAGAGGCCCTCCAGCGCATCACCGCGGAGCGGGGCGCGCTGACGCTGGACTTCCTGCGGGAACTGCCGACGGAAGAGGCTCGGCGCTACCTGCTCTCCTTCAACGGCGTAGGCCCGAAGACGGCGGCCATCATCCTGCTGTTCACGCTGGACATGCCCGCCTTTCCGGTGGACACGCACGTGCACCGCGTAACCCGGAGGCTGGGCCTCATCTCCGACAACGTGGGACGCGAAAAGGCGCACGAACTGCTGGAGGCACTCCTGCCGCCGGAGACCTATTATGCGTTCCACATCAACGTCATCCGACACGGGCGTGCCGTCTGCTCGGCGCGGCGTCCCCGCTGTGCGGAATGCGCGCTCCGCGACCTGTGCGACTACTGCGCCCGCACCTGTGCGGCTTCGGCAGGGCAGGATAGGGCAGGCGAATTGCAAGAACTCTCGTGAGGGGAGTGTCCGATGGCTACACTTCTTTTGGTGCGGCACGCCGCCACCGATGCCAACATCGCCGGCTACTGGCAAGGCTGGGAGGACACGCCGCTTGCGCCAATCGGCCTAGCGCAGGCCCAGGCGGTGGCCCGGCGCATCGCCCGCGAATTCGCGCCCGCGGCGGTCTACGCCAGTTCCCTGCGCCGCGCACTCCAGACTGCGGAACCCATCGCCCAGGCCGTCGGGTGCCCGCTGATTCCCCACGACGGGCTCCGAGAAATCAACTTCGGGCAGGTAAGTGGGCTTACGATAGAGCAATTCCGCGAGCGGTTTTCGGGCCTTTTTGAGGCGTGGACCGATAAGACGAATCTGGACTTTGAGTGGCCCGGCGGCGAAACCCGCCGCGCGTTCTTCACCCGCGTGTGGGAGGCCGTGAAGCAAATCCTGGCGGCGCACCCAGAACAGGAAGTGGCGATCGTAGGGCATGGCGGCAGTCTGCGCGCCGCGCTTGCCCTCCTGCTTCCGGAGCGGTTTACCGACTGGTGGGCCTACGACCTAGGCAACGCATCGCTGACCGTGGTGGACGTAACCGCGGGCACCGCCCGCCTGCGGCTTCTCAACGACCGCACGCACCTGGGAGCGGAGTAGCCGCATCGCCCCATGCAGGGGCCCCGCGCTACACGATGCTGAACGTGGAGCCCGCGGCGGTCTTCTCCACGTGGATGCGCACGGGGAACGCGTCCTGCAGTTCTTCCACGTGGGTGATCACCAGAATCTTGTCAAACTCGTCCTGTATGGTCTGGATGGCTTCCACCAGTTTCTGGCGGCCCGCGGCGTCCTGCGAACCGAATCCCTCGTCAATGATGAGCGTGCGCAGTTGCGCACCTGCCCGCCGCGCCAGGAGTTTGCTCAGCGCGATGCGTATGGCGAAGTTCACGCGGAATGCCTCGCCGCCGGAGAACAACTCATAGGGCCGCGTGCCCAGTTCATCCGAGATGTGGATGTCCAGCGTCTCCTGCACGGTGCCGGCTTTGGTCTCCCGCTGTGTCTGCATAGTTACCCGCATCTTGCCGTCGGTCATGCGCTGGAGGAGGGCATTGGCCTCATCCTGAATCTCCGGGATGACGCTTTCTATGATCATCGCCTGGATGCCCTTCTTGCCGAAGGCTAGGCGCAGGTCGTCGTAGAGGCTCTTGTTGCGTCTGGCCTCTTCCAAGGCCGCGGCCTTCTCTGCGCGGCGCGCGGCCAACTGCTCGCAGTAGGCCAACTTCTGCCGCGCCGCGGCCAGGCGGTCGCGGGTGCGGCGCTCGCGCTCGGCCAGCGATGTGGCCTCGGCCCGCTTGGTCTTCGCCTCGTCCTCGGCCCTAGGCAAACCCGCCAGTTCCGCCTCCAACGCGGCCTTCCGCTCATCGGACTCGGCCAGGGCTTGCCGCGCCTGGGCGATTTCGTCCTCGTACCTCGCGACGTCCTCCCGCAGGTCGGCAATCCGCCTGCCCGCGCTGAGCAGGTTCGCGTGTTTGGCCTCGTACTCGGCCAGCGCCTGGATCTCGTCGCGCAGGGCTTTGTGAGCCTGCGGGTCGTAGGCCAGCGCCTGGAGCTCGGCCTGCACCTCGGCCAGCCGCTTCCGCTCGTCGGCGGCGAAGTCCTCGCGCTCCAACCGCTGTTGGATTTCCGCCGCCTTTTCGCGCAGCGCCTGGGCCTCTGCGGCGGCCTTTTCGGCGCGCTCAAGCGCCTGGGCAAGGGCGGCCTCCTCGCGTTGCTTCGCGCCTCGGTTCTTCAGCGCGGCCTCCAGCGCGTCCAACTCGTTCTTCCGCCGCCTGCGCTCCTCCTCCAGCGCCTGTATGCGAGTTTGATTCGCCGTGAATTGCGCCTTCTTCGCTTGCCCTTCCGCCGTCATCTCTGCGATGAGCCGCTGGCGGTTCTCTTCGCTCAGGGGCGAGCGGCACAGCGGGCAGGTTGCCTCCGCCGCGCCCAGTTGGTCAATCTTGGCCCGCAAGTCCGCCATCTCTTTCTGCAGTTGCCCATTCTCGGACTTCAGCCGCTCCGCTTCCATGTCGCCGTCCTGGATGGCCTGGCGGATGGATTCGCGCTGTTGATCCTTCTCCTCCAGCGCCTCCAACTCCTTGCGGACCTGATGGAGTTTGGCGCGTAGGGATTGGGCGCTGTCCGCCTCGTCTTGTTTCTCCTTCGCTTGCTTCTGGGCGTGTTCCAGTTCCAGTTCCAGGCTCTTGTGGGCCTGGGCGATGCGACCTTCTAGGCGCGTGCTCTCGGCCTTCAGTTCATTGGCGCGGATTCCCTTGGCGGCCAGCGCCGCCTCGTGCTCCCGCGCCTGCACCAGGCGCTGGTAGCCCGCCCTGATGTCGGCCTCGTCGCGGAGCAGGGCTTCCAGGTCGGCCACCTGTTTGAGCACGGCATCGCGCCTCTGCTCCCTTTCGCGCAGGGCCCGCTCGTCCTGTGCCCGCCGCGCAAGCAGTTCGCTCAACTCGCGCCTTTTGCGGGCGAGTTCGTTCAACGCGGCCTCGGCTTCCTGCGCCCTCCGTTCGGCCTCTTCGCGCTGGCGCGTCAAGGCCTCGGCCTCCAGCGCCAGGGTCTTCTCCTCGGCGCGGTAGGCGTCTACGTTTTTCAGTTCAGCGTCCAGGCTTTGGATTTCCGCCGACAGTGTGTCCACTTCGTTTTCCGCCTGCCGCGCTTGCTCTTTGGCGATCTCCTCCGCGCGGTCGTACAGCGACAGCCCCAGGATGTCGGCCAGCACCTTCTTGCGCTCCGACGGGGCTTTGACCGTGAACTCGTCCGCCCGGCCCTGCTTCAGGAACGCCGAGTTGATGAAAGTCTCGTAGTCCATGCGCAAGATGGCATTGATACGCTTTTGGGTAGCCGTCTGCGTGCTTTCGGTCAGCGGCATGAACTTGCCGCCCGTGTCCATCTGCAACTCAAGGGTGCTTTGCCCTCGGCCGCGCGTCGTGCGCTTGCGGATGATGCGGTACAGTTGGCCGTCCATCACGAAGTCAAACTCCACCTCCATGTCGGTCTGGCCCTGGTGGATGAGTTGATCGTCTTGGCGGGCGCCGGCTCGGGCTTCGCCCCACAGCGCCCACGTGATGGCGTCCAACAGCGCCGACTTGCCGTGGCCGTTGGCACCGGAGAGGCAGGCCACGTGGATGCCCGCGAAGTCCAGGGGCGGCACGTTATCGCGGTAAGAGAGGAAGTTGCGAACCTGGAGGCGTACCGGAATCATGGGACTTCACCTCGCTGTCCTCGAACTGAAGCCAGTATAGCACAAGCGGTGGTCAACTCAAAGACGGCTTGGGGGCCGCTTTTTCGGCTCGGGCCTTCTCCTCAACCGCGGTGATGAACGCGGTCTTGGCGTCGGTGTATGCGGCACGGTCGCGCCCGAAGCGTGCCGCCAGGTCGCGCTTGAGCCGCTCGTATGCGCGAGCCGTCTCGGGATGCGCCCGCAAGTAGTCGCGGAACAGCAGGTGCCGTTCCCAGAAATCGCTGGTAACGGCCACCATGTGCAGGTGATAGGCGTCGCCCGAAAGCCTTCGGCGGAAGTAGCGCCGCTCCGGGATAGCGGCCTCAAATTCGGGCACGTACTCGTAGCCAATGGCCTGGAGCGGCGCGATGCAGTGCGCGGCAGAGTCCAGGTCGGCCACGCCCACCATGATGTCAATGATGGGCTTCGCGGCCAGGCCGGGCACCGCCGTGCTCCCGATGTGCTCCACGGCGACGGCCCACCGGCCGATGGCTTGGAGAATCCGCGCCCTCTCGGCCTCAAATCGGAGCGGCCAAGCGGGATCGTAGTCGGCGATGATGACGGCATCGTCCATACGCTTATGCACGACGGGGAGTCCAGGCCCGGATGTGGCCGGGCCTGGTGCAGCATGCAAGGAGACGTGTTGCAGGGTTAGAAGCGGCGCCGCCCGCCTTGGCCGCCGAAGCCTCTGCCGCGGCCGCCGCCGCCCCGGCCTCCGCGATCCTCGCGGGGCCGCGCCTC
>FWPV01009759.1_pt1 | contig 13645 bp, 15 predicted proteins | sample 2228371 | NCBI WGS metagenome assembly FWPV01 (sample SAMEA103939776, study PRJEB20133) | metagenome | reverse complement strand
ACCAGCCGCTCGCATGGGTTTGAAATCAAATGGGTTGGAACGGCGGAGCCAGAACAACGAACAAGGAGGCCGCCATGGAACTGAGACTACTGCGCTACTTCGCGGCGGTGGCCGAGGAGTTGCACCTGGCGCGCGCTGCCGAGCGGCTGGGCATCGACCAGTCGCCTCTGTCGCGTGCGATGCGTGACCTCGAAAAGCTGCTGGGCGTAGCGCTGTTCGACCGTAGCAGCCGCCAGACGCGTCTGACCTGGGCCGGCCAGGTGCTGCTCGTGGAGTGCCGCCGCGGTTCTGCGACCGTCGATCAGGCGATCAAGGCCACCAAGGGCGCCGCGCAGGGCTACCAGAACTACGTGCGCATCGCCATCTGCGACAGCTTGGCCCAGCCGCGCATCGCCACCTTGCTCGCGCGCAGCCGCGAGGAAGAACCGGAACTGGAGATTCGCGTCTTCGAGCTGCCATTCTCACAGCAGCTCAAAGGGTTACACACCGACCTGCTGGACGTGGGCTTTGCGCTGTCGGCGGCGGTCAACCATGGCTTGGTGGCCGAGCTGGTGTGGACCGATCCGCTATCGGTGATCGTGCCGGCGCGGCACCCGCTGTTGGCACACACGCAGGTCAAGCTCGCCGACGCGCTGAAATTCCCGCTGGTGCTGTGCCACCCGGACGCGGCCTCGGGATGCCACGACCAGATCAAGGCGGTGCTCGATGATGCCGGGCTGCCGCTGAAAGTTGTGGACCACGTGACCAGCCTGGGGGTGATGCTGACCCTCGTGGGCGCCGGCTACGGCATCGGTTTCGCTATCGCTTCGCAGGTGCAGGCGCTGAATCGGCCGGACATTGCGACACGGCCGCTGGCGGGCACGCCACCGATCCTCTCGACTTACCTGGTGCGTCGCGGTGGCGAGCCCTCCGAGCCGCTGGCGCGGTTCATCAAGCGAGTGAAGAGCATGAGCAAGGCACCGAATGGTGAGCCCAGCACGTACTTGAGCGAACCTTGATGGCTGCCGCTGGCCGTCACCGGACGGCAGCGAAAGTACCTCGCGTTCGAGCGAGCGGCTGCGGTACACTAAGCGGCCATATCCCGAGGAGCGAACGGGATAAATCCGTTATCAATCAACGGGTTGGATGATTGGAACTGTTCCCATCACCCGCTCCACGCAGTTCGTTCGACCACCCGCCCCCGCATTCCCGCGTTCGGCAACGCGGCCCCCCGCGCTTGCCATGACCCGCTCTTCCTCTTGTCCTACAGCCAGGCCCGGTCAGCAGATCTAGACTGGAGGCCGTTTTTTTCTCCGCTTCACGGCAGCCCCGGGTGTCCTCGGCGTCCGGTCTGCACATCGGGTCCAGGACCCGCTCTCCAGGCCGACGATCCGTCGGTCCGCACGTCACACAATCCGGGAGATTTCCATGCGCCTGCGACGCCTGCCGCCATTGCTTGCCCTTTTTTTTCCTGCATTCATGCTGAGTGCGCCCGGTCATGCCGACGAGATCGAACTGACCAACGGTGACCGCATCACCGGGCGCATCGTGTCCAAGGCCGGCAACGAACTGGTCGTGCGGACCGACTACGCGGGCGAACTGCGACTGCGCTGGGATCTCGTGAAAAGCCTGCGCACCTCGGAACCGGTCACCGTGATGACCGCTGGCGGGGATCTGCTCAACAGTGCGCAGCTGGCCGCCAGCGAAGCCGACAAGGTGGCACTGTCGAATCCGAGTACCGAAGGCAATGTGAAGCGGGAGGACATCGCCTTCATCAATCCGACGCCGGAACAGTCCGGCAATGGCGTGAGCTACAGCGGCCGGGTCAATCTGTCCGCCGCCCTCGTGCGCGGCAACTCGGAAAACGACCGCATCTACGGTGATGGCGCCCTGGACGCGCGCGCCAAGGGCTACGCCTGGGGGCTCGGCATGAAGGTGGACCGGCGCAAGGACCGGGGGGTGAAGACAGCGCAGCAGTGGCTGCTCAACGGCAACTACGACCACTTCGTCAATGAACGTCAGTTCATCTACGCGCGCACGTCGTTCGAGCAGGACAAGATCAAGGACATCCAGCTGCGCACCACGGTCGGCGCCGGTTACGGCTGGCAGATCTTCGAGGACGAAGACACGAAGCTGTCGCTGCGTACCGGTCTCGATTACGTCAATGTCGACCGCATCGTCAGCCAGGACGACGACTACCCGGCGCTGGGCTGGGGCGTACGCGCATCGCACTGGCTGCCGGACCGGCGCGCCGAACTGTTCCACGACCAGGACGGGTTCTGGAGCATCGCCGATACCCAGCAGCTGACCATCCGTTCGAAAACCGGGGTGCGTCTGCCGATCGCCGCCGGCATGACCGCGTCGGCACAGCTCAATGCCGACTGGGAACGCACGCCGGCCCCCGGTCGCAAGGCCGTCGATTCGACGCTGCTGCTCGGCTTGGGCTACGCCTGGTGATCAGGGCTTGGCTTCGGGCTTGTCGATGCCGCGATAGCCGCCCCCGAAATACAGCAGCGGATCGCCGGCACTGCGCTCGAAACGTTCCACCCGGCCGACGAAAATCAGGTGATCGCCGCCGGCGTACTGGATGTCGTTGCGACATTCGAAGCGCGCGAGGCAGCCTTCGAGCAGCGGCGCGTCGCCCAGTCCCTGACCGGTGGCAAGCCCGGCGAAGCGCTGTTCGCGACTGCCGGCGAAACGGCTCGACAGCGACTGCTGGTGAGCCCCCAGCACATGGATGGCGTAGTGCGAGCAGGCGCGGAAAGCCTCTTCGCTCGGCGAGCCGCACATCAGGCTCCACAGCACCAGCGGGGGATCGAGCGACACCGAATTGAAGGAATTCACGGTCAGGCCGACCGGGTCTCCGTTGGGCGCGCGGGTGGTCACGATGGTGATGCCGGTGGCGAAAAGCCCCAACGCATCGCGAAAGGCACGGCTGTCGCGGGCGGGGTTGTTCATCGCGATGTGCGGAACCGCGTGGTCGCGTTCGGCAGGCAGATCGGACAAGGCACTGCCTGCGCGGCAGCGCGCGCGGGGCGAGCGGGCGGGTAGGTCATCAGGCGGACGAGCGTTGGTGAGCGCAGATTATCGCCGCTTTTGCGCAGCCGGCCAGCGCCCGGCGCCTACAATCCGCTGCCGAACCACGCTCCACGACACGATATGGCGCCACAAACCGACGAATCCCCCCTGGTGCAGAACGACGATTTCGCCCCGACGCTGGTGCGCTGGCAGCGTCTGCACGGCCGCCACGACCTGCCCTGGCAGCATGGCGACGCCTATGGGGTGTGGGTGTCGGAAATCATGCTGCAGCAGACCCAGGTACAGACGGTGATCGGCTACTACGCCCGCTTCATGGCGCGCTTTCCGACGCTGGCTGCACTCGCGGCGGCCGACGAAGGCAGCGTGATGGAGTCATGGAGCGGCCTGGGCTACTACGCCCGCGCACGCAATCTGCACCGCGCGGCGCGCGAGGTCATGCAGCGCTTCGACGGACGCTTCCCGGCGACGGCGGGCGACATCGCCAGCCTGCCCGGCATCGGCCGCTCGACCGCCGCTGCCATCGCCACGTTCTGCTTTGGCGCGCACGAACCGATACTCGACGGCAACGTGAAGCGGGTGTTCGCCCGTGTTTTCGGCATCGAGGGTTTTCCGGGCGCGCGCGTGGTCGAGCAGCAGCTGTGGGCGCTTGCGCATGAGTTGATGCCCACGCGCGACGGCGCCGCCTACACGCAGGCCTTGATGGATCTGGGCGCCACGGTGTGCACACGCGCCCGGCCGCGCTGCGCCGACTGCCCGCTGCGCGCGCGCTGCGTGGCTCAGCGCGCCGGTCGCCAGCGCGAACTGCCGGCGCCGCGGCCGGCGAAGGTCAGGCCGCAGCGGCTGCGCTTTGCGCTGCTGATCGAATGCGCGGGCCGCGTGCTGCTGGAACGCCGGCCGGGTCAGGGCATCTGGGGCGGGCTGCTGAGCCTGCCCGAACTGACAGCGCAAACCCAGCCCGATGCGCTGGCCGAAGCTGGACGCTGGCTGGCGAGCCACGGTCTGTCGAACCACGCTGCCGAGGCGATGGCGCCGGTCGTCCATGGCTTCACGCATTTCGAATTGCATCTGGTGCCGCTGCATGTATGCATCGCGAGCAGCGCCGCGCCTGTGCTGGCAGCGGAAACCGCGCTGCACTGGCAACCGCTGGACAGCGCCACCGAGGCGGCGCTGCCGGCGCCGGTGCGCAAGCTGCTCGCGCAGCACGATGCAGGCTGCGGCACGCCGCGACGCCTGCCATGAAGTGCCGCGACGGCTGCGGCGCCTGCTGCATCGCGCCTTCCATTTCCAGCCCGATTCCGGGCATGCCTCACGGCAAACCGGCCGGGGTGCGCTGCGTACAACTCGACGAGCAGGAGCGTTGCCGCATTTTCGGCTTGCCCGAGCGCCCTGCCTGCTGCGGCGGCCTGCAGCCGTCGGCCGACATGTGCGGCGACGGGCGCGCGCATGCGCTGGTGTGGCTGGCAGAGCTGGAACGCGCGACCCGCACTGGCTAGGCGCTGCTCTCGTTTCGCTGTTCTCGTTTCGCCGTTCTCGTTTGATTCGTGGTCCGTATTGCACCGCCTGATCTGACGGCCAGTCAGGCAAGGTTGCGGCGCCCTGCCCCGCGACGCACTGGATTGCAGGCGAGGAGCGCGCCCCGCCTTAATTGCGGGAATACGGCATTTTGTCTGCGCTTATCGACGGCTGTGACGGGCGTCACACGGATTAACGTTGTGGTATTGCGTTCCGTGGGCCATCCCCCATGCACCTGTTCCGTGCCCTCACCGTGCAGTTCATTGCGTGGGCTGTTGCCGTGTTTGCCCTGCTTTACACCGTCACGCCGCCCGCCGGGCTGACCGCCGTCGTGATCATGCAGGGCGGCATTGCAGCGGCGCTGGCGCTTGCCATGGGCGCACCGCGCTGGTGGGTCATCATCCATCTGCTTTTTTCGCCGCTGGTGGTCGGTGCGCGTGCGCTCGACATTGCACCCGCCTGGTATCTGTTCGCCTTCCTCGCACTGTCCGCCATTTTCTGGTCGACTTTCCGCACGCGTGTGCCGCTGTTCCTGACCAATCAGGCGACCGCACGCGCACTGTTGCTGACGCTGCCGCAGGACAGGCCGGTCCATCTGGTCGATCTCGGTTGCGGCACCGGCAGCCTGCTGCGCCGGCTGGCCATGTCGCGCCCGGACTGCCGTTTCACCGGCATCGAAAACGCGCCGCTGCCCTGGCTCATCGCGCATCTGCGCAACCGCCACCTGCGGAATGTCACCATCCGCCGCGATGATCTGTGGTCGGCCCATCTGGGCCATTTCGACGTGGTGTATGCCTTTCTGTCGCCGGTGCCGATGCCGAAGCTGGGTCGCAAGGCAGCGCTGGAAATGCGCCCGGACGCGCTGCTGATCGCCAACAGCTTCGAGATTCCGGGACTGAGCGCGGACCGCGTGGTCGAGGGCGAACCCGGAGCGCGCGAGCTGTATGTCTACAGTTTCGCCTGCCGACGGAGCAACAACGAACCTGCCGCAGGTGGCGCGAACGCGGAATTGGCGCCCGTTACGGCCCCAGTTCCGGGCGATGCCGGCGGGCTTGTCGCGTAACAATCCTTCATCGAATTGCACCGGGTACGACGAGGAACATCACCATGGCTGAAATCATCTGTGTCATCGGCAACAAGGGCGGCACCGGCAAGACCACGCTGTCGCACATGCTCTGCCAGGGGCTGGGGCTGCTGAACCAGCGTTCGGTATGTGTGCTGACCGACATCGGGCGCGAGCCGCTGGATCCGGAAGGGCGGCGCTACCTGACCGCGGACGCACGATCGCGCGATGCGCTCGCCAAGGTGGTGGAGAAGATCCGCGGGCTGAACAAGTGGATCGGTGTCATCGATGGCGGCGCCAATCGCAGCGACATGGATCGCCACCTGTACAGCCTCGCGCACCTCGTGCTGCTGCCGTTCCGTGATTCGCACGAAGACATGCGCACCGTACAGCAGGACCTTGAAGCCTTCCCGCGCGCGCTGGCCTTGCCGATGCAGTGGCCGACCAACAGCTGGGCACGCGAAGCCGCCGACCGTACCGTCGAAGCCCAGCTGGGCGCCTACCGCAACCGCATTCTGGAGCCGGTGTTCGCGATTTCCTCGTCGAAGCAGCTGCTGCAGAAACGCATCCCGGACACGCTGCCGTCACCGCTGGCCAATGCCTGCCGCAGGGTTGCCGCACCGGTGCTCGACATCCTGCGCATCGAGCACGAGGAAGTGGATATCGACGCCGAAGACACGATGGATGAACACGCCCGGACGCAGTCCCGGCGCGAGGTGGACGCCGCGATCGGCGCCCACTGACCGGCCACCCGGCGGCGCGCGCGAGTCAGTGCGAGCGCCGGCGAGCTTGCTCGCGCGCCAGTGCGATCAGCAGCTGGGCGCGCGAACCCACCTTGTAGGCACTCAGGATGCGGCTCACGTGCACCTTGACCGTGCCTTCAGCCAAACCCAGCGATTCGGCGATTTCACGATTGCTGCACCCCTCGGCAAGCAGCAGCAGCACGCGCTGCTGCGCACGCGTGAGGCCATTGGGCGCCGGCGCATCGCTTGCCTTCGAGCGTGCAGGCGGCGTGTACAGGTTGCCTTCGAGCACCTCGCGCACGGCCTCGACCAGCTGCGCCCCCGAATCGCCCTTCGACACGAAACCCGATGCGCCCTGGCGCATGGCCCGGGTAACGGTCGGCTTGTCGCTCAATGCAGACACCACCAGCACCGGCAGCGAAGGGTCACGCTCACGCAGCGTCGCAAGCAGCGAAAACCCGTTCATGCCGGGCATGATCAGGTCGGTGATCACCAGATCGATGTCGTCGCGTTCGTCAATCAGCGCGAGCGCATGCGCCGCGTCTGTCGCCTCGATGACACTCAGGGCGCCACCCAGCCGCGACAGCGTCTGCGCCAGCCCCTCTCGCACCAGCGCGTGGTCGTCGATGACCAGTATGCATCCCAACGGAAGCTCCTTTGTTCGGCTGACCGCAGTGATGACCGCGGTGGCTGACATGATGCGGGCTCACAAAGCATGTCGGATCTACTGCGCAGCGATTCTAATCGCGCCAAAACGCGACCCGATTCATCCATAGAGACTACGTCTTAAGTTATATTTTTCAGCGCGGCATCGTGTCGTTTCCGCCATCATGACCGCCTGTGAAAAGTTAAGCTGGCAGCCGACATCCCTGCGCAAGCACCATGAAGATACTGATCGTTGATGACCATCCGTTGATCCGAGAGGCACTGCGCCACGTGCTGCCCGGCCTCGCCGCCGACATCCGGCTGTATGACGCGTCGGATCTGGAGAGCGGGCTGGCGCTGGCCGATCAGCATCCGGACCTCGACCTTGCACTGCTCGATCTGACGCTGCCGGGCTGCAGCGGCATGAGCGCGTTGCGCACCTTCCGCGCGGCGCAGCCTGCACTGCCCATCGTGGTGCTGTCCGGCTTCGACGACACGGATACCGTCATTTCGTCACTCGACGAGGGCGCCATGGGTTTCATTCCGAAGTCGAGCAGCAATGAAGTGCTGTTGGGCGCGCTGCGCCTCGTCCTGTCGGGCGGCGTGTATGTGCCGCGCCAGGCGATCGCCGGCGAGTACGGTCTGGGCGCACCGCGCCGCGACGACGCCCCGCGCAAACCGCAGACCGCATCGGACATCGGCCTGACCGAACGCCAGTCCGAGGTGCTGACGCTGATGGTTCAGGGCATGCCGAACAAGGAAATCTGCCGCGAACTGAATCTGGCGGAAGGTACGGTGAAGGTGCACATCACCGCCATCCTGAAGGCGCTCGGCGCCACCAACCGCACCCAGGCGGTCGTCGCGGCGAGCCGCATCGGCCTCAAGCTCGGACCGTCGGGCGGCACGCAATGACGGTGCAGCCGGGCATTCCGGTGCCCGAAAAGACGACGATCGAATCGCTGACCCGCGAACGCGGCGATGCGGCGGCCCTGCTCGACGCGCGGGAACAGTCACTGCTTGACAAGCAGGTGCGCGCGACCCAGATCGACATGCTGTATGCGAACCTTCGCACTGCCTTCGGCGGTCAGGTGCTTGGCACGGTGCTGGTGGCGATCACCATGTACACGGCCTTCCCGCTGGTGACGGTCGCGCTCTGGTTTGCCGCGTCGGTCGCGAACCAGATTTCGCGTCTGGTGCTGCTGCGCATGTACAACCGCGCCGCCCCGGATGCCGACGACGCGCCACGCTGGGGCAACTACTGGTTGGTCGGCGCAGTGGTTTCGGGTGTGCTGTGGAGCTCCACGCTGTGGCTGTTCTTCAGTCCGGATGCGCCGCAACAGCAGATCGTGCTGATGTCCCTGCTGGTGTCGGTATGCGGCGTGGCGGTCGCCATCACCTCGATGCACCTGCCGAGTTACTACGCCTTCCTGTTCACAACGCTGTTGCCGGTGATCGCCCGCTACATCTGGGAAGGCGGTCGTTATGACCTGCTGATCGCATTCATCGTGACCGTGCTGATGGTGGCGCTGTGGAAGGTGGGCCGCAATTTCAATGCGCTGATCGAACGCGCGCTGCGCAACCGCTACGCCAACGAGGTGCTGAGCAAGCGCCTCGAGGCCCAGAACGTCGAACTGTCGCAGGCACGCGACCGAGCCGATCAGGCCAGCCGTGCGAAAAGCCAGTTCTTCGCCGCCGCCAGCCACGACCTGCGCCAGCCGCTGCATGCCATGGGCCTGTTCGCTGCAGCCCTGTCGGCCAAGGCACGTGAGCCGGACGTGGCCAATCTGGTGACCAGCATCAGCAGTTCCGTCGAAGCGCTCGAAGGCCTGTTCAACGAGTTGCTCGACATTTCTAAGATCGACTCCGGCAAGGTGAAGCCGGAGATCACCGACGTGTCGGTCACCGCACTGTTCGATCGCCTGCGCATGGACTTCGAGCCGGAAGCATTTGATCGCGGCCTGTCGTTCCGCATGCCATCGCGCAGCGCATGGGTACGCAGCGACCCGGTACTGCTGGAGCGCATCCTGCGCAACCTGATTTCCAACGCCATGCGCTACACGCGCACCGGTGGTGTGCTGGTCAGCACCCGGCTGCGCAAGGGCAAGCTTCGATTCGAAGTGTGGGATACCGGCATGGGCATTGCACCGGACGATCAGGCGCGCATTTTCGAGGAGTTCGTGCAGCTGGCGAACGCCGAGCGCGACCGGCGCAAAGGGCTCGGGCTCGGCTTGTCCATCGTTCAGCGGCTGGCAGCGCTGCTCGGCCATCCGGTCAGCCTGTCGTCACGCCCCGGTCGCGGCACCGTGTTCCGGGTTGACGTGCCGATGGGGCGCGCGCCGGTCGTGCGTGTCGCCGCGGCGCGCGTGGAACGCAGCCAGGCCGATCTGGGCGGGCGCTGCATTCTGGTGATCGACGACGAGGCGAGCATCGTCGACGGCATGAGCGCGCTGCTCGGCAGCTGGGGGGCGGAGGCGCTGATCGCCGGCACGGCGGCCGAGGCCATGGCGCAGGTCACTGCGCGCGACGCGCCACCCGATCTGATCATTGCCGACTATCAACTGCGCGACGGCGAAATCGGGCCGGAAGTCGTGACCGCCGTCCGCCGGCACTTCGGGATCGAAATTCCGGCCATCCTGGTCACCGGCAGCGCGACGCCGGAACGGCTGGAAGAAGCGCGCGATCTCGGACACCATCTGCTGCTCAAACCGGTCATGCCGGCCAAGCTGCGCACGCTGATCCAGTTCAAGCTGAAGGAAGCGGTGCAGGCCTGAACAGGCTGAGGTCTAGACCGAACGGACGATTGCTGCCCAACATCTCGTTTAACAGAATGAAACCGTTGTGCACGTTGTGTCCCCTTGACGCGGTCTGCGAAGGCCGCGTTTTCTTTTGTGCGCCCGCTTTGCAAACCCGCCCGACCATCCGGGTGCGGGAAGCGCGTCCACCTCGCGCGCCGCTGCTATGCTTTGCCGACATTCCGCGACAGAGGTGAGACATGGCTGGCGATCCTTCCCAGTACGATCCGATGGAATTTCTCCGCTCGGTATGGGGGCAGATGCCCTTTCCGGTACCCGGTTTCGTGACGCCGACACTCGACGTGGGCGAACTCGACAAGCGGATAGCCGATCTGAAGGCCGTAGAAGGCTGGCTGCGCATGAATATGGGCATGCTGCAGACCAGTATCCAGGGGCTGGAAGTCCAGCGCGCGACGCTGGCCACGATGCAGGCGATGGCGGCACACGCCGGCGGCACCGCTCCCGCGCCTTCAGCTGCGGCGGGCGCAAATCCGATGCAGGCCTTCGGCAACGCGGCCATGTGGCCGTGGTCGGTGATGCAGAACAGCGCAGCGGCCGCCCCGTCGGGCGCCGCACCGGAAGTTGATCCCGCCCCACCCAGTGGTGGATAACCGCCGCAGGAACTCGTCCGTGAACACCTTTGCAGCGAGCACCGCCTTTCACGAAGACTGGCCGGTTGCGATGGACCGGGCTCTTGGCGCGCTGGACATTCCCGAAGGCGCCAATCTCGGTTTCGTCTATTTCACCGACCAGTACGGCAGCGACGTACAGGCCATGGTGGACCGGCTGACGCTGCTGACCGGCATCGACAACTGGGTCGGTACCTGTTCGCTCGGCGTGATCGGCCGCAGCAGCGCGGCGCAGAACCATCCCGGTCTGGCGCTGCTGGTCGCCCGCCTGCCCGAGGGCAGCTTCCAGGTCTTTTCCGGGCGCGATCGCCTGCCCAACATGCTGGGCACGGACGCGGGGCGCGAGCAACCCTACTTCGCGGTCGTTCACGCCGACCCGTCGACACCGGACATGAGCGACCTGATCACCGACATGGCGACCAAGGTATCGAGTGGTTTCATTACCGGCGGTCTGGCGCTGTCGCGCGGCCAGGCGCCGATGATCGCCAACGGCGCGCTGTACGGCGGCATCAGTGGCGTGGCTTTCAACGAGCAGGTGAGCATCACCACCCGGCTGACCCAGGGCTGTTGCGCTGTCGGACAGGCGCACATCGTCACCGCCTGCGACCAGAACGTGGTGACCGAGATCGATGGTCGGCCCGCGCTCGATGCCTTCCTCGAAGCGGCCGGCACTTCGCTCGGTCAGGACCTGCGCCGTGCTGCGCGCTACATCCTTCCCGGACTGGGCATTCCGGGGCGCGACGACGCCGAGTTCCGGGTGCGCAACGTGATCGCGCTCGATCCGGCGAGCGGCGTGTTCGCCATCAACGACGGCGTCGAGGTCGGACAGCGCATCCGCTTCTACCGGCGCGATGGCGACTGCGCACGCGCCGACATGATGCGCATGCTGCACGAGTTGCGCGACTCGCTCGAAGCGCCGCCGAAGGCGGCGCTGTATGTGTCGTGCGCGGCGCGCGGCGAGCACATGTTCGGCAACGACAATGCCGAACCGGACATGCTGGAAGCCGTGTTTCCCGGTCTGCCAGTGGCCGGATTCTTCGCCGGCGGCGAAATTTCGCATGATCAGCTGTACGGCTACACTGGTGTGCTGACCCTGTTTCTGTAGCGGATACCATGGCACGAAAACCGCACGACTCCCCCGATCAGCCGCGCGTTGGCGAAGGCCGGCTCGACCGGCGCGGGTTCCTGAAGCACGGCGCGGCGTTGGCGGCTGTCACGACGCCAGCCGGCGCACCGGCAGCACAGTCCGGCGGCGACCTGCCGTGGTTGCATGTGCCGGGCCAGCCCTTTTCTGCCTACGGACAACCTTCGCCGCACGAGCGCTACACCGCGCGGCGCATCGGCGCCAACCGTGCGGTCGCCGGAAACGGCGTGTCGTTCACGCCGCTGGAAGACCTTGACGGCACGATCACGCCGAACGGCCTTCACTTCGAGCGCCACCACAACGGCGTTCCGCAGATCGATCCGGCGCAGCACCGCCTCGTGGTGCATGGCCGGGTGCGCCAGGCGCTGAGTTTCGATGTGAAATCGCTGCTTCGCTACCCGATGCGTTCGCAGATGCTGTTCATCGAATGCGGCGGCAACAGCAACGCCGGCTGGCACGCCGAACCGATACAGCGCCCGGCCGGATCGGTGCATGGTCTGGTGTCGTGCGCCGAATGGACCGGTGTGCCGCTGTCCATCCTGCTCGACGAGGCGGGCGTCGATCCGGGGGCCTTGTGGGTGATCGCCGAAGGGGTGGATGCCGGGGCGATGAACATGAGCATACCGCTCGGCAAGATGCGTGAAGACTGCCTGGTCGCGCTCTACCAGAACGGCGAACGGCTGCGCCCGGAAAACGGTTATCCGATGCGGCTCATCGTGCCCGGCTGGGAAGGCGTGCTGCATGTGAAGTGGCTGCAGCGGCTTGAAGTCGCCGACCAGCCGGTGATGTCGCGCAACGAAACGTCGAAATACACCGAGTTGCTGCCGTCGGGCAAGGCGCGCCAGTTCACCTTCACGATGGGCTGCAAGTCGTTGATCACCACGCCGTCGCACGGCCAGACACTGCGCCAGCCGGATGTGTATCAGATCAGCGGTCTGGCCTGGAGCGGTCACGGACGCATCGCGCGGGTCGAGGTGTCGGCAGACGATGGCAAGCACTGGACCGATGCTGTCCTGCAATCACCCGCACTGCCGCGTTGCTTCACGCGCTTTCGCCTGCCGTGGCGCTGGGACGGCAAACCGGCCGTACTGAAAAGCCGGGCCACCGACGAGGCCGGCAACGTGCAGCCGGAACGCGCGGCACTGATCGCGGAACGCGGCCGGGCCGGTTACTTCCACTACCACGCGATCGTGGCCTGGGCGGTCGAGGACGATGGACTGGTTTCGCATACTTATTAGCGCTGCAGCGGCGACCACGCTGCTGACCGGCTGCGCCACGCCGCTGGCCCCGCGCGTCGAGGCGCCGAAGCTGGGCGTTCCGGTCGCCGCCGATGCACTGGCGGCACAGACGCTCAACGTGTTTCCGGACGGGCGCGGCCTGCCGCCCGGACAAGGCTCCGTGAAGGAAGGTGCACTATTGTTTGTCCGGCACTGCGCCGGCTGCCATGGCAGGGACGGGCGCGGCGGCACGGCCGAGGAGCTGACCGGCGCGAGCCGTCCGCTCGACCATCCTGCGGCCGACAAGACCATCGGCAGCTACTGGCCGTTTGCCACCACGCTGTTCGACTTCATTCGTCGCGCCAAGCCGATGACGGCGCCCGGTACCCTGAATGCCGACGAGGTGTATGCGCTGAGCGCCTGGTTGCTGCACGCCAACGGCTTGATCGCCGCAGACGCGGTCGTGGACGCCGCGCGGCTGGCCGCTGTGCGCATGCCGAACCGTGAAGGCTTCATCCGCGTCGAGGCCCCCTGAAGAAGGCATACAGGCCCGTTGAGGCACCGTACCCTTCACCGCCCAGCCGTCAGCGCAGCCCGACCCGCAGGGCGAGAGCGCCGATCATGAAGGCGGCAAAGGCCAGGCCGAGCCCTGATTCCGATTGCTCGTCAAGCAATCCGGCGAGCGGGTAGTTCTGACGGGCGTTCGTCACGGATACTTCGCGGCAGTCTGCACTGCTCTCGACTGTCCGCGAGGAGGTGACACATGACGCCGGTACGTCAAGCGCATCTGCATGCGCAGGCACCGCTGTACCCAGAGCGGCGCACAGGGTGATGCACGGTAGAAGAGATCGGATGTTGCAACGCATGCTGCCCTCCTTCTTC
>FWPV01007629.1_pt1 | contig 13645 bp, 10 predicted proteins | sample 2228371 | NCBI WGS metagenome assembly FWPV01 (sample SAMEA103939776, study PRJEB20133) | metagenome | reverse complement strand
GGGCAGCAGGATATCTATGCCGTTGCCCTTAAGCACGATGCCCCGATCAATGACCAGGAAATAGGTGAGGGGCACAAGCCGGCTCAGGGCCTGCAACACGGCCGGCATGGCGGCGATGGGAAACATGAACCCCGACAGGAAGACCGACGGCAGGATGGTGAAGAAGGCCATCATCATCGCTTCCTGCTGCGTGCGCGCCACCGATGAGACAAGCAACCCGATGCCCAGGGAACTGAGCAGGAACAGGGCGGCCAGGCTCAGCAGCAGGGCCACGCTGCCGTTGATCGGCACCCGGAACCAGAGCGTTCCGACCACCAGGATCAGGATAGTGTCCATGAAGGCCAGCACGATGTAGGGCACAATCTTGCCGATGATCAGTTCGGGCGCACGTATCGGCGTGACGATCAGCCCCTCCAGGGTGCCCTGCTCCCGCTCTCGCACGATGGACACCGCGGTCAGGAGCGCCGTCAGTGTCTGGAGGATCAGCCCGATCAGCGCGGGCACCATGTAGTTGGCACTGACCATGTTCGGGTTGTACCAGACCCGTGTGCGCACATCCACGCCGGGCAGTGACGCCAGGGTCAGCCCTTCCCCCCGCAGGATGCGCTCTGCCACGGTTGTGCCATGAGCCTGGCCGACGGACCCGGCGGCCGCTAATGCCGCGTTGGCGATGGTGGGGTCGGAACCGTCAATGATGAAACTGACCTGGGCGCTCTCCTGTCTCGCCAATCGGTTGCTGTACCCCGGCGGCACGATCAGCCCCACGCGAGCCCTGCCACCGTCAATCAGGCGCTCGAGTTGCCCGATGTTCTGCACCTGGTAAGCGATGTCGAAGTAACGGGACGAACGATACGCGTCTACGAGCGCTCGGCTGGCCGCCGTGTGATCCTGGTCGAACACGGCCATCGGCAGGTGTTCGATGTCGCTCGTCACGGCGTAGCCGAAGATCACCAGCTGGAATACCGGCAGGAACAGGGCAATGGCCAGCGTGCGCGGATCGCGCCGGATGTGAATGAACTCCTTCCGCATGACGGCCAGAACCCGGGCCGGGGCGCCGCCGATAGACATGCCGTGCTCCTGTTTGGGAGATGGGACGCCGATGCCTCAGGGCCCTGCGCAGGAAGAATGGCTCAGGGCCGGCCCAACTCTCGACGCTATCGTGCCGCCAACGGCGCTGCTTGTCAAGAACGGACCGGCGGGGTCGGCCCTTGCTTCAACGGCTTCGCAGGGGCGGCTGCTGCACCCGGTCTCACCTGTCTTCGACCTGGCGGCTACTCCGACGCTGCACATTCTACCAGCCGGCGAAACTGCCGGCTGTTCTCCACCAGGTCGTCGCCGTGGGCGTAGAGGCCACCGGCGATCAAGTAGATCGCCTCGCGCCCGTAGAACTCGGCCATCTCCGGCAGCCTGTTCAACGTCATGCCGCCAGCGGGCACCGGGAAGATCGGTTTCATGGAACCCATCACCTGACCCGTCGCCTCGGTGATGCCGCGGCAGTCGGCCTGGCTGAAGGAGAAGCGCCCCCCGTAGTTGACGAAGATCGTGGCGTCGGCGCCGGCCAGGCGCGGCAGTTGGCCGTAGATGATGTGGTGCGCGATGCCGTGGTCGGCGCTTGTGGCGTATGTCCCCAGCCAGGCCGGGTGGCAGAGGATCGGCAGTGACAACGCCTCGTCATCCGCCAGCGCGCGCAGTGTGTCCCAGCCGGCCAAGCCAGGCGCCAACATGATGCCTCCCGCCCCCCAGTCCCTGGCATCTTGGGCGCGAGCCAGGATCTGATCGGCTGGCGCAGTGACGTTAGGCATGTAGAGGCAATGATAGCCGGTCTGGCGGTTCGCCCGCGCGACCGCCTCGGCACAGCGGGGCACGCGCTCCGCGAAGGGGGCGAAAGGCTGATTCGTCAGGCCATGGTCTTCCTTGATAATGTCAATGCCTCCCAGCGCCAGCTGGTAAGCCAGCCGTGCCAGCTCTTCGGCCGGCAGCCCCATCGGCTTGAGCGCTGTGCCGAGCAAGGGCCGGTTGCTGACCCCGACCAGCGCCCGCAGCCCCTCCCTGCCGAAGCGCGGCCCTCTGAAGTGGGCCAGAAGGCCGGGCGACAAGTCAAGCCCGACGACGCGGATCCCCGGCTGCATGGCCGTATTGCCGAAGATCACGTTCAGCAGTTGCGGCAGTTCGCCGGCCGCGCTCTCGATGGCGTAACTGATGGCGGTCTCGTAGCGGCCTGGCCCTGCTGCCTCGAGCGCCTCGATCCTGCCGACAACGTAAGATCGTATATCGTCGTCGGCCAGCAATTGACCGGGCAGTTCCACGGTCTGCTCCAGGGCGATCCCGTGCGCCATCGCCATAGCCCGCTGAGCGTCCCCGGCAAGGAGGCGATAGCGGACGGTGAAGCGCTCGCCAGAGAGGTTCAGTGAGGTTGCTGGGAAGATCATGGCTCCTCTTCTCACGAGGCACCCGGGCCGCCCTCGGCGGCCCGAATGCCTAGGACCCGGAGGCGTCCCCCGCTCCCGCGCGGCGAAAGAGGGGCTCGCGGTGAGGGCAGCTCAGCCGATGTGGCGCACAGTCTCGTGAATCAGCGATTGGAGCCGTGGGTACGTATTGATGTACTGATCCACGTAGAAGCCGTAGGCTTCGTGCACGGCCGGGTCCGGTTCGATGCGGGCGCGGACGCGCACCATCTGCCTGGCAGCGCTGGGGATGTCCGGGAACAGCCCGGCAGCCACGGCGCCCAGAATCGCCGAGCCAAGCGCCGGGGCATCTGGCACGGCGGTCAGCACGATGGGCACGTTGCTGACATCGGCGTGGATTTGCATCCACTGCGAACTCTTGGTGGGCCCACCGGCCGCCACCATCTCATCCACCACGAGGCCGTTCTGGCGGAACGTTCGCAGGATGTGCTCGGTGCCATAGGCAATGCCTTCGATGATGGCCCGAAAGAGGTGGCCGGTCGTGTGTTTGAGCGACAGGCCGCGGATGACTCCCCGCGCTTCGGGGTCCACGTAGGGCGTGCGGTTGCCCTGCCAGTAGTCCAGGACCACGAGCCCCTCCGACCCTGGCGGAATCGGCTGGGCCAGTTCATTGAGGATGGTGTAGGTATCAACACCGCGCTCGGCCGCCAGGGCAGCCTCCTTGCCGCAGAAGTTGTCCTTGAACCACTTGACTACCGAACCCGTGGAAACCTGGCCCCCTTCCAGGGTGTATTGGCCGGGCAGCACCGCGTCGGTATAGGCGCCGAAGATGCCCCTGGCGTGGAACGGCACCGGGCTCTGGCCCAGGCACAGGTGAGAGGACCCGGTAATGAAACCCATCTTCCCAGGGCGTAGCACATCCAACCCGATGAGGGCTACGAAACCATCTGCCCCTCCTTCTGCCACCGGTATGCCGGCCGGCAGCCCCAGCTCCTCGGCGACCTCCGGCAGCAGCGCCCCGACCACCTGGCCCATGTCCAGCACAAGCGGCGGGAAACGCGGGATGGCGTCGTCCAGGCCGAGCTGCTCGTAGAACCCGACGGGCCACCCGCCGTCGGCCCGGTCGTAGTACCACCGGATGCTCGTGTTGTTGATGCTGGCTGTCCATTGACCGGTCAGGCGATAGGTCAGCCAGTCAATGAACTCGCCGATGTGCCGGGCCCGGTGGTAAGTTTCCGGTTCGTTTTCCTTGAGCCAGAGCAGTTTGCAGGGCATCCATTCGGCCGAGACGTTGCCGTAGCCGTTGTATTTCAGGGCCGAATGTCCGCTCTCGGCGATGCGGCGGGCCTGGTTGGCTGCACGCACGTCCATCCAGATGATGGCCGGGCGCAACGGCTGGAAGCGCTCGTCCATCGTGACTACGGTGCAGCTCGTGCAGTCCGCCCCGATGCCCGCGATCTCCTCCCCGGCGATTCCACCCGCGGCAAGGGCGCGCCGCGTGGCTGCCACCAATGCCGACCACCAGTCGTCGGGCCGCTGCTCGGCCCAGCCGGGACGCGGATGATAGAGCGGATAGGTTTGCGTGCCGAACGCCACGGCATTGCCGGCCAGGTCAAAGATGCCGACGCGGACGCTCTCTGTGCCGAAGTCAATGCCGAGCACATACGGAGCAGACATGGTGCATGCCTCCGAACTGGGGACAGGGGCGCCCTCGCCTTTCGGCAGTTGCGAAGCGAGGGCGCGCGGTAGACCGAGAAGCCGGCTACTTCTTCACAACGACGCCGGCTTGCTCCTCCAGGTTGCGAATGAGCGCCGAGGCGTTCTGTTCACCCCAACCCTTGTTCACTGCCGCCTTGATATTCTCGCGGATGGCCGCCGATGCCGGGATCGGCACGTTCAGGTCCTGGGCGAAGCGAGCGATCAGGTTCGCGTCCTTCAGCATCAACTTCAGCGCGAAGTGCTTCTCGAAGTCGCGGCGGATCAGCGCCGGGCCCACACCGTCGAAGATGGGGCTCTTGAAATCGGTCACGTGCAGCACGCCCAGCACATCCTCCGGGTCTAGCCCGGCCTTGGTGGCCAGCACCATCGCTTCGCCGAGCGCCTCGAGCTGCGACGCCACGATGAGGTTGCCCACCAGCTTCATGGAGGTGCCCATGCCCGTCCCGCCCATGTAGTGGGTGGTCTCGCTCAACGCCTGCAGCACGGGCAGCACCTCATCGTAGAGGTCTCTGTCGCCGCCCGCGACGATCCACAGGCCGGCATTTGCGGCCTCGTTCTTACTGCCGAAGACGGGCGCCTCCAGAAAACGCACGCCCTTCGCCGCGTAGGCGGCGGCGCACTTGCGGCTGGTGTCAGGATGCACAGTCGTCATGTCAACGGCTATCTGGCCTGCCTTCACGACGGCAAGCAGATTGCCCGCGCCCCACAGCAGGTCTTCTACTGCGGCATCGTCGCTCAGACAATACATGATCAGATCGGCGTCCGCCACGGCCTGCGCCACCGTGTCTGCCTGCCTCGCCCCTCGCTCCACCAGCGCCGCACAGCGCTCTGGCGTGCGATTCCACACCGTGAGGGGATAACCCGCTTTGAGCAGGTTGGCTGCCATCCCGCCCCCCATCGTTCCTAGTCCGAGATACGCGATCCTCTTCATCAAACTGTACCCTTTCTTCAGATATGGGCGATCGAGTCCGAAGCTCCGACCGGCCGCGCGCATTCGCTTCGCCAACCGCCCGCCATTCGAGTGGCTGGGTGAAGGCGTCGCAGCGCTAATCGCCCGTGCTGACTGGTCGGTTGCGACGCTGCTCGACGTAGTAGTTGATCACCATCACCAGGAGCAGCAATCCGCCCCACGCAAACTGGCGGAAGAAGATGGCTGCGCTGGACGGGAACCAGTCCAGCATCAGCATGTTCAGGCCGGTGGAGAGGAACTGGATGCTCAGGATAGCCAGCACCATTCCCGATACCGTTCCGAAGCCTCCGGTGGCGCTGATGCCGCCCAGGATGGCAATCAGGACGGACAGCAGGATAAACGACTGGCCGTAATCGGGCTTTGCCGAATTGGTCCGGGCCAGGAAGATGATCCCGGCGATTCCTGCTGCCAGGCCCGCCAGCCAGTACGTGCGCAGCAGCACGCTCGTGGAGTTGATGCCTGAGAAGAGCGCGGCCCTGGGGTTCGTGCCCAGCATGTAAACGTTGAAGCCAAATGCCGTGCGGTTCAGCATGATTGAGCCGACCACGACCATCGCGAGGAAGACGATCACCGGGATCGGCAGCCCCAGGATTGTCCCGTTGCCGATGAAGGCGAGCTGCGTGGTCCCAATGGCTGGCCCACCGGTGATGACAAACGAGAGCCCCGTGTACAGAGACCCTGTACCCAGCGTTGCCAGGATCGGCACAATCCCGACCTTGGATACGAGGAAGCCGTTGAACAAACCGCAGAGCGACCCCACGACGAGCGCCGCCAGCGCTGCCAGCGGAATCACCAGCGCCAGAGACATCCCTGGTCCATCGGCCGGCGCCAGCCGGGTCAGGACGAGCGCGGCAACGATTGCTGACAGGTTGGCCGCACCCACGATGGACAGATCAATGCCGCCGGTCAACATGGTGATCATGATGCCGAATGCCAGAATGCCAAACTCAGGCAGCTGTACCGCCATGGACTGCAGGTTGCGGACGCTGAAGAACTGATCACGCAGCAAAGCGCTGAATGCCAGAAAGAGCACGACGGCGATCACCAGCAAGCGCAGCGTCTGGCTATCGAAGGGCAGGTGACTGGTCAATGACCTGAGAGTCTGCTTGGACTTAATCATGTACGCCTCCTGTAACCCCATGCGCTATGCGCAAGCCAGGTTGGACAGCCGTCTGGTCGCCCGGCGCGCCTGCACCGCCGGCAAGCCCGTGCCGACCAGGATGATCAGACCGATCACGACCCTCTGCCAGACGGGGGGTACGCCGATGAGAATCAGGCTGCTGTTGGCGATCACAACCAGAATGACACCCAGGATCGTGCCGATAACCGTACCGCGCCCGCCGGTGAGCTGAGCGCCGCCCAACACCACGGCCGCGATGACGCTCAGATTATCATTTACGATGTCCTGCGGATTGGCCTGGCGAGCCAGTGCACCGAAGGTCATGCCGGCGACGCCCGATAGGAGTCCCACGAAGCCGTAGATGAAATATTGAATACGGGTCACGTTGAAGCCGGCCCGTTCAGCCGCCTCACGTGCTCCGCCTATGGCGTAGATGCCGCGACCGAGCATCGTGTAGTTGAGGAGCACGTACACGACCAGGATCGCACCCAGGGTGATGAGGATCGCCGGATGTAGCGTTGCCGTGCCGCGCTCCAGGGGTATCTGGATCAGCGCCGAGCGCGCAAAGTCAGTCATTGCTGGCGGCACATCGCGGATGATGCGGTTGCCAATGGCGAAAAGCAGAAAGCCATGAAACATGCCCAGCGTGCCCAAGGTCACGATCAGGGTCGGCAGCCTGAACTGCGCAATGAAGAAGCCGTTGATCAGGCCCAGGCCGAGTCCGATGACGGCCGCGCTGACGAAAAAGAGCCAAATCGGCGCGTCGGGCGCGTAGGCCTTCATTAGCCGGGTGGTGGAGTACAGGGCGAAGATGCCAATGGCTGTAAAGGATACGTCAATGCCCCCCGACACGATCACGATCAGGACGCCCATCGCGAAGATACCCATCACGATGGTGCTGCGCAGGAGATCGAAGGCGTAACCAACCGTGAAGAAGGTCGGGTTGATGAACCCGATGAGCAGGCTGAGGAGAATGATGACGACAGCCACCAGAGCCTCGTTCCGGCGTAGCAGACGGTTCATGGCACCTTCTCCTCGATCAACTTGGCAGTCAGCTCGTTCTCATCCGTGTCTTGGGGCCGGATCTCCTCAACGATGCGCCCCTGGCGCATCAGCAGGATGCGGTTGCACGTCTGGAGCAGTTCGGGGAGATCGTCCGAGATCACCAGCAGCCCCATGCCTTCTCCTGCCAGCTCCTTCATCATGCTATGCAGCTCTTCCTTCGATCCGATGTCCACGCCAACCGTCGGCCCGTTGAGGATCATCAGGCGCGGCTTGCTGGCCAGCCACTTGGCCAGCACAACCCGCTGCTGGTTCCCGCCCGACAGCGTCTTGACCGGCAATTGAGGATCGGCGGTCTTGATGCGCAGCGAGTCCACCCAGCGACTCACCTGCCCCTTGATTTGCTGGCCATCCGTGAGGCCTATCGGGCTACGCAGTTGCTCAATCGTGCGCACCACCATGTTTCGACCGATGGACTGCTCCAGGAAAAGGCCCTCGGTGATGCGATCTTCCGGCACGTAACCGATGCCGTGGCGGATGGCATCCTGGATGGACCTGATCACCACCGGCCTTCCCTCCATCTTCAGGCGGCCGGAACTGATAGGCAGCAGGCCAAACAGGGCCAGCGCCAACTCGGTGCGCCCCGAACCGAGCAGACCCGTAACGCCGACGATTTCACCGGCGTACACTCTCAGGTTGATATCGCGCAGGCAGTCCTCCACGTTAAGGCCTTCGACCTCGAGGATGGCTGGCCGGCTGGTGTCGGGGAGGAACTCATACGCCTTCTCGGCGATGACGTGGCCCGTCATCTCGTAGATCAGGCGCGCTGTGTCATACTCCTTGCGATCCCCGGTGCTGACGATCCTGGCGTTACGCATGACGATCATCGTTTCCGAGATCTCCAGCACCTCGTTCAATTTGTGGCTGACGAAAAGGAAGGCGATCCCACGGGCCTGTAACTTGCGGATCACCGAGAACAGCGTGCGGATCTCACGCTCCGTGAGCGCGCTGGTCGGCTCGTCCATGATGATGAGCTGGGCGTTCTGGCGCAGCGCTTTGGAGATGGCGATCAACTGTTTGTTGGCGACTGACACTTCCTCCACGAGCGCGTCGAGGGGGATGGCCACCTCGATCTGAGCCAGTGCATCTGCGGCGATCCGCCGCACCTTGCGCCAGTTCACGACGCTCTGCCCCTCAGCCAGCTGCTCGTTGAGCGCGATGTTCTCGGCTACCGTCAGGTTGGGGAAGAGGGAGAAGTCCTGGTAGATCACCTGGATGCCCTCGCGGATGGCGTCAATGGGGTGCAGGTGGCCGAACTCCTTGCCATTGATCACCACCTTCCCCGCGTCGCGCTGGTACACGCCGGCGATGATCTTGATCAACGTTGACTTGCCGCAGCCGTTCTCCCCGACCAGGCAGTGGATGCGACCGCGTTCAATGACTAGGTCAACGTCCTGCAAGGCGTGCACGCCCGCGAAGGACTTGTAGATCCCGGAGAGACGCAGTAGTTCGTCAGCCATGGTGTATTGACCCTATCGGCAGACCGGCCGGGAAGCCGGATACGTCCGGCTCCCCGGCGGCAAAGGCGGCTTACAGGGACTTAGAACGGGTATTGATCTGCGTTCGTGGCGTCCACATAGACAGCCGCGTCACCGTACAACACGTTGCCTACGGCCTTCAGCTTGTTGTAGCCCGGGATTCCCAGGTCCGTGCCTTCCCCAACCTTCTGGCCGTTCTTGACCATCAGCGCGATCTGATTGCACGCCGCGCCAGCGACAGCGGGATCCCAGAAACCGATGGCGTCAATGGCCCCGCTGGTCAACAGATCACCGGCAATCGAAGGCAGGCTGGTGCCGACCACGGCCACCTTGTCCTGGAGGCCAGCCTCTTCGACCGCGCGGCCGATGCCGGCGACATCGGTGGAGGCGCTACCCTCGAAGCCCTTGATGTTCGGATAGGCCGCCAGGATCTCCTTGGCCTTCTTGTAGGCGATCTCGGCGTCGTCGAAGCTCTCGTTCTTCTCGCCGACGAGCTTCATGTTCGGGTACTTCTCTTTCTGGCGGGCGATGGCGCCATCAACCCATTCGTTGTGGGTCTTGGAGCCCAGGCTCCCCACGAACACGGCGTACTCGCCCTCTTCACCCATCTCGGCGGCCAGTCGGTCCATCAAGCCGGCGCCGAAGGCTGCATTGTCGAAGGCCTCGATGTCGTAGTGCATTTCCTTCTGATTGGAGGCCTCATGGGTGATCACGATGATGCCGGCATCCATGGCTTTCTTGAGCACCGGATCCAGCTGCGCCGGGTCCATCGGGATGACGCACAGCGCGTCCACTTTCTTGGCGATCAGGTCCTCGATGATCGGGATCTGCTGCGCTGCGTCAGCCTGCGCGGGACCCACCAGATTGGCGTTGACGCCATGTTCCTTGCCCCAGGCCACTACACCCTCTTCCATGCGGTTGAACCAGTTGATGCCGGCGATCTTCACGACCGTGGTGAAGTTCAACTGCTTGGCGGGGGCGGCGGTCGGCTCTGCGGCTGCCGGCGCTTGCGTCGGGGCAGGCGCTGGCGTGGCTGGGGCCGCACAGGCCACCAGAACGCCGAGCACCACCAGAACGCTGATGACGGTCGCAATGCTCTTCATTGTAGATCTCTCCTTCTGGCAAGTGTTAGAAACGGAAACGGCTCAAACAACTACTCAGTGGCTGTCGAATTGCGCTGTTCTGCTGCATCACCTCCTTTTCATTGCGCGGCGATGGCCTTGAGCACCAGGACGAACATGGCACATCCCGGATCCACCTTGCCCTCGGTGCGTTCGCCTACCCAGCTCGCCCGCCCCACCTTGCTGCGCAGTGGTGTAACACGATCGCGTCCCGCCTCTGCCGCCGCGATCGCTGAACTGGCCGCCGCTTCCGGGCTGGCGCCCTCGGCGATGGCAGAGGCAAAGGCCTCGCTGGCCGGGTGCAGTGCATCAACGATGGTCTTGTCACCGAGATTGGCCTTGCCGCGATTGCGGATATCCTCGTCGGCTGCCCGGAGGATGGCGACCAGATCGTTGGCATCCAGCTCTGTCTTGTTGCGCACAGCCTTGCCGGCGCTCATAAGCGCGCCGGCTGCCAGGGTGCCCATGCTCGACGGCGCGGTCTTGTTGATGACCGTGCCCAACTGGTACAGATACCTTCCGATGTCGCTGATGGCGTTGGCATCAATGTACTCGATCAGCGCCGTGCCGATCTTGGCCATGGTGATACCCAGGTCGCCATCGCCCATTGCCTGGTCGAGGGACGTCAGGTAATCGGCCTGCTCCACCAGCGCCTGGCTCGCCCGCCGCACTGCGTTGACGACATCTGCGCCCTGGACGGTATTGCTCATGGCCCGACCTCCTCTCGTCAAACCTGCGTGAAGAAGGGTGTGTGTGCCGGATGATCCAGCAACTCGGCCAGCTCGTCGTCCACGCGCATGAGGGTGATGGACGCGCCGGCCATCTCCATGGAGGTCGCGTACTCCCCGACGTAGGCCCGGTAGATGCTCATGCCCTGGCGCGTCAGGATCTCATGGGCTTTGCGGAAAATGATGTAGAGCTCCTCCAGCGGGGTGGCGCCAAGCCCATTGACCATCACGGCCAGGCGGTCGCCGGCCTCCGGCTTGAGATCGCCCAGGATGGCGGTCATCATGCGCTCGGTGATCTCGTCGGCGGTTTGCAGCTTCTCGCGCTTCATGCCGGGTTCGCCGTGAATGCCCATCCCGATTTCCATCTCGTCTTCGCCGATGGTGAACGTCGGCCTGCCAGCCATGGGCACGGTGCAGGGCGAGAGAGCCACGCCCATCGTGCGTGTGTTGGCCAGCGCCTTCTCCGCGGCAGCCACAACCTCGTCGAGTGAGCCCCCCTTGTCAGCGCGCGCGCCGGCGCACTTGAAGGCGAAGACCATCCCGGCAACCCCGCGCCGCCGGTGCGCTTCCTCGGGCGGAGCCGATGCGACGTCGTCCTTCACCAAGACTGTGCGCACCTCGATGCCGTCCTCAAAGTCGGCCATCTCGGCTGCCATGTCGAAGTTCAGGATATCCCCGCCGTAGTTGCCGTAAATGTAGACCACCCCGGCACCGCCGTGGATGTGCTTCGTGATCGCGTGCATCTGCTCAGCGCTCGGCGAGGAAAAGACGTCGCCGACGGCGCAGCCGTCCAGCATCCCCTTCCCCACATAGCCCAGGAAGACGGGAAGATGCCCCGATCCCCCTCCGGTGGCCAGGGCCACCTTGCCCTGAATTGGCGCGTCTGCCCGCACGATGCAGTGCAGATCCCCGACGCAACTCAGTTGATCTGGATGGGCCTTGAGCAGGCCATCCAACATCTCAGGCACGAAATCAGCCGGTCTATTGAGAATCTTCTTCACGGGTTTCCTCCTTGACAATGCCGATCAGATCTTCAATGCTGGTTACAGACTGACGCTCCAGGACCCAGCGCGTGCCGATCCGGATCGCCAATCGCTCAGCCACCGCTCGTTTGTTCATATCCTCGATGCTCGTGAAATCCCACACGCTGACGATGCCCATCATGCGCCGCAGGAACTTCACGCCTCCGTGCCCCGCCGTCTCCCGCAGGAGGCGCTGGATGAAGCGCCGCCGGAATTCGGCGAAGGCCTCCTGGCCTCCGGGGAAATCCCAGTAGTCTTGGGGGGCCAACTCGCCACGGTTGTTCCTGGCCCACACCTCGTCGAACTTGCGGGCAAACTCGTTCCAGATGTCTCTGACCATCTCCAGGAGATAGGCCTGGTACGCGGCCCGCTCCGTGCGATCGGGAGTATGGCCGTAGTGGGCGAGGTAGTTGAGGATCAGGTTCTGAAGCACGGCCCCGACATCGTACGCTATCGGGCCAAAGAAGGCAAACTCGGGATCAATGATGCGGGTATCCTCCGCATTCAACATAATGGAGCCGGTGTGCAGGTCGGCATGAATCAGCGCCTCAGCGTGAGTCATGTAGGCCTGCTTCATCTCGGCGATCGCGATCTTGAGCTCCGGATTGGCGCGCACATGCTGTACAGCGTCATCAACGAGCGGATTCCAGCGGTTCTCCGGCGACTCCTTGTAAGGATTGGTGTAGACAAAGTCCTCCTGGAGCTTGCGCAGTTGCTCATTGACGAACTTCGCCTCCAGCAACTTCTTCTCCGGTCCGGTGAGATACAGATCCGACGTGAAGAAGAGCGAGTTGACCAGGAAGGTTGTGATGTGGTCAACGAATCTGGGGAAGACTTTGCGAGCCACCAGCGACTTTCGCATGATCTCGTGGCGCTTCAGGTGCTCCATCACGACGACCGACATCTCCTCGTCGTAGTCGTAGACGGCAGGCACCAGGCCGGGGGCAAGCTCGTTGTGCTTCAGCAGCGCTTGCGCCTCGTAGCGCATGCGCTCGCGCGTCAGAGGCCAGGAGTCGCCGGCCACACGCAGGAACGGCAGCGCCTGTTTGAGCACAGCCGATTCGGCAGGGTTGGCTGTGTTCTCGATGATGAAAACGAGGTTCAGGTTGCCATCGCCCACCTCGCTGATGGACAGCCGGCGCAGGTCGGAAAACCGGCTTGCCACCGCTGGGCGTTGAGCGATGTAGTCAACGATAGTGGTCTCGTCAAGCGGTCGGTACGTCATCGGCTCTATCCTACAACCGGGCGCTTGTCCGGGTACAGCCCCAGAATGGCCTCCTCCGACGCCGCGCAGATGCCGCGTTCGGTGATCAGGCCGGTTACCAGGCGGGATGGCGTCACGTCGAAGGCATAGTTGGCCACCGGGCTCTCCGCGGGGGTCAGTAGCACGGAGACCGTCGTGCCGTTATGCAAGCCCTCAATGTATTTCACCTCAGTGCCGTCCCGTTGTTCGATCGGGATCTCCTTGATGCCATCGCGCAACGTCCAGTCAAATGTAGATGACGGTAGAGCAACGTAGAAAGGAACGCCGTTGTCATGGGCCGCCAATGCCTTCAGGTAGGTGCCGATCTTGTTGGCCACGTCGCCCGTGTACAACGTGCGGTCACTGCCGACAATGACCAGATCTACCAGCCCGTGTTGCATCAGGTGCCCGCCCACATTGTCGGCGATCACCGTGTGCGGAACACCGTGCTGGCCCAACTCCCAGGCTGTCAGCCGGGCCCCCTGGTTGCGAGGCCGCGTCTCGTCCACCCACACGTGCACGGCGATGCCCGCATCATGGGCAGCGTAGATCGGTGCGGTGGCCGAGCCGTAATCCACGAAGGCCAGCCATCCGGCGTTGCAGTGGGTGAGGATATTGACTGGCTCTCCGCCCTTGCGCCGGCTGATCTCCTCGATGAGCACCCTGCCGTGTTGCCCGATGCGCCGGCAGCATTCAGCGTCTTCGTCGGCGATGGCGTGGGCCGTTGCCAGAGCGGCCCGCACGCGAGCGTCATGATCGTCGCCTGTGGCCGCGATC
>FWPV01011909.1_pt1 | contig 13646 bp, 25 predicted proteins | sample 2228371 | NCBI WGS metagenome assembly FWPV01 (sample SAMEA103939776, study PRJEB20133) | metagenome | reverse complement strand
CTGGGCCTGGGCCGCCTCGAGGCCCAACCGCGCCTGCACGATCGAGGGGTGGTTTTCCAGCGGCGCAAAGAATCCCTGCGCCAGTCCAAGGTTCAAAACGGCCCATACCCCCCAGACCGGCAGCCATGTTTTATGTAGGCGCGTACTCATGGTTCCACCACCTGTTCCCAAGATGCTTTGGGACTGAAATCAACCAGCTTGCGGTAGCTCTGGGCAAGCATGGATAACTCTTCGGGGCTCAGACGCCCAAACCGTTCGCGCGAGACCTCCCGCCAGTGCTTACGCATCTGCCCCAGAAAATCTTTCCCCGATTCGGTCAGCAGAATGCGCACCTTGCGCTTATCACTGGCGTCAAGCTCGCGCCGCACCAAACCGCGCTCCTCGAGGCCCGCTAAAAGCTGCGACACCCCCGGCGGCGAGGCATCCATCACAAAGGCCAGGCTCGAGGGCTGGTCAATGCCTTCTGCGATGCACATCAGAGCGAAAGCTTGCATCGGCGAGACCCCCAGTCCCTCAAAGGCCCTTTGCTGGTCGAGCCGCAACTGCCACACCAGATGGGTGGACAGCCGCCACAGCTCGTCCAGCGTTTCGTCTAGTAAAAAATTCATACGCATGAAATGTTAGACCTACTAATGGGTTAGGAAAGCAGTCCTCGCTACAGTTTTCACAAAATGAACCCGCGCAACCAGTGGGTGCAATGCTACGAGATCAGTGCAAAAATTCGGTTTGAAACCGGAAGAAGTGGAAGCGCGCGGAAATAGCCGATAAGGACGCGTAAAAAGGCGAATATGAGGCGGTAGTAACCGAGAGCAAGTGGGACTTTGTGAAAAACGACATAAGTGTCAAAAAGAACGACATAAATGACAAATAAGAAAATGATTAGAAGTGTGCGTGCAGAAGTGTGTCGAAAGATTAAGATAGAAATAAAAAGACCGTACTGGAGCCGATAAAAAGCAAACCGAATACACATATTTTGCATAAGACCAGGGCGCGGGCCCGGAGGCGGCCAGGCCAAGGACTGTAAACGAGCTAGAATACCGATAAACAAGAGAAAAACAGCTAGCGACAACTTACAAGAGCCTGCCAACAACAGCGTGCCGTGAAACATTACCGAATGAGTTTGGTATACCAACCTGAGGCGGCTGTTTTAATCTACAGAGGGGGGTATCGGAAATTTGGTCAAGGGTATCGGAAATTTGAAAAAGTCGATAATGATGGCGTCGGTCGTTTGAACCCCAAATTTCATTTCCGATACGTATCGGAAATTGTACTGGGGTATCGGAAATCATATTTATACATTTTTGTTTTGTTATACAAGCTCACATTCTTCGTCGTACCTCGACAACAGACCCGATGACTTGGTCCACCTCTTGGAGCGGGATGGTAGTGGGGCCATTAGAAGCCATAGGGTTAGCAGATATTAAGTAACTTCCACCACGCTCCACTTTTAGCAACTTGCAGACGTACGTACCATCATTAAGTCTAGCGACTACGGGCCAATTGGGTCGGCCCTGGTCGTTTCGATCCACCAGAATGATGTCGTTATGGCAAATGGGGAAACGCCCAGCGCAGCCGCTGTCGCCATAAACCCTAAAAGCGATCAGGTCACGCCCTTTTGCTAGTTCAGGTTCGACATAGATACCATCTTCTTCAACCAGTTGACCAGGGCCTGCGCCCACCCAACCGACTAAGGGAACTTTTGGGCGAATCAACTCCAGCTTGTTCTCACTTTCATAGTAACGTTCTATGACATCCGTAAGCGGTCTTCCCAGCGCAACAGCAAGGCGTTCGAGCGTTCTTAGGTCTGTCTTGATCCAATTTCCAGTAGGACTTTGCCGCCCGCGCCGCAGGTTGGACAGCGTGCTACGGCCGATACCGTATTTATCTGCAAACTCGTTGTAGGAGCGAATACCCTGCTCCTTCATCGCCTGGTCAATCCATTCGTTAAAGGGGCCGTTTAACTCTGGGTAAAGCCGCGGTCTCCCCCCCCGATTTCTACTTTCCATAAAACCTCCTATCAGCATTTGACATACCTATTCACTTTGGAAGATAATGGTATTCGCATATGCGGACACAAAGAACCGAATTTTCACAGGAAGTTCTTCATCTGATGCGAAGAAGAGGGCTGAAAGCCTCTGAGTTAGCACGTAAGGCGGGGCTTTCAACTTCCTATATATCGGAAATCCTCAACGGAAAAAGGGGGAAACGTCCGTCCGGGAGGGTGATTTCTGCACTTGCTGCAGCCCTCAGTGTTGACGTAGAACACCTTCTAGACCCTCGCCTTTACACTCATTTCGTTCGCAAAGGTGAAAACCATGCCGATCTGGAGTAAAGCAAGTCATCGTATCCTCTACTCAACCCGCGAGGTTGCTAATGCCTGGGCTCGTAGCGACCGCACAGTTCGTCTTTGGGCATATAAGCCAGGTGTATTCACCGAATTGATCGTTGAAAGGCGTCCAGATGGTGGGAATGGGCGTGGCGGATTTTACTTTGACGTCAATACGCTTATACCGATAGTTGGAAGTCCAGTAAACGAGCTGCCCCCTGCTGAATTGGTCGATCCAAATCCGTCCGAACTTGAGCCCCTTGACATACTCAAGCCAGTTTTAGCCTCAACGCACGAGGCTACCATCCCCGACCTGCGCCAGGCCGACCCCGACGACCTGGCCCTTTGGCAACGGCTGGAGGAGCTGCGGCAACAAATACGCAACGTCTCCAGGGGGCGGCGGAAGGAGCTGGTGGAGGCCTTTGCAGAGGCGGAGCAAACCAGCATTCATAACGTATATCGCTGGCTACGACTTCCTGCTAGCCAGTTTTTCAAAATCCGCAGACGAGATGCTGGCTCGAGTCACCTCCCACCCGAGCTGCTGGATGCCATCACCAGCCTGTGGCTACACCACCCATCGGCCAGCGCCTGGACAATCCATCGCTGGCTCCAGGTAGCCAACCCCGACATCCTTATATATAGGCGCGGCAACTACGAGCGCCGCCTGTCGGTGCGGGGGGTGCGGGACGTGCGGCGGCGCCTCGAGGCCAACCCGGTAACCCGGGCGGCCCTTATGAACGAGGACCAGCGCCGAGAGTTCCTGCGCACCTGGTCGGGGGCGGTTATCGCTACCCACCCCAACGACCTGTGGCAGATGGACATGACCCGCTGCGACACATTTGTGTGGGGTTACGCCCGCGCCAAGGACACCGAGCCCAGCGCCTTCAGGCTGCGCATCCACGACTGCATAGACCACTACACCGGGGCCATCCCAGCCCTGGTGTTCAGCCGTGAGGAGAGCCGGCGGCCCACAACCAGGCTGCTGATTCTGGGCCTCTTCCCCAAACCCGACAGCTGGAACATTTTTGGCAAGCCACGTCGCATCTACCATGACAACGGCTCGGCCTACCTGGCCGAGGCCACCCAGCGCGGCCTGGCCACCCTGGGCATCGAGGTGTCCACCTCACAGGCCTGGGTCTCGCACACACGGGGCAAGGTCGAAAACTTCCACAAACTGTTCCATGCCTGGGAACGCACCCTGCCCGGCTATGCCGGTGCGGACGCCAGCCAGCGCAACGACTGGGAGCTGGCCCGCCTGATAGAGAACACCCGGCGATGGGCAGCCACCGGCTACGCACCCGAGGCCGACCCCGGCCGGGGCAACCGGCTGCTGCTGGAGGAGGAGTACAAACGCGAGGCCCTCAACTGGCTGCAAAACGACTATCACGCCCGCATCTTGCCCGGGGGCCTGACCCGCGCCGAGCTGTTCATGCGGGAGGTGCCGCCGGAGACCCAGGTGCAATTCAAACTGCGCGACCTATTCGAGATTTTCGCAGATAGCGAGGAGCGCACGGTGAGCGGCAACGGCGAGGTGCGCTGGCGCAACACCCGCTACACACTGCCCGACGGCACGCTGATGCTGTACCAGGGCAGGAAGGTGGTGGTGACCGAGTACGAGCACCCACTCACCGGTGAGCCCATTGTCAACATCTATCTACCGCAACCATCCGGCAACCTGCTGGAACTGGGCACGGCAGTGCCGGCGCCCGAGGATGCGCTGTCGCAGCAGGCCTTTGAGCAGCGCAAAGCCAACCGCGAGCGGGTGAAGGAACTCTTTGCCAAGGCGGATGAGTTCCGCCGGGACTACCTGAACCCCGCCTGGCGGCAGGACGCCATCCTGGCCAAGGGCCGGCCTGCCAATGAGCCAATCGTACTGGAGATGCGGGGGCCCAAGGCCGAGCTGAAGCGGGAGAGCCCCGCCGAGGCAGCGGTGCGGGAGCGGGCTGCCCTGCTGGAGAAAGCCAAGGATGATCCCATCCTGCGGGCCATCCTGACCCTATCGAATCCAACGGCGTCGGTGGCAGCCGAAGCCGAGGAGAACTGATAAAGGAGTTGTCAATGGACGGAAACAGTATACCACAAAACACCTCGGACACCCTGGCCCAAACTATTGCGACGCTGGCGGGCGGCAGCCCGCTGGATCTGGGAGAGCTGGATCGGGCGGGGATGGTACCCACCGAGACGGTCGGGCTGATCTGGCGCAAGCTGGCATTTGCGGTGAACAACAACGTGCGCTTCGTCCTCATCCACGGCCCGGCAGGGGTTGGCAAGACCGAGAGTGTGGTCGAGTTTTGCCGCGACCCCCGCAAGGCCCTGGCTAAGATTCCCGGTGGCATGGAGGTGCCAGCCGACTTCCAGTTCACCTATATGCAGGTGAAACCGGAAACCGACGCCAGCGCCTTCATCTTCGACCTGGCCCAGACCCTCAAGACCAGCAACACCCACACCATGCGCTACCTGATCACCATCGTGCGGGAATACCTGTCCGCCAACCCGCGGTTGATCGTACTCGATGAGGTGCAGCGCATGAACCGCAACGCCCTGGACGTGGCGAAGTACATGGCCGACGCTACTGGCAGCACCTTCGCCCTGATTATGACCGATGAGTTCGTCAGCCGCATCCGCCGCTGGCGGGACATCGAGAGCCGAATTGGGGTGGTGGTGCAGGTGGTGCCGGCCAGCGCCGAAGAGGTGATCAAAATCTACTCACACCGTGGCTGGAAGAAAACCACCCTTCGCCGAATCCATAGCCTGACCGGGGGAATCATGCGCGACGTGGTGCGCCTGATCGCCCTGCTGGAGAAGGCGGCCAGTCTCTCCGGCGTGGGAGTGGACGTATTCGAGCCACACCACGCCGAGGCCGCAGCAAAAGAGTTGTACCTGGGAGACAAAACCCGATAAAGGAGGCAGCATGAAACAACAGTTGAAGGCACTGGCTCTCGACATCATCACGGGTGCGCTTGGGATGGGCATCATTCTCGCACTGGTGCACTGGGGGATGTAATGGCGCGTAGGCATTTGAGCGGACGAAATGCTAAGCAGATTCCAAAAATCGTGGAAATTGCTGGGCAGCCTATACCCGTAGTCAAGGATGCAGCTACCGAGATTTATGTTGCGGAGAACGGGGAATGGCCTCGGCGGCCGCTTACGACACTGCTGGTAGATATGCCTTGGATGGAAGAAGGTGTTGATTTTGAAATGCTCAACCTGATTCCTGGGAATAACATGGGGGCCCGTATCGAGGCAAGAGTTATCGAGATCAAGGTGATAGTTGAGGTGCATGAAGGCAAGTATGGGCAGGTACGTCGCAAAGTGCTTGTCGAAGCCGAAGGAGACACTTCTTTTTTTGCATGAGGTATTCGCTGAGGTGAATAATGCTTGACCCCAAGACCCACGAACAGATCAATCGCCTGCTGGCCTTGCCCCGCGAGATTGCACGGGTGGGCCGGCAGCTCACCGCCCTGCGGGCCGAGAAGCGGGAGCTGGAGAACGACCTGAAGAAGCGGGCGGCCCAGGCCCGCCTGATGGCCCGGCGCACCCCGGAGTTCCAGGTGCTCAAAGGGGCGGCTGCTCAGGAGGACTTCCTAACTGTGGCTGTCCTGGAGGACATCGAGTGGGAAGCCGACCACAAGCGGCTGCTCCAGCTCCAGGCCGCCATCGACAAATTGCAGGTGGAAAAGGACGAGTTGCAGGACGAGCACCAGAGCCTGCGGGCAGCCCTGGAGGGCAAATACGCCGAGTTGCTGGAGCGGGCCCTCACCGAGGCCCGCATGGCCCAGCAGCTCATCACCGGCAGGCCAATGGCCTGAATCCGATGGAGGGAGCCATGCTGGCCCAGATCATCGAGTCTCTGTTTGCCGAGGCCCGCGCCAACAACGGGCGGGCCCGCACCTGCCTGCCCCGAGGGCTGTGGCTGGAGGCCGATACCCGCGGCCCCTGCCGCACCCTGATTCTTTCCCGACGTGACGGCTCGCCCTCGCCCCGCGAGGCCCATATCTGCGTCAAGCACGCAGGGTTCACCCATTTCGGTATCGCAAACCACCAAAACAAGCTGGTGGTTTTCGAACAGAAGGAGGAAGTATGAAGCCCCAGAACCAGATCGCCGACCTCGACAGCCTGCCCCGCCCTGAGTACACCGCCTCGGACTATCTGCTCTTCCATTTGCAGGACATCGCCACCGACCTGCTTGACCAGGTGCGGGAGCTGAAGGAGTCGAAGACCCTCGAGCCCGGTGTAATCAAGGCCCTGGCCCGGCGCATGCTGGCCGGCTACATGGTGGCGGCGGAGATTTTCTACGACCAGACCACCACCGAGAAGGCCGTTGACACCCTGCGCAACCCCCACCGCATGCGGGGCGTGGAGATGCCATGAGCGATTTCCTGATCTTCCTGGCGGGTTACACCTTGGGCGGCGTTATCGGGATGCTCCTCATGGCCATCCTGGCTGCGCCCCGCCGCAAGGAGGACGCATGAGCGCCCTGACCCGCGCCTACGAACGCTGCAAGAGCCCGGCCCAGGCCCGGCACTACGCCCTGATCTGCGCCAAAAACCGCAACCGGCCGGCGGCGCAGCTCTATGAGGAGGTGGCCGAGGCCCTTGAGGCCGCCGAGCGCCTGCGGGCCGCCCTGCATCCCACCTGCCCCATCTGCGGGGGCCGCGGAGCCTTGGACGATATCGAGTGCTGGCTATGCTCAACCCCAGCGAGATCCTGAGCCAACTGCGGAGCAACCCCCGGCCTCACCTGCTCTTCGTGGGCGGCAATGTGGCCCTGCGGCTGTGCTACCTCTACCAGGCCCGCCTGCCCGAGATGCTCGATCCCGACCTGCCCCTGGGCTACCGCCCAGGGCAGGAGATCGAGGTCTTCGGTTTGTACAGCCCCAGCGCCGACGAGTGGCTGGAGCTGCCGCAACAAACCATCACATTGATGCTGCACAACCTGCGGTTGCTGCGATTGGAGGAAGACGATGACAGCGACTGAACAATACCTGAAGGCCCTGGCTACGATGAAATTTACAAACCCCACCGGGCCATCTGCTCGGATGGCTCAAAAATTGACCGGGATGACCCCTAAGGAAGCGGTGGATTTTGCCCACGGGCTGCGGGCCGATGAAGAATCGTCGGCCAAACTGGCCCGCGGGGCGTTTGCCATGATCAACAGCCTGTGTGCGTTAGACCTCCTGGATAAGACAGGCTCAATCAAACCATTTCTCCTTACTGATTTGACCCCCACCGCGGAACGGATTGCTCTGGAGAGAAAGGTTGCCTATGAATAGCATCCGCCAACGCCTGCAGAAAAAGGGCATTCAGATCTTCGAGCACCCCCGGCTGGTGCTGCGCGGCACCGCCTTCTCGGTCTGGGAGCGGCCCGAGGGCGGCTACATCAAGACCTACGAGATCGAGCCCGAGATGGAGGCCACCTACCCCAGCCAGGAGCAGGTCTGGCGCTGGCTTAAGCTCCACCTGGCCGGCCTGCCCTGCCGGGGGATCGGCCTGGCCGGGCTCAAACTTTTGGAACAACGACTGGAGGCCCGCCATGCCCAGCGCTAGAGCTCTGGCCGCCCAGCGGGCCGGTAGCAAATCGGCCAATCTGGAGGCCGCCTTCAAATTCATCCACGACCACCCCGGCCAGCCGGTGCTGCTGAATAGCCCCGGCAATAGCGCCACCGTGCGCTATGACGACCTGGAGGCCACCCCCGACGGCGGTGCGGAGCCCAGCTACAGTGTTTACCTTTACAGCCTCAAAGAGTGGCTGCCCCTGAGCTACCGCACCCTGCGGAGTTACCTGGAGATGTACGGCCCGTACACCTGGGAGGTGACCGATGTCCGATCCGAAGGTTGAGCTGGCCCGGGCCGTCTACCGGGCGCTGTGGGAGGCCGGGCCCGCTGGGCTCGACCGTGAGGCCCTGGCCCACGCCATCCAGGCCCCCGACCGGGAGATGCGGGAGGCGGTGGAGCTGTGCGCCAAGCTCTCGGCCCGGCCCAGCATGCCGGGGGTCAAGCCCGAGGTGGTGGGCTTTGACCCGATGACCCGCCGCTACCACATCGCCAACTCGCCCGAGCAGGCCGACCGCATCATCGCCTACGCTTTGAGCTACATCAAAAGCGGCCTGGAGCGGGTGCTGGCCTACCGCGAGGCTCGCACCCTGCGCTGGGGCGAGATCGAACAGCCCCAGGCCACCCAGCAGGCCCTCTTCGAGGTTGAGCAGACCATTCGGAGGTGGTGAGGATGGTTGAAATCACAGAGATTGGTTGGTTGAGCCTGGCCGCACTGGCGATAGGTGTTTTATCAGGGGCTCAGATTGTTGGAGCTGGGTTTGCCTTTTCCGCACATATTGAGCCGCCCAATGTTCAGGCACATCTGACCCCCATCACCATCTGGCGCGGTAAGCATCAGATGGGCGACTTTATCGCAGGGGTCAATCTGGCGGGAACCATCGTATATTTTGAGCCCACCGGCATAAAGGGTTTTTTACAGGAAACGGTGGAGCACTACGAGTTAGGGCATATGGTGGGCTGGCTGCACTACGGCTTTCAATATGCCCTCAAGGTTTTTGAAGAGCCCTGCACTTACGACCCCAAAGCGGGCTGGGCTGCTCATTGCCAAAACGAGCAGCGCCCCCACCTACTGCTTACCCCAACAACTGGGGCCATCAGAGTAAACTGGCGATGAAACCAATCGAAAAAATCCTGGACAGCGCCCTGTACATCGCCCGCGAGGCCCCTAAACAGCGCGGCCGCTACGCCGCCCGGGCCCAGATCTCCTGGCGGCACATTGAGCGCATCCGCGAGGCCCTGGCCGAGCTGGGGGTTGATCCCCAGCACTGGGATCACCGCGGCAGCCTGGAACGCCTCTGCCGGCAACTGGAGGAGTACCATGCCCACTAACCTGCGTAATAGCCTGATCGTCTTGCTGGCCCTGGCCTACCTCACCGTGCTGGTGATGTCGGCGGGTCACCTGACCAAGTGGTTTGATCTGAGCCTGGGCTCCCTGCCCCCCTACTTCAGCATCGGCCTGGCGGTGGGGCTCGAGCTTCTGGCCTTCACCCTCAGCCTGGCCTCCACCCTCGAGCCCCGCCTGCGCTACGCCTTCTGGGGCGGGGCCTTCTTCCTGCTGCTAGTCTGGTTCGGTAACCTGATGGCCATGCTGCGGGTGGCCGACGCCCCAGGCTGGGAGGTGCTGGCCCAGTCGCTGTTCGCCCTGGGCCCCCTGGTGGCTGGGAAGGCCATCGGCGAACTGCTGCGGCTGGACGCCCGACCGAACCCGGTGGAACCGACCGACCGCCGTCCGACCGCCGACCGTTCCACCCCTCCACCCGCGGTCCACCTGGAGACCCACGTCCACTCCACGACCGTCCACCAGTCCATCCAGGCTGGAACAACCCACTCCGCGGAACGGTTCAGCCTGGACACCCCGGTGGAACAGTCCGCTCCGGCCTGGAACAAACCCGTTCCACTGGACGACCGGGCGGAACAACTGCTGGCCGCCCTGTCCGCCGACCGTCCGCTCGGCCCGTCCGCCCTGGCTCGGCAGACCGGGCTGCCTAAGACCACGGTCTATCGGTTGGCCGCCCGGCTGGTTGAGGCCGGGCTGGTGGTTCAGACCGCGGACGGACTGGTTCGCAAGGAGGCCCCCGTTGAACCCTAACCTGGAACGCTGGCGGGCGGAACACCTGGCCAAGTACCTGTGGTGGGTGGCCACCGGGGTGCGCAGTTGGCAGTCCGTCCGGATCAGCTACGCCCCCGAACTGGAACGCCCGACCGGACGACCGGAACCGCCGGGGTACCTGGTCGTCCGGGTAATGGAACTCCCCCTGATCGGGATTCCACGCCACACCCTGCGGCTCTGGCGGTCGGACTACAAGGCGCTGCTGGAACGGACTGACCCGGCCATTAAGGACGAGTGGGCCGCCTTCCTGCACCGGAATCGCTGGTCCAGTCTGTGGTACTTCGACTCCCGCAACCGGCTGGTTCGGCCCGGTAACGAGCACCGCGGGCTGACCGTGTGGACGCTGGAGCTGGCCCGCCTGGCCGAGGTTTTGCTGGAGCCCCAGCAAAAAGTTTGATACAATTCCCGTAACGTAACCCGCCGCACACCCTGCGGCGGGTTCGCTTTTTGGAGGAGCCCGTGTGGACGAGAACGAGAACCGGCTGCTGGAACACCTGATCCGGGCCATCCGGGCCAGCCGCAAGGCTGAGCGGGAGACGGAGCTGAAGGAGGCCGAGACCATCCTGGCGGCCCGCAAGGTCATACTGCAACTGCCCAAAGCCAAACCCCCAGCCTGGTGGCAGAACGAGTGGTTTTTTCGCTTCATTGCCACCCTGATCGGAGCCGGACTGGCCGCGCTGGGCATCAACTGGAAGCCCTGAAAGGAGACCTATGAGCATCTTCAATAAAAACAACCCCCGCCGGGCGGCCCTGATCCGTGGGCGCATCCTCGAGCTGGTCTACCTGGCCGCGATGGGGGATGCCCTTAACCCGGACGACCCTTACAGCATGAGCAAGGGCGTGCTGGTGGCCGCCCTGGAGCAGCTCAACGAGCTGCCCGCGGAAAACGACCTGCACGCGGCCCTGCGCTACTGCGCCGAAAAGGGCTACCTGGAGGTGGCCTGGCGCAAGGACGGGAGCGGATCATTCGACTCGATCCGGCTGACCACCGCTGGGATTGACCTCTACGAGGGCACCACCAGCGATAGGGGCGTGTACTTCACCTCGAGGCGCTGATGGAACGGCTGGATCGGATTGAAGCGCAACTCGACGATGTGCGGGAGGAGCTGCGGGGCCTGCGGCTGGCCCAGGTCGTCACCGGCCAGGAACTCCAGCACACCCTCAAGGATTTACGGGAGGCCATAGACCAGCTCCGCCGGTTGCCTCCACCCCCCCGGCGAAGGCTCTGGCTGGCCTTCGCCATCGGCCTGCTGGGATTCGGCCTTGGATTTACGGCTCACTGGCGCATTTCGCAACTCGAGGAGGCTAGGTATGTCCAGTTTGTTTTACCCCCGCGAGCCCCGTTGCAAAATCTGCAACAGCCCGCTCCGGGACGAGATTGACCAGATGCTGCTGGGCAACGAGCTGAAGGAGGACGGGACGCGCTGGCGCATGGAGGAGGTGGTGCAGTGGTGCCTCGATAGGGGCCTGCACACCAGCATCGCCGCGCTCTCCCGCCACAAGAACAACCACCTGAACCCGGCCATCCAGGCCGCTATCGAGACCGAGCGGATGGTGGAGGCCATCAGCGCGGCCACCGGCCGCAAACTCTCGGTGGCCCGGGCCTATGCCAACGCGGTGCTGGCCAAAACCCTGCGGGTGCTGGACGACCTGCCCTGGCACGAGCTGGACGCCGACCAGCGCCTCCGGGCCATCACCCACGGGCTGCGGGCCGGTGAGGTGTTGAGTCGGCTGGAACGGGCCGACGTGCGGGCCGAGGTGGCGGCCCGGGTGGAAGAGGTGCTGACCGAGGCCGGGGTGGCCGAGGATCTGAAGGCCAAGGTGCGGGAGGTCTACGGTGTCTGAAATTCTGCTCCCATACCAGCGCCGCTGGGTGGCCGACGACAGCCGCTTCAAGATCGGGCTGTGGAGCCGGCAGGTGGGCAAGAGCTTCGCGGGCAGCCTGGAGGCTGTCCTGGACGCGGTAAGCCGCAAAACCACCTGGATATTCCTGAGCGCGGGCGAGCGACAGAGCCGGGAGCTGGCGGAGAAAGCCCGGCTGCACCTGGAGGCCATCCAGGTGATCGCCGAGGCCATCGAGAGCCGGTTTTTCGAGGACGGCTACACCTCGACCCAGCTCGAGCTGCGCCTGCCCAACGGCAGCCGGCTGATCTTTTTGCCGGCCAACCCCCGCACCGCCCGCGGCTATACCAGCAACGTCTTACTGGACGAGTTCGCCTTTCACCAGGACTCCGAGGCCATCTGGTCGGCCCTCTTTCCCATCATCACCCGCCGCAGCGATCTGAAGATTCGGGTGATGAGCACCCCCAACGGGCAGACCGGCAAGTTTTACGAGCTGTGGGAGCGGGCCGGGCCGGAGTGGAGCCGGCACCGGGTGGATATCTACGACGCGGTGCGGGACGGCCTGGCCATTGACCCCGAGGAGCTGCGCCGGGGGCTGGCCGACGAGATCGCCTGGCAGCAGGAGTATCTGCTGGAATTCGTCAATGAAAACCAGGCCTACATCCCCTACAGCCTGATCCTGCCCGCCGAGGCCGACACCTTGCGCGACGACTGGAACCCCGAGAACGCCTACCTGGGGATGGACATCGGCCGCCACCGCGACCTGACCGAGATTCACGTTCTGGAGCGGGTGGGGGACGTGTTCTGGCTGCGCCGCCGGATCGTGCTGCGCCAGGCCATGTTTGCGGCCCAGGAGGAGCTGCTGGCCTCCCTCGTGCCGCGGGTGCGCCGCGCGGCCATTGACGCCACCGGTCTGGGCGAGCAGCTGGCCGAGAATGCCCGGCGCCGCTTTGGCTGGAAGGTGGAGCCGGTCAAGTTCACCCTCGAGGTCAAGGCCGACCTGGCCCAGCGGCTGCGTTTATATTTCGAGGACGCCAAGCTGCGCATCCCACCCCAGCCCGATCTCAGGGACGCGCTGCACAGCGTGCGGCGCATCGTGACCCCGGCCGGCAATGTGCGTTACGACGCCGAGCGCTCGGAGCGCGGCCACGCCGATGCCTTCTGGGCTCTGGCCCTGGCCCTGCACGCGGGCAGCGACATCACCGGGCCGGTGCTGTTCGAGCGGGTGGGCGGGAGCCGATTTGCAAAAGGAGCGTGGTAAATGCCCTGGTTAACCGACCAAATCGCCAAACTGCTGGGTCGCAACCCACCCAAAACCCCGCTGCCCCAAACCCTACCGGGCCGAATCAGCAGCGGGGTGTCGCGGGGCCTCGAGCCCGAGCAACTGGCCGCCATCCTGCGCCAGGCCGAGGCCGGCGATCTGACCAAGCAGATGGAGCTGTTCGAGGAGATCGAAGAGAAGGATGCGTACCTGGCAAGCCTCTTACAAACGCGCAAACAAGCGGTGCTGGCCCTGGATTACGAGGTGCTTCCCGCCGACGAATCGCCGGAGGCGAAACGGATTGCCGAGGAAGTGACCCGGCTTTTGCACCAGATTGACCTCGAGGACATCCTGCTCGACCTGCTGGACGCCATCGCCAAGGGCCTCTCGGTGGTCACCATCCGCTGGGAGTACCAGCGCCAGGAGCGCCAGCAGGTCCCGGCGGAGTTCATCTGGATACACCAGCGGGAGCTGCTCTACGATACGCAGACCGGCGAGCTGCGCATGCGCACCTACGATGCATTGCTGGGCTTTGCGGCTGGGGTCATGACC